>Ga0209061_1000704_pt1 | contig 73866 bp, 71 predicted proteins | sample Coa_R1_10_FD_187157 | JGI IMG/M metagenome (GOLD analysis project Ga0209061, IMG submission 187157) | Surface soil microbial communities from Centralia Pennsylvania, which are recovering from an underground coalmine fire - Coalmine... | ecosystem: Environmental > Terrestrial > Soil >... | reverse complement strand
CCGGCAGGCTCCGGCCCGGATGTCCTCGATGTCCTGAGACACGCCGCAAGCCGAGCCCAGGTAAGCCAGCTACGGGGTGTCCTCGATGGCCTGAGACACCTGTCCTCGATGTCGTGAAACTAGACACCCCCTCGGACACTGACCATTTGCCTATATTCGCGGGGCTTGGGCTTGCTGTGGCGTGCACGAGGTTCCTCCCTGGGTGGTAGGTGAGCGGCAGGCCGAGCTTGCGGTAGGCCCGGGCGATGTCGGCCGGGTCGGCGTCGGTCAGGTCCTTGGCGATGTCCGCGCATTCCTCGATGAGTTCCTGGACCTGCTGGCGGGTGAGGGTGGTCGTGCTGGCGGTGGCCTGGCGCAGCTCGGCCTCGGCGGCGAGCCGCTGGGCCTTGGCGTCGGCGATCCACTTGCCGATCTCCTCGGGGTCGCCGCCCGCGTCGAGCGCGGCCCGGTAGCGGGCCATCTTGGCGCTGGCGTCCTCGATTCTCGCCGTGGCCGCCCCTGCGGCGGCGGCACTGGCGGTCTCGGCCTGCTTGCCCGGCCATGATCTGGTCGATGGTGCCGGTGAGGCGGGCCGGGGCGAACACGGCGGCGAGCCAGTCGTTGACCTGGGCGTCGAAGGCGTCCTGGCGCAGGTAGACGTTGCGAGGGTGACTGACCTTGTTGGCCAGGGCGTACTCGCCGGGGAACCGGCACCGGTAGTACGGCGCGGCGTTGATCCAGTGGCCTTGCATGCGCCGCTCGCACACGCCGCAGAACAGCGATCCGGTGAACGCGTAGCCGCGCTGCCGGTCGTGGGGCTTGTGCTGGCAGGGTCCGCGCCCGCGTGCGGCGAGGATGTCCTGCGCCTGCTGGAACGTGTCGGCGCTGATGACCGGCGGGTGGGTGATCTCGTCGGACCAGATCCAGCGCCCGGCGTTGTTCCAGCGCATCTTGGTTTGGTAGCCGAGGGCGACGTCGTTCACGTCGATCAGCACCTCGTCCTTGCGCTGCCGGTTCCACACCTGCCGGCCGGTGTAGCGCGGGTTCAGCAAGATGGCGCGGACGGCGCCCTTGGACCAGGCGATCCCGCAGCGGTGCCTGTTACGGCCGGGATCATGCGCGGACGGGCACGGGATGCCGTCGCGGGTCAGCTCTTCCGCGATGGCGAAGATCCCGGCCCCTGCGAGGAACTCGGCGAAGATCCGCCCGACCACGGCGGCGGCTGGCTCGTCGATCGCCAGTGCGCGCAGCCGCTTGCCATCGGCTGCCTTGGCCGGGTTCGGATGCGGCCCGACATCGATCAGCGTGTAGCCGTAGGGCGGGCGCCCGCCCAGATACCGGCCCTCGATCTAAGCCTGGGCCGCCATCGCCGTGCGGACCCGCACCCGGATGCGGTTACGCTCCCCCCTGGAGACGCCGCCGAACACGGACATGATCAGGTCGTGGGCCTCGTTGTCCGAGTCGATCGGGCCGCCCACTTCCGGCGCCCACAGCGGCACGCCGTAGTGCGCGAACAGCGGGAAGGTGTTGCCGAACTGGTTGCCGTAGAACGCCCGCTGCGGCTCCCTCACCACCACCGCGTCGAACCCGCGGCCCGGGTCGGCCAACGCGGCGAGCAGGCGGCTGGCCTCGGGGCGCCGCTGCGGCGGGATGGACCGGGACTTGTCGATGTCGAAGAACTCGGCGACGATCTTTCCGCCGTGCGGCTCGATCAGTGCTTTGCCGCGTGCCCGCTGCCAGTTGCGGGAGGACTCGGGGTCCTGGCGGTCCTCGGTGGACACCCGGCCCCAGGACGCGAACGGGATCACGGTCATTCTTCCCTCCCGGCGACTGGATCTCCGATCGTGTGACCAGTCATCTCGCAGTCTCCTTCCTGCCTGCCTGCGCGGGCCTTGACCAGAACCTCGAACAAGGTCAGGGCTGCTTCCGGCGTGAGCTTCGGCGGCTCTTCCGGTACGTCCACGCGCACCTGCCTTGCCTCGGTGGGCTGGCGCCGGGCGCGGCATGGAGCGCGGCCCAGCCCTGCTCCGGGCCTGGGAGCATACGCTCCGGGCCGCGATCTGGGAGGAGCCGAACACGGCCGGTTCCGGCGACGCGGCATTGCGGTCGCGGCAGCGGCGGCACCGCATTGCCGGTTCCGGTTGCCGCTCGCGTGCCGCTTTTGCGTGCCGGTCACTGGCTGCCGTCCGCGTTGCCGTTGCCGGGCGCGGCCCGCCGGAGCCGTTCGGCGGCCAGTGCCGCGAACGCCGGGTTGAGGTCGATGCCGGTGAACCGCCGTCCCAGGGCGAGAGCCGCCAGTCCGGTGGTGCCGGTGCCGCAGAACGGGTCGAGGACCATGCCGCCCGGCTTGCACCCGGCTTTGATGCACCGGGTCGGGATCTCGATGGGGTACGCGGCGAAGTGCGGGCCGCGGTAGGGCCGGGTCGGGACCGGCCACACGTCGCCGGGGTTGCGACCGCTCGGGTGCGCCCGGCCGCACCGGTCATCGCCGTAGCGCCGCGGGGCAATGACCTCCCGCGTGTGGGCGCCGTACTTCAGGGGCGCCCGCCGGTTCGGCGAGTGCCGCCCGGCCGGTTGCCGCCCCGCAAGCCGTCGCCTGGGTGCCGCCCGGTTGCCGGGATGCCGGGCGGGCGCCGTGAGCCAGCGCAGCCGCGGGGAGCGCGGGGCGTGGCGTGCGGCACCCGGATCGGGTCGAGGTCGAACCAGTAACTCCGGGACTTGACGAGCAGGAAGATCAGCTCGTACCGGCAGTTGAGGCGGTCCCGAACCGACTCGGGCATCGCGTTGGGCTTGTTCCAGACGATCGCGTTGCGGATGATCCAGCCGTCGTCTTGCAGGGCGAGGGCGACCCGCCAGGGCAGGCCGAGCAGGTTCTTGGCGCCCAGCCCGGGTGTCCGCCGGCCGACCAGGCCCCAGCGCCGACGTAGGCGCGCAAGCCAGTCGGCGAGGCGCTGCCGGACGAGTAAGAGCTCGACCATGAACGCGGTGACGGTCCCTGCGTTCAGAAGACTCACCGACACCTGCGCTGGCCAGGGCAGCGCCGCCAGGAACTGTCCGGCGTGCCAGCAGTAGTTGTGAATGGTGATCGGCGCCAGCCCGCGCTGCCGGTCCAGCCACCCTCCGAACTCGGTGAGCAGGTCGCTCACCGAAGCCGTGTCCTCGCGGGCATCGGCGGTGCTTACCGGGTCCATGTGTTCCTCCTCCTGAAGGGCCAACGAGAGCACCACCAGAAAGGCACACCAGAGCCCGTGCCGCGCCGGTTATGCCGCGCGGGCCACCCCCGCCAACCGCGCTGAGCAGCACGAACACCGTCACACAGACGACGACCTCGGCATAACCGGGACCTCGGCGTAATTAGAATTATGCCGACGTCGGCATAACTCCAAGGAGCGGCGGCTGGAGCCGCGGATAACGATAGGCCTGCTAACTGACCAGCACGGGTTCCCGCTGATGGTGCCGGCCTTCGAGGGCAGCAAGGCCGAGACCAAGACGATGCTGCCGGTCATCACCTCGTTCATGACCGCCCACCAGCTGCCCGACGTCACGATCGTGGCGGACGGGGGGATGGTGTCGGAGGCGAACCAGAAGCAGATCGAGGCTGCCGGGCTTTCGTTCATCCTCGGCGCGCGCATCCCGGACGAGCCCTATGTGGTTAAGCGGTGGCGGCGCGAGCACCCCGGCGAGCAGATCCCCGACGGGCACATCTTCACCCAGCCGTGGCCGGCCGGGCCGAACGGCGGCCGCCGGGATCAGTGGATCTTCTACCAGTACAGGGCGGACCGGGCCCGGCGGGCGCTGGGCGGCACCGGCGAGCAGGTCGCCAAGGCCGGGAAAGCGGTCGCCGGCCAGGTGCCCGTGAAGCGCAACCGGTTCATCCGCCTGTCCGGAGGCACCCGCACCGTCAACCGCGAACTTGAGGACAAAGCCCGTGCCCTGGCGGGCCTGAAAGGCTATGTGACCAGCCTGCGCACCTGCCCGGACGGCACTCTGGTCACGCCCGAGTTCGTGATCGGCGCCTGCCACCAGCTGTTCCAGATCGAGCGCAGCTTCCGGATGGCCAAGTCGGACCTGCAGGCCCGTCCGGTCTACCACCGCACCCGCGATTCGATCGAAGCGCACCTGACGATCGTGCTCGCCGCGCTCGCGGTCAGCAGGTGGATCGAAGCCAGGACCGGCTGGTCAATCCGCAAGTTCGTCAAGACAGCGCGCCGCTACGCACCATCGAGATCAAAGCCGGAGACCACGTCATCACCGCCGCCAACCCGCTACCTGACGACCTTCGCCAGGCCATCGAGGCCATCAACGCCAGCCCCTGAGATGCGCACTAGCTTGGCCGAAGTCAGGCCGATCAGCTCGACGGCTATCAGATGGACCGCTCGATGCAGATGCGCGTCAGCCACTACCTGGAGCGGCGCGGTAGCCCGTACGTCAACTGACGACGCCGGCGAGTCCACGCAGGGAGGCGGCTTGAACTCGCAGTGGAACAGCGAGGTCTCAGGAGTGAGATGCTGTCCGCGTGGCAACCGAGCGGGTTGTATGGTTGCCGAACTGCTCGGCCAGCGCAACGCGATCGATGCACAGCTCGCTGAAGTCATCGGTCGGCCGGTTGCGTCCGGCCACCTGGGCGAGTGGCTTGCCGCTGAGATCTTCGATGTCAACCTCCACCCTTCGGCGCGCGGCCTCACGAGATTGAAGCGGAGCGTAACTTCGCGAGAACGATTGGCCCTGATACGTCTGCACCATGCCAGCCCGACAACACCTGATCCCTCGACACCTGGACCTACCGGATCCAGAACGTGGAAAGAACAGCAAGGCTACGGCCCCGGCGACACCAGCACGAGTGCCTCGTGCAATGCCACGGCAAGATCCTCCACCGCCCGCATGACGGCGAGGTCTTTCTCCCAGAAGCCGAGTGGTACTGGCTGCTCTGCAGCCCGAGTAAAGCCTTGGAGCAGCTCCACCAGTTCGCGATCCCGAAACTCCAGGGCAGGGCTGTTGCGCGCCTTGTACTCGCGGAACAGACGCAGTGACGCGGCCTCGAAGGCACTGCTCTTGAGTGGTGCGCGAAATGACCGGCCGAATGCAAACAGGTCATGGAACGTTCTGTTCCGCGCGCCAGCGATGAGAGACCGGTATTTGTGGAGTGATGGCTTGGCCTTGCCCACTAGCGAGAAGGGCAAGTCGCCGAACCGCTCGGCCAGCTCGCACTGGGCGCTGATCGTCAGCCACGACAGCAGCGGTTTCAAGTCCGACAGACCAACCACGAGCGAAATGAAGCGCTCCGTCCCATCGGCGAAGTTATAGGCGATGCGCATTACTTCGTTCAAGGCATCTGTGTTGTCGGAATCCTGTAGGTGGCTGGCCAGTGCCTTGTCGTACGCCTCAACCTGTTCACGAATACCGGCGATGATCTAGCTCAGAATCGACGGGGCATCGGCCCTGACGTCCTCCACGTTGATAGGGCGCGCAGCCACTTCCCGTAGCTCGCTGAACTTGTCCTCAAAGCACGCGGAGAGCTTGTCGCTCGCGCCTGCCTGAGCATCCGCGAGGTTACGCGCGATGGCTTGCCATACGGCATCAATATCGTCGAGTCGGTTCACGGTCACGGCCGACCCGTTCACCTCAGCGGTCTCAGCCTGGTCCGGTTCGTAGCCCAGCACGGTGAGTCCGGTATCGCTTGGCAGGGTGACGCTCGCCGGTTCGTCCTTGCCGATGGCCCCGGCAAGCGAGAACACAATCGTGCCCAGCGATCCCACCCCCTCGGCGATCGCTGATCGCAGGTCACGGCGGGTGAACGAGGCGAGTTGTTTTGCCGGATAGTGCTTGAATGTCACATTGATATGAGTCTTGACTTCGAGGATCTCCGGCTCGGCGTTCGGATCGAGCAGCACACATAGATACAGCTTGCTCTTGCTCGTGTTGCCACTCTGTGCACGATGGAGGAAGGAGTTATTCAAAACGATCAGATCGCCGAGCGGCACCTTCTCGCGTTTAGACCACTCCTGAAACCGCCGTGACCCGAGCACGCTGTCGACCTGCCTGCAGACGGCCTCGTACACTTGGTCGAGCCGGTCTTGGGACAGCATGGGGGCCTCCGCGCATACGCACCATCCGGGATCGTGTACCGGCCGAGCGCTCCACGATTCTAGGTCACTGAACGCTCCACCACGATCGATGCACAGCTCGCTGAAGTCATCGGTCGGCCGGTTGCGTCCGGCCACCTGAGCATGTGGCTCGCCGCCGCGATCTTCAACATCGACCTCCAGCCCTCGGCGCGCAGCGTCAACAGAGGCATCACCTCAGGCGTGACGAAGGGCCAATGGGAAGCGGCGCGCATCCATCCGCTACAGGCAGCCAGTTGATCCAGCTCACCCCCGAACAGGCACCTTTCTGGCCCTGTTCCGGCCGACGTCAGGTGGCAGCCTAGGCCACCGCGAGCGCTAGTGGCGCGGACGGACGGCGCATGGCCGCGCAGGCTGCAAGCTCGTGCTGCACACGCTCGACCGCGGCGATGAGCTCGGGCGCCGATCGGGCAAGGGCGCGACTGACGACATGATCGGGGCCGTACCGCCCGAGGATCTCGGCTATCCGCTTACGGACGGTCATTTCCTGCCCGTCAGGCCCGGCGGTCCCTGCGGTCATCGGGTCTGGTCTCATCGTCGTGCCATCCTCCGTCCAATCTCGGGCATGGTCGTCCTCCGGCCGCGCACCAGGCCATGCGTAGTCATCGAGCCATAGCGGCTCACGGCTGTCGAGCATTGCCGAATCGGCTGAACTTCTGTACCCTGTCCAAGGACGACTAGGGACTTCTTCTGTTAGCGTGGCCGTGGCCTCGGGTTCTACGGAGGTGCCGGCCTTGAATGAGACGCTGCGCCGCGCGCTGTTCCGCACCCGCCTCGGTGAGGAAGACATCGCCGCGCGCCTCGGCGTAGACCCCAAGACCGTTCGGCGGTGGATCGACGGGCGCGTCCCCTATCCACGGCATCGCTGGGCGCTGGCCGACCTCCTGGACGCCAATGAGCGCGATCTGTGGCCAGGACTCCGGTCCGCCCAGCCGACGGTCTCGCTGCCCGCTGAGATCGTGGCCGTGTACCCGCATCGCTGGGCCGTGCCACGCGACCTGTGGCGGGAACTCTTCGGGAGGGCGGCCCACAAGATCGACATCCTCGCCTACAGCGGCCTGTTCCTGGCCGAGGACGCCGACCTGACCGCCGTCCTCGCGGCCAGGGCCAGCGCCCGGGTAGCCATCAGGATCGCGCTCGGCGATCCCGGCTCGCCGGGCGTGGCCGAGCGCGGCGCCCAGGAGGGCATCGACGACGCGATGGCCGCCAAGATCCCCAACGCCCTGGTACTGTTCAGGCCGCTTCACGACGCCGGGCGTGCCGAGATCCGGCTGCACAGCACCCTTCTGTACAACTCGGTTTACAGGGCCGACAATGAGATGCTGTCAACCAGCACGCCTACGGGATCGCCGCCGCCAACGCCATGGTCGTCCACCTTCGACGAACGCCCGACAGCGACATGTTCGACGGATACCTGGCCAACTTCGAGCGCATCTGGCACCGAGCTGCGCCAGTTCGCTGAGCAGAGCGATCATCTCCGGCCGTCTGACTCCCCGCCTCCAGCCCTTCGCCGTGGTCGATCCTGGCCGTGAATCTGTAACCTTGGCGGCACAGGCGATCTGGGCCAGGTGGGGAGGCCGAGCGTGGACGAGGCGGCGATCAGCAATCACGCTGGGTTCATCTGGTCGGTGGCCGACCTACTGCGCGGCGACTACAAGCAGTCCGAGTACGGCAAGGTGATCTTGCCGTTCACTGTGCTGCGCAGGCTTGACTGCGTGCTTGAGCCCACAAGGGATGCGGTGCGTCGGCGCGCAGAGCGGCTGCGCGGTCGCGTTGACAACGTGGAACCCGTGCTGTGCCAGGTGGCCGGGCAGGCATTCTACAACGTGTCGCGGCTGAGCTTTCCCAAGCTGCTGGACGACCCGGCCCACATCGCCCGCCACATGCGGGAGTACATCGCGGGGTTCTCGGCCGGCGCCCGCGAGGTACTCGACAAGTTCGACTTCGACGTGCAGATTGCCCGGCTTGACCGGGCGGACCTGCTCTACCTCGTCACTTCCAGGTTCGCTGAGATCGACCTGCACCCCGACACGGTGTCGAACCTGGAGATGGGCTACCTGTACGAGGAGCTGATCCGGCGGTTCTCCGAGTTGTCGAACGAGACAGCCGGGGAGCACTTCACCCCTCGCGAGGTGATCCGGCTCATGGTCAACCTGCTTTTCACCCCCGATGACGAGGCACTGACCGAGCCCGGCGTCGTGCGCACGCTCTATGACCCGGCCTGCGGCACCGGAGGGATGCTGTCGGTGGCAGAAGATCACCTGCGAGCGCTGAACCCAGGCGCCCGGCTGGAGGTGTTCGGCCAGGAACTCAACGACGAGACGTACGCGGTATGCCGGTCGGACATGATGCTCAAGGGCCAGGACGCTACGCACATCGTGTGCGGGAACTCGTTCACCGACGATGGCCACAAGGGCATGCGCTTCGACTACATGCTCGCCAACCCGCCGTTCGGGGTGGAGTGGAAGAAGGTGAAGAAGGCGGTTTGGGCCGAGGCGGAGATCCAGGGCTTCGACGGGCGGTTCGGCGCGGGCCTCCCTCGGATCAACGACGGAAGCTTCCTGTTCCTGCAGCACATGATCTCGAAGATGAAGCCCGCCGACGAGGGTGGCAGCCGCCTGGCGATCGTCTTCAACGGCTCGCCTCTGTTCACCGGGGCGGCCGGCTCGGGCGAGAGTGAGATCCGCCGCTGGATCATCGAGAACGACTGGCTGGAAGCCATCGTCGCCCTGCCGGACCAGTTGTTCTACAACACCGGGATCTCCACCTACATCTGGGTGGTCACCAACCGCAAGGCCCCGCAGCGGCGCGGCACGGTCCAGCTCATCGACGCCCGCGAATGCTGGGCGAAGATGCGCAAGTCGCTCGGGGACAAGCGCAAGCTGGTCAGCCCGGACCAGATCGGCGAGATCACCCGCCTATACGCAGACTTCACCGAAGGCGAGCGGGTCAAGATCCTGCCGAACGAGACGTTCGGCTACCTCCGCGTCACAGTGGAGCGACCGCTGCGGCTGCGCTGGGAAGTCACAGCCGACACCGCCGCCCGCCTCACGCAGACCAAGGCGTGGGGCAAGCTCGGCAAGGACGAGCAGGACCAGATCGCCAGCCGTCTCGCGGGCCTTGCCGGCACGACCACCACCGAGCGCGAGGTCATGGCCGCCAAGCTCGGCCCGGTGCCCAAGCCGGCCGAGAAGGCCCTGTGGGACATCCTTGCCGTCCGCGACCCGCAAGCCCCGGTGGTCACCAACCGCAAAGGCCAACCCGAACCCGACCTCGACCTGCGGGACTACGAGAACGTCCCGCTGCCTGACATGCCGGTCACCTGGGAACCGGACACGACCAGCAGGCTCGCCACCAGCGAATACCGCGCCGCGGTCGAGGATTACCTCACCGCCGACGTCCTGCCCTACGTCCCCGACGCATGGGCCGACCACGCCAAGACCCGCATCGGCTACGAGATCCCCCTCACCCGCCACTTCTACAAGTACGTCCCGCCCCGCCCCCTCGCCGAAATCGACGCCGAAATCAAAACCCTCGAATCCGAAATCCAAGAGTTGCTAAGAGAGGTGACGGAATGACCTCGGTGCCTCTCAAGCGCGTTGCCGCTGTCATTGTCAGCAACGTTGACAAGAAGTCGACCGACGGCGAGTGGCCAGTACGTCTGTGCAACTACACAGACGTCTATTACCACGAAAGCATCACGGCTGAGATGCCTTTCATGGAAGCTACAGCCACGAAGGATCAGGTGGTACGCTTTGGGCTCCGGGCTGGGGATGTCCTCATCACAAAAGATTCCGAGACCGCCGATGACATCGCGGTACCGGCATATGTTACCGAGGATCTCCCTGACGTCGTTTGTGGATATCATCTGGCCATCTTGCGCCCGTACCCGGACGTTGGCGGGCGCTACCTGTTCTGGGCGCTGTCCTCCACGCCCTGCCGTCAGCAATTCTCAGTCGCGGCAAGCGGTGTCACCCGCTTCGGGCTTCGATACGAGACATTCGGAGACGTCCTCGTTTCACTGCCTTCACTGCTGCGGCAGCGCGTAATTGCCGACTACCTCGATAACGAGACTGCCCGCATCGACGCGCTCATCGCTAAGAAACGCCAGATGATCGCGTTGCTTGACGAGCGTGGAATGAGTGTCATGGCGGATGGGGTCTCGGGTCGACTGACAAGCGACGTCGTCGTGCCGAGTTCACTGCCGTGGCTCGAAACGCGCGGCCCTGAGTGGCGCGAGGTCAAGCTGAGCTTGGTCGCGAGGCTAGGCAGCGGGCATACGCCGAGCCGCGATCATCCCGAGTGGTGGCTGGAGTGCTCGATTCCGTGGATCACCACAGGTGAAGTAGCGCAGATGAGATCGGATCGGATCGAATTCATCCACGAGACGCGCGAGAAGGTTAGCGCCCTGGGAGTGGCGAATTCCGCAGCGGAGGTCCATCCGGCTGGGACTGTGGTGCTCTGCCGTACGGCATCGGCCGGCTACTCAGCGATCATGGGCTCTGACATGGCTACCAGTCAGGACTTCGCCACCTGGACGTGCGGCCCACTCCTCCGCCCCAGGTTTCTGCTGCTGTGTCTCCGGGTGATGCGGCAGGACCTGCTTGGCCGACTGGCTATGGGTTCGACCCACAAGACCATTTATATGCCCGATATCCAGGCTCTTCGGATCCCTCTCCCCACCGTTGCCGAGCAGGGTGCGATCGTTGATGCCGTTTGGAGCAGGCTACGGCACCTGCACCGGCTTATCGACTCGCTTGAGCGGCAGGTTGATCTTCTGACCGAACGTCGCCAAGCCCTGATCACGGCGGCGGTGAGCGGGGAGATGGACGTGCCGGGGCTGGCGGCGTGAGCACCGACGAGCGGGGGTTTGAGGAGGCGGTCGAGGCCGGGCTGCTGGCAAGCGGCTACCTGAGGTCGTCTCCGGCTCATTTCGACGCGGTGCTTGGGTTGGACACCAGCGAGCTGTTCGCGTTCGTTGGGGCGACCCAGCCGCGGGAGTGGGAGTTTCTGCTGACCCGGTACGGGGGTGATGCGGATGCGGCGCAGCGGGGGTTCGCCAAGCGGCTGGCGGCGGAGATCGACCGGCGGGGGACGGTGGACGTGCTGCGGCACGGGGTGACCGACCTGGGGGTGGCGGTCAGGCTGGCGTTCTTCGCCCCGGCGCATGGGCTGACGGCGGAGCTGCGCAGGCTGTATGAGGCGAACCGGGTGACGGTGACCCGCCAGTTGCCGTACGAGGCGGGGTCGCACAAGACGGTGGACGTGGCGCTGCTGGTGAACGGGGTGCCGGCGGCGACCGCGGAGCTGAAGAACCCGCTGACCGGGCAGAATGTCGAGCACGCGATCGCCCAGTACCGCGCCGACCGGGACCCGGCGAACGTGACCCTCGCCAGGCGGGCGCTGGTGCACTTCGCGGCGGACCCCGACCGGGTGGCGATGACCACCCGCCTGGCGGGGCAGGCGACCCGGTTCCTGCCGTTCAACCTGGGCCATGGCGGTGGGGCGGGGAACCCGCCGAACCCGGCCGGGCACCGCACCGCCTACTTGTGGGAGCGGGTGTGGGCGCGGGATGCCTGGCTGGACATCCTCGCCAGGTTCATCCACGTCGAACGCCCCGCAGCAGGCTCCCCGGCCGCGCGCCGCGCCGCCGAGGCAGTGATCTTCCCGCGGTTCCACCAGTGGGACGCCGTACTCGCGATGGAGCGGCACGCCCGCGAGCACGGAGCCGGGCACCGCTACCTGATCCAGCATTCGGCCGGGTCTGGGAAGTCGAACACGATCGCCTGGACGGCGCACCGGCTGTCCACCCTGCATGACGCCGGCGACGCCAAGGTGTTCGGCAAAGTGATCGTGATCACCGACCGGCTGGTGCTGGACCGGCAGCTCCAGGAGGTGATCTACCAGTTCGAGCACGCCCGCGGCGTCGTCGCCCGCATCGACAAGGACTCCGGCCAGCTCGCCGAGGCCCTTGCGGGCGAGCAGGCCCGGATCATCGTCACCACTTTGCAGAAGTTCCCGTTCGTGCTGGATAAGATCTCCGGCCTGCCGCAGCGCAGGTACGGGGTGATCATCGACGAAGCGCACTCGTCGCAGACCGGGGAGGCCGCCAAGGACCTGCGGCTGGCGCTGGGGGCGACGGAGGAGCAGGAACTCACCGCCGCGGAGGCCGAGGCGGCCGGCATGGCCGCCGGGCCGTCCGACCCGGTGGAGGAAGCCCTGGCCCGGGCCACGAAGGCGCGCGGGCGGCAGCCGAACCTGTCATTCTTCGCGTTCACCGCCACCCCGAAGGCCCGAACCCTGGAGATGTTCGGCGCGCTCAACCGGGAGACCGGCAAGTACGAGCCCTTCCACTTGTACTCGATGCGCCAGGCGATCGAGGAAGGATTCATCCTCGACGTGCTCGCCAGCTACGTCACCTACCAGACGTACTGGCGGATCGAGAAGACAATCGCCGAGGACCCGCAGTACGAGGCCGCCAAAGCCCGGCGGGCGATCGCCCGGTTCGTGACACTGCACCCATCCAACCTGGCCCAGAAGGCCGAGATCATCGTCGAGCACTTCCGGGCGCACACCGGCGCCAAGATCGGCGGGAAGGCCAAGGCGATGGTGGTCACCTCGTCTCGGCTGCACGCGGTGCGGTACAAGCAGGCGATCGATGCCTACATCACCAAGCGGGGGTACACCGGGCTGGCCGCGCTTGTCGCGTTCTCCGGACGGGTCATCGACGAGAAGGGGTTCACGTACACCGAGGCCGGGATGAACGGATTCCCTGAGTCCCAGACCGCGCGGCTCTTCGGCACCGACGACTACCAGGTGCTGATCGTGGCCGAGAAGTTCCAGACCGGGTTCGACCAGCCGCTATTGCACACCATGTACGTGGACAAGATCCTGGTCGGCCTGGCCGCCGTGCAGACCTTGTCCCGGCTTAACCGCATCCACCCGGGCAAGGCCGACATGTTCGTGCTCGACTTCCGCAACGACACCGACGAGATCGTCGCCGCGTTCGAGCCCTACTACGGCCGCACCGTCGCCCCGCCGACCGACCCGAACCTGCTGTACGACACCCGTGCCCGGCTCGACGGCTTCGACGTGTTGCGCCCGGATGAGATCCAAGCGGCCGCCGCAGCCCTGCTCTCCGGCGGAGAGGCCGACCACGGCTGGATCTACGCGCTCCTCGACCCGGCCGTCGAGCGGTTCCACGCGCTTGCCGAGGAAGACCGGCTCGCGTTCAAGGACGCTCTGGACAAGTTCACCCGCACGTACTCGTTCCTATCCCAGGTCGTCTCGTTCACCGACACCAAGCTGGAGCGCGACTACGCCTACTGCCGGGCGCTCGCTGCCCGCCTGCGCGACGCGGCCACCGTCGAGCGCCTCGACCTCGGGGCCGAGGTCGAGCTCACCCACCTGCGCACTGAGCTGACCTATGAGGGCTCGCTGTCCCTGACCGCCGACAACGGCGAGGTGCGGACTATCTTCGGCGAGGGCGCGGGCCGCCAGAACGAGCCGCCGGTCGAACACCTGTCGGAGATCGTCTCAGAGCTCAATCAACGGTTCGGGCTCAACCTCGACGAGCGCGACCAGCTCCTGTTCGACCAGTTCGAGCAGACCTGGATCGCCGACCCCGAAGTCCTCGTGCAGGCGCGGAACAACACGCTGGAGAACTTCCGGCTCGTGTTCGGCAGCCGGTTCCTCGGCACCGTCATCGCCCGCATGGACGACAACGAGGCCATCTTCAAGCGCATCCTCGACGACGAGCAGTTCCGCCAGGCCCTCATGGACCTTTACACCAGCCGCGTCTACCGCAAGGCCCGCGAGGCGTAGCTCAGAAGGTCCAGCCCTGCTCCTGCACGAAGCGCACCAGATTCACCCACCATATGCCCATCGCCTCGCATACGTCCGGGATCCTGGGCCTGCTGAGGTTCCCGCTGAGGGTTTCCTCGGTAACCACCACCCCGTTGCGGGCGCGCGCGAGCGCGATCACGAAGGGATCGGCGGTGCTGCGCCCGCCACCGACGCCCACGAGCCTTTGATGCGCTGCCAGTACCTCGCGGGCCGCGAGCTGGATGTCGGCGGCGAGCGGGACGAACAGGTCCCGCTGCGACTCCGCCCAATCGTGGATGGCATCGTCTCTCCTGGCCAGTTCGTTCCGCACCTCATCGACGCACCGTATGTCACCAGCGGCGATCATCGACTCGATGTTGGCCCAGAGGCTGACGAACGTCTGCGGCGGAAGCAGGTCACGGCGCCCGTTCAGCAGAGAACTGGTGTCGAACGAGTAGAAAATCACCGGCTACACCGCGCTTCTCAGCGCTGCGGTCTCGGCCAGGCGATCCATCTGACCTACCTTGACGTTCAGATAGGTAGATGCGGTGTAAGCGTCGATGATGCGGCGCTTGTAGGCGCTGGCAACGAGCCGGACGTAGCCTTTTCCTAGGTCACGAACCGTGTTCCGGTACCAGTCGCCACCGCCAGCCTGCCGCTGCGCCTCGTCCTGTTCGTAGCGCCGCACGAACTCGTCACGACGTGCCTGGTAGAAGGCGAGGCTGACCCGGCCGAACGTCAGCAGCCTCCGCAGCATCGCCTCGGCGCTCACGCCGAACGGGGCAGCGACAGCGGCCAGGGACGAGTAGTCCCAGGTGTTCGGCGCGTTGGCGCGGGCTCGCACTTCTGGCTGGGCCAGGACCGCATCTCGCGGCATCAGGATGGCCGCGGCGATGCCATTGCAACGGGCTTCCAGCCGCCGGTCTGGCGTGGTTGCCGTGGTGTCCGAGATGGTGTCGCATAGGCCCCCCGTGTGCAGCAGCAGGTGAGCGTACTCGTGCATGAGGGAGAACAACCGGCCCCTCACGGCATCGGCGCCGTTGACGACGATGACCGGCATCGTGTCGAAGTACAGCGACATCGCCCTCATCTCAGATGTCGAGACGCCGCCGCGGGCGGTGGCCATGACCATGACTCCTGCCGCTTCAAGTGCAGCCACCCACGTGTTCAGGTGGTCGTACGCGGTGCCGCCGCCCTGGGGCAGGGGCAGCGGCGAACCGTCAAGCAGCCGCTGACGGGCCAGTGCCGCCAAGTCCTCGTCAGCGGACGGCAGGTGCGCGACACGCCACGCGTGGGGCGGCTCCAGGTCCTCCAGTTCGTAAAGCGCCAACGCCTGTTCCCGCTGGACGTGCGCGCGGCGGTACTCCTCGTGCAACTCCGGGGACCAGGCTCCTGCAGCCGCGCCTTCGTGCCGACGGAAGTCGCGGAGCGTATCGAAGTCCTTGGGCGGCTGGGACAAGAAGAAGACGCCCAGCGAGCGCTTGTAGACTCTTGCGGCCCTCCTGAGTTGGGCGATTGTCGGCTGTGCTTCGCCCGATTCCCATGCGGCGACTCGGTCGTCCGGCACACCGATCTTGCGGGCGGCAGCAATCGGAGTAAGGTCGATCGACTCTCGCGCCCACCGGAGCACCGAGGGCTCCACGAGCGCCGGGATCGAAGCAGCCACGGATCACATCCTGCCTCAGGCGACCGTCAATGCCGAGATCACACAGGGTTCCATCGGATGCGTCGGCAAGCTAGCCTGCGCGGTCGGCCGGTGCGGTAAGGCCGACCTCAGCGGGGGTGGGTCGCCGCCGTACGGCGCGATCACGCCGCAGGCGCTCGGCGTCTGCGGGGTACATGAGTTCCAGGCCGATCGCAGAGAGCAGGTTCCGGCAGCAGTTGTTGAGCGTGTCCTCTGCTGTGACTGGCTCGTACAGCGGCTTGCCGGACGGGGCGGCTGCGGCAAGGAAGGGCTGCTGGGCTGCGTACTCGGCATAGGCGAACAGATGGGAGTCACGCGCCTGCGCGAGCGCGGCGTCGGTCACGTGGTCGGCGCGCAACTCGGTGGCGGCGAGCAGCCGGGCCTTCATGACCTCGATCATCGAGCCGGTCATGATCGGTGCGGCTGGGTGGCCGACCGCTCTTTGCAGGTTCCGGTAGCCGGGTTCAAAGATGGCTCGGATCGCCTTCTCCAGCCGCTCGAAGTCCGGTCGTCCACTCCAGTTGGCCCAGGTGAGGACGTCAAGCAGTTCGCGCCGCGCCTGTTGCGTCGCCTGCGGGCTGTCGATCTGGCCCAGGATCGCGCGCGCGGCTTCCCGTGCGCCCTGCTTGCTGGAGCGCGCGTCGCTGATCCAGGTCATGAGCGCGCGGCGCGCCTGCCGCAGCGGCACGTACTCATCGCCCCAGTACATCCAGATGCCGACCGGGATCCTGGCTAGACTCCTGACGCTGTTGCCGGGTCGGTGGTACAGCAGCGTAAGCAGCAGCATGCGCTGGTTCGCAGGGTAGAGGGCGGGAGCTGACCCGCGCCCCCTGCCCGCTGGCCGCTTCCGCGGGTAGTCCAGCAGTCCCTGCTCGGTCCAGTCGCGGATCAGCCTGGCCGTGACTTCGTACCCTGCCTTGGCCGCGTCGGCCACCAAGTCGCTGATCGTGCCCGGCTCGGTGATCGTCTCCACGACTTAGAGATTACACCAGATCAGGACGGCCAAGGCCGAGCGTGAGCCCTCTGGACAGGAGATACTGGCCTTGGGAGTGCCATCCAGGAACACTCTCCGGAACTGAGGCGGCATCTTAGTTCCGCAGTTCGGCCAGGAAGAGAGGTCTCCGTCCAGTGGATCTTGTAAAGCTGTTCTGGTTCTGCGTCGCGGTCTACGGCACCTACAAGTCGGCGAGGACGGCGCTGCGCCTCGGCGCAGAGCTGTTCGGCTGAGCCGTGCGCGACTCGCCAGCGCAGGACCCCGCCCTAGACCCGGGTTCCGCCGGGTCCTGCGCTGGGCGGACATCCGGACGAAGGTAGCCTCGCTCGTGGACGTTCCGGACGTCTTATGGCTCACGCATTTGGCGCATCGTCAGCAATCGCAAGCCGCCCTGCCGAACCCAGGCTCTTGACGAGACGGCCGGCCCCACCGCTCATGCCGACCATCATGCACCGCGATGGCCTTGCCGCTCGGCAGCGATCCGTCGGCTGCGCGGTTCTCTGTGGCCCACTGCCACGCCCGGCGCTGAAGATCGATGCTCGCGTCGTGCCGGCCTGGTTGCTGCCGCGCGGGCACATTGAGCCCGTTCAACGGAGTCATGATCTTGTGTGACGGGTTCCGGCATTGAGGCTCAGCCATGGACGGAACGCGACTCGCCGTGTTGCGGACGTGGCGCATGAGCAGCTCGTAGGAGCAGATCAGCGCGAACGACGGCCACGCGGCGATCAGCCGCCCGGTGACTGTCGGCTGCGCGACGGCGACGTTGGCTGCCAGGCTCGCCACGCTGCCCACGGCCAGCAGCGACCACGGCAGCACGCCGCCCCGGCCGAGCAGCGCGTGATTCGGCCAGCAGCGTCGTGGACGCCGCAACGATCATCCCGTCCGCCGACAGGGGCGTGAGTGCGGCCACCCAGCCCGGCTGGCCGTGCATCGCCACCAGGGCGTGCATGTGCAGGTAGGACACGGTTCCGGCGATCAGGGCGAGCAGCGCCACGCACCCCGTGGTCGTCCACCTGATCCACTGGTCGGCCCGCCCGGTCATGCCCGGCTCCGGAGCGGGAAGTCAGCCGACAGGCCGGAGACGTAGGCAGTTGGTTCGCCTCGCTCCTCGGACACGAACCGGTCGCCTATAGCTCCTTGCGCGGGGGCCTGGCTGACCAGCACCCTCCTCTCCGCAGCGTAGTAGCTCAGCCGCAGGCCAAGCCCGGCGTAGACCTTGGCCTTCTGGCTTCTGTCGGCGCCGGCCAGCACTTTCACCATGTCTCCCATCGCACGGATCATCGCGGCCAACTCGTTGTGGCTCGGCTGGACAGCACGGGGCGGGCTGGCAAGCATGAGCCGGCTCTCTGCCTGCGCCCTGGCTGCCTGGACTTCCCTGATCCAGGCCAGCAACGGCGCTGCTGGACTGCCGTTCGACGTCCCGGATATGTTGATGCCGTCCCGAGACGTCCTCTGAGCACGGCTGGGTCCATGCCGAACGAACGGTTGCGCGCGGCGCTGCTGCAGCGGGGAATCACGCCGATGGCGCTCGCCGACATGCTCGGGGTCGACCACAAGACGGTCGAGCGCTGGGTCAAGGGGCGCCTCCCCTACCGTCGGCACCGGTACGCCATCGCCGCGCACCTCCGCGTGGATGAGGGGTACCTGTGGCCCGGCGCGCTGTCACGGGGTCAGGTCGCGGCCGCCTCGCAAAGCGAGATCGTGACCGTCTATCCGCACCGGTCCGAGGTACCCCGGGACGTGTGGGGACGGCTGTTCGGGGAGGCCGAAGCTGAGATCGGCGTGCTGGTCTACGCCGGGCTGTTCCTGGCTGAGGATTCCGGGGTGCAGCGCATCTTCGCCCAGAAGGCGCGCGCCGGCGTGCGGGTGCGCATCCTTCTTGGCGATCCCGCCAGCCCCGAGGTCGCCCAACGTGGTCACGACGAGGGCGTCGGCGAGGCCATGGCTGCGAAGATCCGCAATGCCCTCGTGATGTACCGGCCGCTTCGCCCGATCGAGGGCGCCGAGATTCGCTTCCACCGCACGGTGCTGTACAACTCGATCTACCGCTCCGACGACCAGCTCCTGGTGAACACGCACCTGTACGGGCTGACCGCCGCGCACGCCCCGGTGTGGCACTTCCGCAAGGTGGCCGGGGGCGAGGTCGCGGCGGCGTACCTTGACAGCTTCGAACGGGTGTGGGAGACCGCCGCGCCCGTGCCGGAGGCTGAGCCGTGAGCCGGCGCATCGACTACTACGACGACCCGAACGCGCCCGCTCCCACAACGATCGTGCCCTCGGTCAACGTCGTGGTGGCCAACGAGGCGGGCGAGATCCTGCTGATCCGCCGCTCCGACAATGACAACTGGGCCGTTCCCGGCGGTGCCGTCGATCTCGGTGAATCGGTCGCCGGTGCTGCCGTCCGGGAGACCAGGGAGGAAAGCGGAATCGACTGCCAGATCACCGGCCTGGTCGGCATCTACAGCGATCCCAGGCACGTGATCTTCTACACCAGCAACGGCGAAGCCCGGCAGGAGTTCTCGATCGTGCTCACCGCCCGGGCTGTCGGCGGCAGCCCTGCTCCGAGCGCCGAGACAACCGAGGTGCGATGGGTACCCGCCGACCAGCTCGGGGGCTACCAGATGGACCGGTCGATGCGGTTGCGCATCGACCACTACCTGCAGCGGCGCGCCAGCCCCTACATCGGCTGACCGGCCAGGGCGGCGGCGGACGGCGGCAACGGACGGTGTGCGGGCTCGCACATCGTGAGCCCGCGCTGCACCCTCGAGACGGCGGCGACCAGTTCAGGCGCAGAGCGGGCGATGGCCCGGCTGACGACGTGGCCGGGACCGTACCGGCTGCGGATCTCCGCGATCCGGTCGCGCACGTCAATGTGCTGGCCGTCGGGGCTCGTCGTCATGTCGGCGTAGATCAGCGCGTCGGCCAGGTTCTGCGGCGCTGGCCTGAACTCCCGGCTCAGGTCATCGCCGAGGCCGCGTTCGTCCGCCTCGGCCTGGGCGCACGAGTGATGCGCCACCAGGCGGCACAGCAGCGGGTCGGCGCGGGCGGTATCGCGCAGGTACCGGGCGCCGTCGAACGGATGGAACCCGGTGTCCCGGAGCCGGGGCGCGTACCCGATGTCGTGCAGCCACGCGGCAGCTTCGGCCAGTCCAGCGTCCGCGCCGAGCACGGGGGCGAGCCCGCGGGCCGCCGCGGCGACGCCCCGGGTGTGCGCCCAGCGGCGCGGCAGCGGAATCTCCAGCAGGTCCCGGGCCACCTCTTCGGCCCACGCGGCAAGTTCCATGAGCTGAACGGTAGCCGGGCGCTCTGGGACGTTCACGGACCCGGCTGGGCCGCCTTGGACGTCTCGCGGCCGTCCAGCACCCTCGCGTCGAACTTCCCGGCCTTCACCTCCGCGAGAAACTTACGCCAACTCGGCCGCCGGCAAGTGCAGCACCTCATCATGCGGATTCCGGTCACGAACAGGTCCACGGCGTTATGACGGCCCCGCAAGTGACGGCGACGATGGTCATGACCGCCCAGACCCGGCTGCTGCGGCAAGCACATGGGCGATCTTGGCGGCGGCGGCGGCAGGCTCTTGGATGGGCGCGATGCGCTCCGCCCATGACCACCAGAACCAGACCGAACCGTCTGCCGCCAGGGCCGCGTACACCTGCTCCGAGAGTTGCGCCGCCGTGCTGTTGACGACCCTCACGAACGGATACCGCCCGTCCGAGGTTACCGTCGCCGTGAAGCCGCGACCTTTCAGGTCGGCAGCGAGATCCTCCAGGTGGCTGATCACCTCATCGGCGGCTACTGTCTCGGGCATCGTCGTCCTCCATCGCTCCTCACCATGGGGCATGATCGCCGTCGAACCCGTGCGGACTCGCCCGCAGCTGATGAGCCTCGCCGAACCCGCCGGACTTCTGTACCCCAGGGAGGGACGACTAGGGACGTCCTTTGCTAGCGTGGCGGTGCCGCACGGCATATGGAGGTGCCGGGCTTGAATGACGTCGCCCCGCGCCCTCCTCCGCGCCCGCCTCAGCGAGAAGGACGTCGCCGCGCACCTCGGCGTGGACCCCAAGACCGTGCGGTGCTGGACCGACGGGCGCATCCCCTACCCGCGGCACCGCTGGGCCCTGGCCGGCCTAGCTGCGCGCCGGCGAACACGACCTCTGGCCCGAACTCGCCCCGGCCCAGGCCGCCTTGCAGGCGGGCGAGGTCGTGGCCGTCTACCCGCATCGGTGGCCCGTACCGCGCAAGGTCTGGCACCGCGTCCCACCTGCACATGCACACGCTGGTGGCAGAGCAGCGCTACGCAGCCGGTGGTCGTCTACCTGATCCACCGGTCGGCTCGCCCGGTCATGACCGGCGCCGACCGCGAACTCACCGGTAAGGACGCATTGGCTTTTCGGTGCGCTCGCTCCTCGGACACAGATGATCAAGGTCTGACCGGGCGAAACACTATAGGCCTCGATCGGGCCTCCGATGTTGCCCTCGATCCCACAGTGACCCATTTCGGCTGCTACGGAAGACGCTCGCAGACCGATGGCGGGCCAGTTCGAATGTTGATCTTGATCCAGTAAGGAGCGGCTCCTGCAGCGGGGACCGTCCTTCCACGACCTCGGCGACCGAGTCAGCTCATTAACACAGCGTCACCGCACCCACCGCGGCACGACTGATTGTTCCAGCGGCCACAGGCGTGTTCTGCCGTTTAGGCGGTAGCCGTGCTGCTGGCGTCACCGCTGTCGGGCAGACGGGCATGTCCGCGCCGGGGCCGCAGTACCCTGCGCATCACCACGCGGGTCGGTGAGCGCCGCGCGACCTCCCGGAACCCGGCCCGTTCATACAGGCCGCGCGAACCGAAGAACATGAAGTCGTCATGGCTGCGCCCGGGCTTATCAACCGGGTAGGCCTCCAGCATCCTGACCCCTTGGTCCCGCGCGAAGTCGATGGCGGCCTTGAGCAGCCGGTGCTGCAGGCCCAGCCCTCGGTACTGCCTGGCCACATACGTACACACCACCGACCAAACCTGGGTGTCATCGACCGGCTTCATGATCGGGGATCGGCGCAGCTTCAGGTACTCCTCGCGGGGGCCCAGGCTGATCCAACCCACCGGGCTGCCGCCCAGATAGCCGACTAGGCCCGGCACGACGCCGCTGTTGACTAGCCCGCACAGAGCCTGCTTGTTCCTATCCGCGGCCAGCCCGCTGTCCTTGCCGGTCTTGCGGTAATACATACACCAGCAGCCGCGCACGATCGAACCGCCCGGCAATCCGAACAACTCCTCAAGGTCGTGCCAGGTGGCAGGAGTCAACGGACGCGCCCGAAACGGAGCCAGCGTGCGATAAGCCGAATGCTGTGGCATGACCTCAGTCAACCACCAAGGCCTGCACCCGCACGGTCCGCTCCCACCCAGCGTGGCACGTTCCGGCGATCAGCGCCAGCAGCCCCGCGCAGCCGATCGTGATCCACCTGATCCACCGGCCGGCCCGCCCAGTCATGACCGGCCGCCGATCGCGAACTCACTGGTGAGGACGCATTGGCTTTCGGTGCGCTCGGCCCTCGGGCACTGTCGGTTTGCCAATGCCGGCCAAGGCTGGACCAGGCGGAGATCACGCGCCCGATCAAAGGAGGCTCGCCTGCCCGGGCCGATCTCGGGCCCGGTCATGGCGTCAGCGTAGCCCGGACTCGGCGGGCTGCAGCGACGAGATTGCGCAGCGCCGGTTCCGCCTCGGCATACTCCCGGGTTTTCAGCCCGCAGTCCGGGTTGACCCACAGCTGGCCCGGCTCGACAGTCTGCAGGGCGAGGGACAGCGCGTCGGCCATCTCGGCGACGGACGGCACCCGGGGCGAGTGGACGTCGTAGACGCCGGGCCCGATACCGCGGACGTACCCGGCGGCACGCAGGCCGGCCAGCAGTTCCAGATGAGAGCGGGCCGCCTCGATGCTGGTCACGTCGGCGTCCAGGTCGTCGATGGCGCCGATGATCTCGCCGAACTCCGAGTAGCACATGTGGGTGTGGATCTGGGTTGAGGCGGCCGCGCCGAAGGTGGCCAGGCGGAACGCGGCCACGGCCCAGTCGAGGTAGTCCTGATGGCCGGCCCGGCGCAGCGGGAGCATTTCCCGCAGCGCGGGCTCGTCGATCTGGATAATGCGGATACCGGCCGCCTCGAGGTCGTGGACCTCGTCGCGCAGGGCCAGGGCAACCTGTCGGGCGGTGTCGGCAAGGGGCTGGTCGTCGCGGACGAAGGACCAGGCCAGCATGGTCAGCGGGCCGGTGAGCATGCCTTTGACCGGCTTGCTGGTGCGGGACTGGGCGTAGGTGGTCCAGCTGACGGTCATGGGCTGGGGGCGGTCCACGTCGCCGTACAGGATGGGCGGGCGGACGTAGCGGGTGCCGTAGGACTGGACCCAGCCGTGCTGGGTGACGGCGAACCCGGTCAGCTGCTCGGCAAAGTACTGAACCATATCGTTGCGTTCGGGTTCGCCGTGGACCAGGACGTCCAGGCCGATGTCCTCCTGCAGGGCAATGACCCGGTCGATCTCCGCGTGCATGGCGCTGGTGTAGGCCTCGCCGCTGATCCGCCCGGCCTTGTAGTCGGCCCGGGCCCTGCGGATCTGCTCGGTCTGCGGGAACGATCCGATTGTGGTCGTGGGCAGCAGCGGCAGGCCGCTGGCCTGGGCACGGTGCCGATCTGCGTAGCCGACGCGGTCCGGGGCATTGCCCAGAGCCTCCAGCCGGGCCCGGACCCGGCCGTTGACCGCCGGACGCGCCGGACGCGCGGCTTCGGCGGCGGGGAGGGCCTGCAGGCCCTGGCTGAGCACACGGCCGAGCGTGACGACCTCGTCCACCTTCTGCCTGGCGAAGGCCAGCCGGCCGGTCAGCTCAGCGGGCAGCGAGGTCTCGGCCCGCAGGTCCAGGGGCACGTGCAGCAGGGAGCAGGAGGTGCTGACGACAAGCTGCCCGGCCAGGCCGAGCAGCGACGCGCACATCGATGCGGCGGCGGCCAGATCGGCGCGCCAGACGTTCCGGCCGTCGATGACGCCGGCCACCAGGGTCTGGTCACCGAGCCCGCCGGCCCTGGCCAGGGCTTCGCGGTTGCCCGGCCCGGCCGCGAAATCCAGGGCGATCGCCTCGGCTGGGCTGGCCGCGAGCACAGGCAGCGCGTCCCCGATCTCGCCGAAGTAGGTGGCGATCATCATGGCCGGCCGCTCGGTCAGCGTGCCCAGCTGCCGGTAGGCCTGCTCGAGGGCATCAAGCTCGGCGGCCGTCCGGTCGGTGGCCAGGATCGGCTCGTCAAGCTGGACCCATTCGGCCCCGGCCCGGCGCAGTTCGGTCAGCAGCTGGGCGTAGGCGCCGAGCAGCGGGTCCAGCAGCGACAGAGGGCTGAATCCCGGTTCGGCGGGCTTGGACAGCAGCAGCAGGGACAGCGGGCCGAGCAGCACCGGGCGCGTCTGGATGCCCAGCGAGCGGGCTTCCTCGTACTCCCGCAGTGGCTTGGTCCCGGCCAGCCGGAACTCGGTGCCCGGGCCGAGTTCGGGGACCAGGTAGTGGTAGTTGGTGTCAAACCACTTGGTCAGCTCCAGCGGGGCGATGCCGTCGGCGCCGCGGGCCATGGCGAAGTAGGCGTCCAGGCCGGACAGGCCGGCGAACCGGCCTGGTACCGCCCCGAATAGCACCGCGGTGTCCAGTACGTGGTCATACAGCGAGAACGTGTTCGACGGGATGGTGTCCAGGCCTGCGGCGCGGAGGCTTTCCCAGACCTCGCGGCGCAGCCGGGCGGTGGTCTCGTCGAGTTCCTGGCCGCTGATCCGCCCAGCCCAGTAGGCCTCGGTGGCCTTCTTCAGCTCCCGGCCGCCGCCGATCCGCGGATACCCCAGCACGGTCGTTTCCATGGCATGTCTCCCTCGGTCAGCCATTGCCGATGGCCCCAGGGAGGTACGGGGAACGACGCCACTGCCGCTGTCCCGGGCCCTCCCGCGAGGCCGCAGACACCGCACGCCAGGCTGCGTGCGGGCGGAGGCAGGTCTTCGGACTCGCGGGCACGGCGCTTGGGGCGCCTCCTACTGGCCGTCGCTTCCCAGGTCCGCAGGACCCAGTGCTTGATGACGGCGGTCGTTCCCGTTTACCGCTGCGGGGCAGTCCCGGATTCTCACCGGGTTCCCTCTTACGACACCCCGGCCGAAGCCGGGGTGAACCATCCGCAGCGGCAGTATACGCACGCCGCGGCGACGCCGCTTCAGACACCAGGGCTCGGCCGCGCGACACGACGCCCTGGAACGACATGTGGTGCTTGGTTATGACTGACCGCCTACATATGGTGGTGCTCGCAGCTGGTTCAGCGGGTCAGCCAGGCCCGCTGAGGCAAGAGGGAACCCGGTGAGAATCCGGGACTGCCCCGCAGCGGTGAGCGGGAACGACCGCCGTCCGGGCCGCGCCGAGCAGGCGCGGCGGGATCAGCACTGGGCACGCGCGTGCCTGGGAAGCGACGGCCAGTAGGAGACACCAGCCAGGTGCCGTGCCCGCGAGTCCGAAGACCTGCCAGCGCGCCGTGCCCGACGGGGCACGGCGGCTCCGGCCGCGCGGGACGGCCGACGGGCACGGCGGGTCTGCGCTGGGCAGGCCCGGCCGATGTTCTGTCGTCTGCTCGCGGGCGGCCGGGGCTCTCGGTTACGAGCTCGCGAGGAGAGAGCCATGACGGTCACCGAAGCTGCGCCGGTGAAAGCTGCGTCGCCGGCCCGCATGCAGGTGCGGAAGCGGAACGGCGATGCTGAGCCGGTGGACGTGAACAAGATCGTGCGCGCGGTGGAGCGGTGCGCGGGCGGGCTGGACGAAGTGGACCCGATGCGCGTGGCGACCAGGACGATCAGCGGCCTGTACGACGGGGCGAGCACGGCCGAGCTGGACCGGCTGTCGATCCAGACCGCAGCCGAGATGACCGGCGAGGAGCCGCAGTACTCCCGGCTGGCCGCACGGCTGCTGGCCGCCTACATCGGCAAGGAGGTCCGGGGGCAGGGCATCGCGTCGTTCAGCCAGTCAGTCAGCCTGGGCCATGCCGAGGGGCTGATCGGCGATCAGACGGCCGCGTTTGTCAAGGACAACGCCCGCAAGCTGGACGACGCGGTCGACCCGGCGGCCGACCGGGCCTTCGAGTACTTCGGCATCAAGACCGTCTACGACCGCTACCTGCTGCGCCATCCGTCGACCCGGCTGGTCATCGAGACCCCGCAGTACTTCCTGCTCCGGGTGGCGTGCGGCCTGGCCCAGACCTCAGCCGAGGCGATCGGGTTCTACCGGCTGATGTCCTCGCTGGCCTACCTGCCCAGCTCGCCGACGCTGTTCAACTCCGGGACCACGCACCCGCAGCTGTCGTCCTGCTTCCTGGTCGACTCCCCGCGCGACGACCTGGCCTCCATCTACGACCGGTACAGCCAGGTGGCCCAGCTCAGCAAGTTCTCCGGCGGCATCGGCATCGCCTGGTCCCGGGTCCGCTCCCGCGGCGCGCTGATCCGCGGCACCAACGGCGCGTCCAACGGCATCGTGCCGTTCCTGCGGACGCTGGACGCCTCGGTGGCAGCAGTCAACCAGGGCGGCCGGCGCAAGGGCGCGGCCTGCGTCTACCTGGAGCCATGGCACCCGGACATCGAGGAGTTCCTGGAGCTGCGGGACAACACCGGCGAGGACGCCCGGCGGACCCACAACCTCAACCTGGCCAACTGGATCCCGGACGAGTTCATGCGCCGGGTCGAGGCCGACCAGATGTGGTCGCTGATCGACCCGGACCAGGTCCCGGAGCTGCCCGACCTGTGGGGCGAAGCGTTCGACGCCGCCTACCGGGCCGCCGAGGCCGACGGCCGGTACGTCCGGCAGGTTAGGGCCCGCGACCTGTACGGCAAGATGATGCGGACCCTAGCCCAGACCGGCAACGGCTGGATGACGTTCAAGGACGCCTGCAACGCCAAGTGCAACCAGACCGGCACGGACGGCAACGTGGTGCACCTGTCCAACCTGTGCACCGAGATCACCGAGGTGAGCAGCGACGCCGAGACCGCGGTGTGCAACCTCGGCTCGGTTAACCTGGCCCGGCACCTGACCGCCGGCCCGGGCGGCCAGCCCCAGGTGGACTGGGACAAGCTGCGGGGCACGGTCCGCACCGCCGTTCCGTTCCTGGATCGGGTTATCGACCTGACCTTCTACCCCAGTGACCAGGCGGCGACTGGCAACCCGCGCTGGCGGCCGATCGGCCTGGGGGTGATGGGCCTGCAGGATGTGTTCTTCGCGCTGCGGCTGCCGTTCGACTCCCCGGCCGCGCGCGAGCTGTCGGCCCGGATCGCCGAGGAGATCTACCTGACCGCGCTGGAGGTGTCCGCCGACCTGGCCGAACGATTCGGCCCGCATCCCGCCTTCGGGCAGACCCGGGCGGCCGCCGGGCAGCTGCAGCCCGACCTGTGGGGGGTGACCGGCACCCAGGCGGCCCGGTGGAAGGCGCTGCGCAAGCGGGTCAGGCAGACCGGGCTGCGCAACTCGCTGCTGATCGCGGTGGCGCCGACGGCGACCATCGCGTCGATCGCCGGATGCTATGAGTGCATCGAGCCCCAGGTCTCGAACCTGTTCAAGCGCGAGACCATGTCCGGGGAGTTTCTCCAGGTCAACAACGCGCTGGTGGCCGAGCTGAAGTCGGCCGGACTGTGGACGCCGGCCATCCGGGACCAGATCAAGCAGGCCGACGGCTCGGTCCAGGGCCTTAGCGAGCTGCCGGAGGAGACCCGGCTGCTGTTCCGCACGGCCTGGGAACTGCCGCAGCGGGCGCTGATCGATCAGGCCGCGGCCCGGGCGCCGTTCGTCGACCAGAGCCAGTCGCTCAACCTGTTCATGGCCGCGCCGACCATCGGCCGGCTGTCCTCGATGTACCTGCACGCCTGGAAGTCTGGCCTGAAGACCACCTACTACCTGCGGTCCCGGCCGGCCACCCGGATCACCCAGGCCACCGTGCCGGTCGTGGCCGAGGCGGCGGCCGTCGCCTGCTCCCTGGAGAACCCGAAGACCTGCGAGGCCTGCCAGTGACCACCACTACCCGTCCGCACCTGCTGCTGGACCCGGGCATGGAGCTGACCCTGCGGCCCATGCGCTACCCGCAGTTCTACGACCGGTTCCGTGATGCCATCAAGAACACCTGGACGGTCGAGGAGGTCGACCTGCATTCCGACCTGCCCGACCTGAAGAAGCTCTCCCCGGCCGAACAGCACCTGGTCTCACGCCTGGTCGCGTTCTTCGCCACCGGCGACACGATCGTGGCCAACAACCTGGTGCTCAACCTGTACGAGCACATCAACTCGCCCGAGGCCCGGCTGTACCTGTCCCGGCAGCTGTTCGAGGAAGCCGTGCACGTGCAGTTCTACCTGACCCTGCTGGACACCTATGTGCCGGACGAGACCGAACGGGCCCGGGCCTTCGCTGCGGTGCAGAACATCCCGTCCATCGCCCGCAAGGCGCAGTTCTGCTTCACGTGGATCGACTCCCTGTATGAGGTGCGCGAGCTGCGCACCGCTGCTGAACGCCGGTCGTTCCTGCTCAACCTGATCTGTTTCGCCGCCTGTATCGAGGGGCTGTTCTTCTACGGCGCGTTCGCGTACGTGTACTTCCTGCGGTCCCGCGGGCTGCTCAACGGGCTGGCCTCGGGGACTAACTGGGTGTTCCGCGACGAGTCGATGCACATGGCCTTCGCCTTCGACGTGGTCGAGGTGGCCCGCCGCGAGGAACCAGGCCTGTTCGACGAGCAGATGGCCGGGCAAGTCAGGGACATGCTGGCCGAGGCGGTGGAGTGCGAGGTGCAGTTCGCCGAGGACCTGCTCGGGGCGGGGGTGGCCGGGCTCTCGCTGGCCGACATGCGGGCCTACCTGGAGCACGTCGCCGACCGGCGGCTCGCCCAGCTCGGCCTCGAGCCGCTGTACGGGTCGGCCAACCCGCTGGCCTTCATGGAACTGCAGGACGTCCAGGAACTGTCCAACTTCTTCGAACGCCGCGTCTCCGCCTACCAGGTCGGCGTCACCGGCGACGTCTCCTTCGACGACGACTTCTGAGCTGTTGCCGCGCGAGATCGAGATCTCGCGCCGAGGGTCTGCGACGACAGCGGCAGTGCGGCACGGTAGAAGAGCATGGAAGCCCCTGGCGGTTGAGCGGATCTTGACCGACTGCCTCATTTACCAGGGGCTTTCTGGCTCCCAGCGGAGGCGCGCCATCATGCGATCAGACTGTGACGAACCCGTCAGAAGCAGGATGAAAAGAGTTCATTGAATCCGGGTTTCCTGGCTATTCTCCGGGCCGGGCGCCTGGCGCCCACATCCTCGGAGCTGGCTATCTGGTGACCGGCCGGGATCAGGCGGCCCGGGACTTAGTGACCCTTGCTACGAACCCGGTCCTAGGCCCGATGTCCACACGTACCCGCAGGCCGAGCGTGCGCGCCAGGGTGAGCAGGGTGGCCATCGAGGGGTTGTGCTCGGCGGCTTCCAGTCTCGCCACCACCGGCTGGCGCCAGCCCAGCAGCCGGGCCAGCGCGCTCTGGCTCAGCCGATGCTCGGCGCGGTACCGGATGACCGCCTTGGCCACCACGCGCGCCAGTGCCATGCGCTCCCACTCCGCCCGGAACACCGGGTCCGCCAGCATCTCCTCCAGCAGCTCACTGTTGCTGATCAGTCGCCTGCTCATTCCTCGATCTCCTTCAGCCGCTCCTCCGCCAGCCGCACCGCCCGGGCCGACCCCGCGCCGGTCATACTTGGCCTCCTCAGGCGGGGGTCGATACCGCATGGTACTTTAATGGTATGCGAGCAACCATTGATAAGGCAGGGCGCCTGGTTATACCGAAGCCGCTCCGGGACAGCCTCGGCCTGGTGCCCGGCGAGGTCGAGGTGACTCCGGACGGAGCCGGCCTTCATGTGGAGCCGCTGGCCGACGACCGCCTGGCCGACGAGGACGGCATGCTCGTCATACCGGCCGCTGACATCACTGTCAGCGACGATCTCGTCAGGACATTGCGCAATGCCGACCAGCGATGACCCGCCACAGCTCCTGATCGATACCAGCGTCGCCGTCGCCCTCGTGACCGCTGGCCATGAGCACCATCAGGCGACGAGGAAGGCAATCGGCGGCCGGAGCTGCGGGCTCAGCGGCCACGCCGCCTTCGAGACCTACTCGGTGCTGACCCGGCTGCCGCCACCTAACCGCCGCACCCCGGCCGCCATAGCCCGGTTGCTCGCGCACAACTTCCCCGGAACGCGGTTCCTCAGCGCCCAGGCCGCGCAGCGGCTCCATGCCAGGCTGGCCGCGCTCGGCATTGCGGGCGGCGCCGTTTACGATGCGCTCGTCGCCGCCGCGGCAGCCGAGCATGGGATCACGCTTGCCACCCGCGACCGCAGGGCCGCCGAGACCTACCGGGCACTCGACATTGACTTCGAGCTGATCGACTGAGTGTCGTGCGGCTCTGTTCGCCTGTCCCCGTTCTTAGAGAAAGCGCCACCGCTCGATCACGGAGATTCTGGTCCAGCCGCAGCGCCAGTTAGTAGCCGACGCCACCGCTGCCTTCTGCTGCGCTGCGAATACCCCGCGAGCCGCTGGCGGTGAGCAGTGGCTCGCCAGGCCAAGCCGACTCTTGCAAGCGGACGCCGCTCCGCGTCGCTGCGCAGGCCTGATCTCAGGCAAAGCCGACACGGTGCGCCGCTGCTGCCTCCTGCGCAGGAGGCCGACTGCAGATATTTCTCCGCGCGCTGTCCATCTCGTGGCCGCCCGTTCGTCGCCGGTGTGAACGGCTGCCAGCCGAGGCGGCGATGACCGAAGGAGAGCGTCATGCACTTCATCACCCAGCTTGCGGACGCCAGGCAAGCCGAGTGGCTGCGCGAGGCGGACCACGCCCGTCGCGCCACCAGCGCCAGAGCGGCCCGCAGGCCTACTCGCCACGCCGGACCCGCCACCAGTGCCAGGGCGGCCCGCACGCCCGTCCGCAGGCCCGCCCGCCGCGCCCGCCTGGCAGCCACCGCGCCAGACCGGGTGATCCGGGCAATCCTCCACCGGCCCGCAGTGTGAGCGCGCAACTGCATAAAGCACACCTGCCGGGACGATGTGCCAGTGAGGGCGGGGGACGGGCGGACAGGCAATCATCGGCTACGTTGACAGAGAGCGAGGTCTGAGATGAAGTACCTAGTCCTTATCGGCAGCGACGGCGTGCCGGTGCCAGAGGCCCTGGCGGTCATGCAGCGGGAACTCCCCGCCTGGATCGAGGAGATGGACAGCCGCGGCGTGCGCCTGCTCGGCCGGGAACTGGACCTGCCGCAGACGACGGTGACCGTGCGCGTGCGCGGCGGGGAGACGCTGCTGACCGACGGGCCGTTCGCGGAGACCAAGGAGTTCGTGGCGGGCCTGGACATCTTCGAGTGTGCCGACCTCGACGAGGCGATTGAGGCGGCGGCCAGGAGCCCGGTGTCCCGGTACCACCCGCTGGAGATCCGGCCGTTCGCCGAGGGGCTGCGGCTGGGTGAAGCGGCGGCCGCGTTCGCGCGGGAGGACGACTCGGCGGGCACCCCGTACCTGCTGACCATGTGGATGGGGGGAACGCCCGCTGCGCCGATGGACGACGAGGCAGTGATGGCCGAGGGCGAAGCCTGGCGGCAGGATCTGGAGGCACGCGGCCTGCAGGTCCTGGGAAACGCGCTCAAGGGCCCGGAGACGGCCACCACGATCCGGGTTCACCAGGCGAAGACGCTGATCAGCGACGGCCCGTTCATCGAAATCAAGGAGTTCATCGCCGGCATAGACGTCGTCCGCTGTGCTGACCGGCAGCAGGCGATCGAGCTTGCGGCGGCGCATCCGATCGCCCGCTACCACGCGATCGAGGTACGCCCGTTCTACAGCGAATGACCACGCCGGACGTCCAGCGCGCGGTGGATGCAGCCTTCCGCGAGGAGTGGGGCCGCGTCGTGGCCGCGCTGATCCGGCGGACCGGCAACTGGGACCTGGCCGAGGAGTGCGCGCAGGAGGCGTTCGCGCAGGCGCTGCAGCGCTGGGCCGCCGACGGCATTCCGAACCGCCCCGGTGCCTGGCTGACGACCGTCGCTGGCAACCGCGCGATCGACCGCCTGCGGCGTGACGCCCGCGGCGCCGAGCTGCTGGAGCAGGCCGGCCGCGAGGCACTCCCGCCGCCCGGTACCGACGAGGAAGCGATGGCGGAGCCGCCCGGTGAGACCGACGAGATCGGGGATGAACGGCTGCGGCTGATCTTCACCTGCTGCCACCCGGCCCTCCCGCTGGAGGGCCGGGTGGCGTTGACACTGCGCACCCTGGCCGGGCTGTCCACGGCCGAGATAGCCCGCGCGTTCCTGGTGCCCGAGGCGACGATGGCCAAGCGCCTGACCCGCACCAAGGCCAAGATCGCCGCCGCCGGGATCCCATACCGGGTACCGCCCGCGCATCTGCTGCCCGAGCGCACCACCGGGGTACTGGCCGTGCTCTACCTGCTGTTCAACGAGGGTTACTCGGCCACCTCGGGCACCGAGCTGATCCGCGCCAGCCTCTGCGACGAGGCGATCCGCCTGGGCCGTGCCCTCCACCAGCTGATGCCGGATGAGCCCGAGGCGACGGGCGTGCTTGCGCTGATGCTGCTGCATCACTCCCGCTGCCACGCCCGCGTGGACGGCGACGGCGAGCTGATCACCCTCGAGGACCAGGACAGGAGCCGCTGGGACGCCGCAGAGATCCGCGAGGGGCTGGCCCTGCTGGAGGCGGCGCTGCGCCACCGGCAGGCCGGGCCCTACCAGCTGCAGGCGGCAATCGCCGCCTGCCACGCACGCGCCGCAACCACCGCCGGCACCGACTGGCCCCAGATCGCCGCCCTCTACGCGCTGCTGGAGCGCTACCTTCCCTCCCCGGTGGTCCGGCTCAACCGGGCGGTGGCCGTGGCGATGGCCGGCGACATCGACGCGGGCCTGGCCATCGTCGGCGAGCTCAGCAGCGACGCCCGGCTGGCGCAGTATTACCTGCTGGAGGCGACCCGGGCTGACCTGCTGCGGCGTCGCGGTGATCGGGCCGCAGCAGCGGCCGCGTATCAGCGCGCGCTGCCGCTGGCGCCATCGAAGGCAGAGCGCCGGTACCTGGAGCGCAGGCTGGCGGAGACCAGCACCGAGAGCCAGCACGACATGCCTTCATGACCGTGTGTCCAGAACGTGAACCGGGGCGACTCCTGATCATGAACCGGGGCGGCTCTCGCTGCGAACTAGTCCTGCAGAACTGTGCCCGGACAGGAGGCCCGGATGGCGGTGATGGCTCGGCGAGTGCCGTGGCGGGGATGGCTGCCGGTGCACGTCCGCGCTGCCTGGCTAGCGGAGGCGGCGGCCGGCGCGGTAGTGGCTGCCTGAGATGCTGGGCACAAGGAGCACAGCTGCGGCTACGGCAGCCGGCCAGGCGCTGGTGCGGGGAGAGGCGTTGCATCTGGTGAGCGATTCCGCCGGCCGGGGCTGCAGGGATGAGCAGGATGATGCCGCCCTGGTGGAACTGGTCGGGAAGCGTGACGCCGCTGCGCTGACGGTGCTGTACCGCCGGCACGGCGGTGTCTGCTACCGTCTGGCGCGCCGGGTGACCTGCGACGACTCGCTGGCCGAGGATGTCGTCCAGGAGACCTTCACCGGGCTGTGGCACGACCCCGGGGGTTATCTTCCCGCACTGGGCAGCGTGCGGACCTGGCTGGTGGGGGTAACCCATCACAAGGCGGTGGACCTCGTGCGGCGGGAGGCTTCTCAGCGGCGGCGGCAGAACGTGCAGGCCGCCCTGCGGTCGCTGGATCCGCCGGGCCACGACCCGGCCGAGGAAGCCTGGGCGGCGATCCAGGCGGAGACCGTGCGGGCTGCGCTCGCCGAGCTGCCAGCCGGCCAGCGGCACGCGCTCGCGCTGGCCTACTTTGGCGGATACACACAGCAGGAGATTGCGCAGCTTACCGGGGTGCCCCTGGGCACCGTTAAGACCCGGATGTTCGCTGCTATGCGGCGGCTGCGCATGCAGCTATCGGCTCGCGACGGCCTGGCCGGGGAGGGATCGTGGTGACCGACCGGGGCGCCGATCACTCCCAGTTCGAGGAACTGGCCGCCGGCTACGCGCTGGACGCCCTGAGCCAGGCTGACGAGCAGCGCTTCCTCCTGCACGCAGAGCAGTGCCCGGGCTGCCGCGAGCTGGTTGCCGAGTTCCGGCAGGTCGCCGGGGCGCTGGCCGAGGCCTCGCCGCCGGGCCAGCCCGGCGCGGAACTCGGCGACCGGATCCTGGCTGCGGCGATGGCTGATGCCGGACCGCAGGACAGTCTCGCCGACGGCGCCCGGGCTGCAAGCCGGGACGAGGGCCCGGCCGCGGCCGGCAGGCGGGTCACAGCAGGAAACGGTCATTCGTCCCCCGTCGCGCTGCGGGCCCGGGGCCGCCGCTGGAAGCGGCCTCTCGCCGTGGCCGCCGCTGCTGTCCTGCTGGCGGGCGGCGGGATATGGGCAGGCCTGGCCGCCACCTCCGGCGGTGCCCGGCCGCCGCTCGCAGCGTGCGAGCGCCCGCAGGCATGCCCTCGGGTGGTGCTGACCGCCACCCGGACCGGGCGGGTTACGGCCACGGTCATCGTTCATGATGGCGTTGCCTGGATGGAGCCGACAGCGATGGCAGCCAACCCCGCCGGCGAGATTTACGTGCTGTGGCAGATCACCGGTTCCCGCACCCCGCTGCCGGTCGGGTCATTCGACGTCCGGCCGCATGCGCACGGGCCGGTGAGGGTCGGCAGCCTGGCCATCCCCTACAGCGGGACGCGGGCGTTCGCGGTCAGCCTCGAACATGGCCGGACGATCCCGGCCAGCCCGTCCAAGCCGGTCGCGCTCGGGCAGGTGTCCTGACCGGCTTCGCCGCCAGATGTAGCTGCCGCATGCCCGTTTTCCGGATGAGCTGCCGCCTGCGCCGGTCATGCGACTGGGCCGCAAGACCCTGAACCGCATCGCCGCCGGCTGCGAATCTCCGGCAGCGGGCGCGCACACAGCGCGCCCAGAATCCACTGGAGGGACCGATGGCCGGAAGGCTCAAAGTCCGCATGACCGCGACGCGGCGGGCGGGGATCGCCCTGCTGGGCGTGCTCGGCGTCATGCTCGCCGTCGCCTCGGGCACGGCGTTCGCATCATCAGGATCCGGGACCGGCATGGCCGGCATGTCAGCAGGCTCGGGCGGCGGCATGGTCGGCACCACCAAGGGCTGGTATGACGGGCACACCGTCACGTTCCTGTACACCAAGAACTTCTTCTGCCGGACCCCGCCTGCCAGCGGCGCCACAAGCAAGTGCGAGGCGGGCGCGGACTACACCCAGACACCGGCGCACACCTTCGACCCGCTGTATGTGGTAGTGCCGCTGGGCTTCACCCCGCCCGTGTCCACCCTGCAGTGCCCGAAGGCGGGCCACTGCATCGACCACCCGAGCACGATCGACCTATCCGCGGTGCTCGGCAGCGGCACCTCGGACGTGCTGCTGCCCGCGCACAGCCACATCGTCGCCACCGCCAACCATCAGCAGCCGGAGTGGTGGAACGTGGACGTGGTCGCGGTCAAGAGCCTGGCCGCGTGGAACAAGATCGTGCGCGCCAAGAGCGACGCCGAGCTGGAGTACCTGCAGAGGAACGACAGCAAGGACGTGACGGGGAACATCACCACGAACCTGTTCCTCTACTTCGCCGTTAAGACCGGCGGCTGACGCCGCAGCCGGATCTGCGGGGGCCTGGCTGCGTGAGTTCCCCCCGGGCAACCGGCTTGAGCCTGCCCGGGGGGAACCAGGCCGTCATCGGCCGCACCATTCCGGTGCCGCCCGGCAGGCCCGCGGTTCCAGCCGACTGAGGAGGGTCATCATGATCACTGTTCCGGTCCGGGCGCCATCCCGGGAGCGACCCGCGGGCCTGCCGACATGGCGGGTGATAGCCGGGCTCGGCGCGGCAGCCGGAGGCGCGGCCATGGTGGCCGGGGCCCTGCTGCCGTGGGTGGAGGCCTTCGCGGGCCTGATCGCCATTCCAGGGGTAAGGGGCAGCTACGGCCGCATCCTGGCCGCCGCGGGAGCTGTCATCGCCGCAGCCGGCATCTATCACCTCGTGCGCGGCGGCCGGTGGCCTCGGCTGCTGGCCGGCTTCGCGGGCTTCGCCGGCGCGGGCTTCGCCGGCTACCTGCTGATCCAGCTCAGCGCGACCATGCGGGCGCTGGGCAGCGGCTCAATGGTGCTGGCGCGGGGCGGTCCGGGCCTGTGGGTCACGTTCGCGGGTGCACTGGCCGCCTTCGGCACACTTTTCCTGCCGCTCAGCCCGGCCGCAGAGGGAGCGCCTGGCTCCAGATGGCAGGCGGCCCTCGCCGGGCAGGCCGTCCGGCTGCATCGCCTCGCGCTGCGCCGCACCGCCGACACCGAGTCGGCAGGCGGACGGCGCGGACTGCAGATCGCGCTGGGGGTCCTCTGGCTGGCTGACGCCGCGCTTCAGCTTCAGCCGTTCATGTTCGGCCGCGGGCTGGTCACCCAGGTGCTCATGCCCGCGGCCGTGGGCAACCCCGCCGTGATCGCCGATCCGCAGCGGTGGGCCGGGGGGCTGATCGCGCACGGCGTGCCCGCCTGGAACACCGCGTTCGCACTGATCCAGCTGGGCATCGGGCTGGGGCTGCTGTGGCGGCCGGCGGTGCGGGCGGCGCTGGCAGCGTCGGTGGCCTGGGCGCTGGCGGTGTGGTGGCTCGGCGAGGGACTGGGCGGGCTGCTCACCGGCACGGCCAGCCCGGTCACCGGGGCACCCGGGGCGGTCATCCTGTACGCCCTGCTCGCGGTGGTGGCCTGGCCGCAGCGCTCGCCTGTTCCCGCCCCGGGCAGCATCGCCGCCGCCAGCCCGCTCGGGCGGTCGGCCACGGCAGTATGGGTCCTGCTGTGGTCGGGACTGGCCTACCTCATCCTCCAGCCCGCCGTCCGGGCGCCGTACAGCCTGGCAAGCGCCCTGCACGCCCAGGCGGCCGGCGAGCCCGGCTGGCTGGCGACGGCGGACCGTTGGGCCGCGTCGGCAGCCGCCGGGCACGGCCTGGCCATATCGGCGGTGCTGGCGGGGGTGTTCGTGCTCGCTGCGGCCGGGATCCTGCACCCCGCGACCGCCAGGCCCGCGCTGGTCCTGGCGGCGTCCGCCGCGCTGGCGATCTGGGTGGTCGGCGAGAACTTCGGCATGATCCTGGCGGGCGGCGCGACCGACCCGAATACCGGCCCGCTGCTGGCACTGCTCGCCGTCGCCTACTGGCCGTCACACGGGGCGGCGGCAGACAGCACGCCGGTAATGCAGGACCAGCTGAGACCGCAAGACCGTGTTCAACAATTGTTATACAGTAAGCCTATGAGCGTCGGATTCCGTCCCACTGAAGAAGATCTCCGCGTCATCGAGGCGAACCGCCGCGAGAACGAGAAGACCAGCGATGTCATCCGCCGCGCGCTGCGGCTGCTTGACCGTGAGGCATGGGAGGAACGCGCACGCGCTGACATGCACCGGCTGCGAAGCGAGGGCCTGTCCACCGAGCCAGACGCCTGGGAATACGACAACGATGGCAACGTGCGGATTACCGGCACCGGTCTCACCATCCCGGCGCGTCCTGCCGGTCCGGCATGATCCGTGGGGCGGTCTACCCGGTAGAACTGGGTGATGCCAAGCGCGGACCTGAGCAGCGGGGCAGGCGCCTTGGGCTGGTCATAAGCATTGAGCAGGACGACTGGTCCACTGTGACCATCCTGCCCACCTCGGCCAGTGCGCAGGCGGCGATATTCAGGCCGGAAGTCGTCATCGCGGGCCGGAAAACCAGGATCTTGACCGATCAGATCCGCACCATCGACACCAGTTACGTGACCGGCGAACTCGTGGACTACCTGTCACGCTATGACCTGGCTCAGGTCGAGTACAGCCTCTCCCGGTACCTCGGCCTGCTGCGCTGACGTGCTGCCGGCGGGTCCGGCGCGACGGCGTTAGGCCGTGGCCCGCATCGCTGGCAGAGGCCCGGCACCTCGGGTCAGTGGCGTGGCCCGCCGGGACCACGCCGAACTTCTCGCCGGCCCGGGCCGGCCCGCTCCCATCCGGCTGTCAGGACAGCCGCTAAGGGGATAGGCATGGTGCTGGCGCGCTGCCGCACCCTCATCCGGTCACCGCCAGGCCGGTGAAGCCAGCCAGCGCCGGGGCGCCCGCGCTGCCGGATGCGGCAAACAGGCCGACGTCATGGGAGCTGGCCGCGGCGGAGGAGCTGACAGTGACCGAGTCCACCGCGGGCCACGGGCCCTGCGCCGAGGTGGTGGAGTACGAACCGGTGTAGGTGATGGCGCCGGTCCGGGCAAGCTGCAGCCAGACCGGGCTGCCCGGGCTGCCGCTGACGGCCTGCGAGCTGGATAGTGTCGCTCCGCCGGACGCATTCCAGGCCATGACCACCTGCCCGGATCCGTTGACATACAGTGCCACGCCCGCCGGGGAGCCGCCTGCGGTATGGCAAGCTCGTTATTGTTCCAAGCCATGTGGCTGGCCGGTCACGGGGCGGGCGGCCGGGTCACGGGGACGATCTGCGTGAGGGCCTCCAGCCCGGCGTAGTCACCGGGATTGGTGGTGAACAACGGCAGGCCCTCCGCGATCGCGGTAGCAACGATCATGAGATCGGCCACCCGGCGGCGGGGCTTGCGGCCGACGGCGATGACCGCAGCGGTGACGCGGCCGTAGATCCTTGCGGCCTCCGCACCGAACGGGACCGGATCGAACTCGCTCTCGGCACGCTGCAGGATCTCCAGCCGCCGGGCGCGCTCGGCATGCTCGTCGTAATCGTCCTGTTCGTCGTTGCTGCGGACCTGATGCGGCCCGGCGGACAGCTCCGCCAGGGTGATCGCGCTGATCGCCATCTCATCGGGAAGCTGCTGCAGGTCAATGCGGCTTCGCAGGATAAGGATGTTAGTGTCCAGCAGCCCCCGGGCCGGGCGATCACTGTTCATAGGCGTTGCCGGCGTCGTGTTCAGCAGCGGCGTCCTGATCGGCGCGGAAGGCCTCCGGGTCGATCACGGGCGCGTTGCGGGACATGGCCGCGAACGCGTCCCGGGTAACAAACCGCCGCTGGCGGCGCAGCGGGGTCAGCTCGCCGATCCGGTGGCCACCTCGAGTGACGGTGAACGACTCTCCGCGCTCGACAGCGTCCATGATCTCCCGGGACCTGCTCCGCAGGTCGCGCTGGGTTATCTCAGGGTACGACGTCACATGCTCATGGTAGCACCAGGTGCTATGCAGTAGCACTACTCCTTCCGCCCGGTGCTCCGGCTGTCGTAATCCCGACGCGGGTTCGGGCGCTCTGGCCGCCCGCCCTCGGTCTCCGACTACGCCCTGGCCAACGCGGTCAGCGACATGACCGGAGTACTCGACGCGCTCGGGGTCGAATCCGCGCACGTCGTGGGGCACGACTGGGGAGCGGCCGCCGGATGGTTCATCGCCATGTTCCAGCCGGGCCGGGTCAAGAAGCTCGTCGTGCTGTCGGTCGGCCACCCGCGCGCGCCGCGGACCTTCCGGCAGGACGAGATGGCCTGGTACCAGCTCTTCTTCCAGTTCGAGGGCATCGCGGAGGCGACGCTTGCCCACGACGCCTGGGCCTGGCTGCGCCGGTTCAGCCGCGGCGACGGCGACCAGGAGCGCTACGTGCGCGACCTGTCCCGGCCTGGCGCCCTCACCGCGTCGCTGAACTGGTACCGGGCCAACCTCGCTCCCCGGATGCCAGGACCGGCGCCTGAGCTTCCTCCCGTGCGAGTCCCGACGCTCGGCATCTGGTCGACCAACGACCATTACCTGGACGGCGAGCGGATGGAGAAGTCAGCCGGCTGCGTCGAGGCGCCGTGGCGCTATGAGGTGATCGAGGGCGCGAGCCACTGGATCCCGCTGGACGCGCCCGGCCGGCTGAACGAGCTTCTCCTCGACTGGCTAGGTTAGAGCTGTACTTCAGTCAACCACACTTCGCTCAACTATACTTGAGCAGTGGTGCATCCCGCGCATGAGACGGCGATCTCCAAGCCGAGCCACCTGTTCGACAGGGACTCCGAGTGGAACGGGCTGGTCTCCTTCGCGACTAACGCGAGCCGTGGCGCCACCCTCGGCGTGGTGAGCGGACGGCGCCGACAGGGCAAGAGCTACCTCCTCCAGGCACTCGCCTCTGCGACGGCCGGGATCTACTTCCCCGCCCTGGAGGTCACCGAAGCGATCTCGCTGCGGCTGTTCGCCGACGAGCTCGTCCGGCTCACCGGTTCACCGGTCCAGCCCTTCCGGGACTGGCTCGACGCGATCTCCTACCTCTTCCGGCTGACGGCGCACCGCGCCGTCCCGGTCGTCATTGACGAGTTCCCCTTCCTGGTCAGCGCCTCGCCCGCGCTGCCGTCAATCATCCAGCGAGAGCTCGGTCCGGGCGGCAGCGGCCCGGCGAGCCGGGCCCGGCTCGTGCTCTGCGGCTCGGCCATGGCGGTGATGGGCGGCCTGATGTCCGGACGGGCACCGCTGCGCGGGCGCGCGGGCCTCGAGATGATCATCCACCCGTTCGGCTACCGGGATGCCGCGCGGTTCTGGGGCATCGCCGATCCCAGGCTGGCGGTACTCGTGCATGCGGTGGTGGGCGGCACTCCTGCGTACCGCCGCGAGTTCCTGCGTGACGACGCCCCCGCAGACCTGGCCGACTTCGACTCCTGGGTGATCCGGACCGTGCTGAACCCGCAGATCCCGCTGTTCAGGGAGGCCCGCTACCTCCTTACCGAGGAAGCCGCGATTCGCGATCCGTCGCTGTACCACTCAGTCCTCGCCGCCGTCGCCGACGGAAACAACACGTCGGGACGGATCGCGAGTTACATCGGCCGCAAGTCCAATGAGATCGCCCATCCGCTTCATGTGCTTGAGGACTGCCGGCTCCTGGTCAGACAACCCGACGTGCTGCGACCGGGGCGGGCAAGGTACCGCATCGCCGAGCCGCTCATCACCTTCTACCAGGCGATCATGAGCCGCGAGTGGGCCCGGCTGGAGCGCGGCGGCGCGCCCGCGGTCTGGCGCGGCGCGCGGCCGCGCTTCCTGTCGCAGGTGGTCGGCCCGCACTTCGAGGCGATCTGCCGTGAGTTCGCAGCCACCGCGGAGCCCGGCATGTTCGGCGGCGAGCCTGGCGAGGTGGGATCTGGCACCGTGCAGGATCCGTCGAACCGGTCGCAGATCGAGGTTGACGTCGTCGTGCTTGCTCCGGCAGAGCCCGGCCGCCCTCGCCGGATCCTCTCCCTTGGCGAGGCGAAGTGGGACCGGGTCCTGGACCTGCGTGACGCCGAGCGCCTCAGCCGGGCACGAGACCTGCTCGCGGTCAGGGGCCTGGACACCAGGGACACGGTGCTCGCCTGCTATTCAGGAAGGGGCTTCAGCCGCGACCTGAGAGCGGCCCAGGACCGGGGCATCCGGCTGGTCGGGCTCGATCAGATCTACGTGAACGGGCGCGGGTAGATCAGTGATCACGTTGGCACGCTGTCCTCATGAGCCCTGGCGCGGCCCGGTGACCAGGGCACCGCAAGCCGCGTTGCGAACCGGCTAGTCGCGATGTATCTTGTCTACTCACACGGCCCCGGAGGTGAGCGTGGCCGGAGGCGGGCAGCCGCATGCCGACGGCGACCTGCGCGAGCGCGCGGAGACATATCTTCGCCTGCTGGCAGAGAGCGAGCTACGCCGGGCGCTGGGCTTGCCGCAGATCCGCCAGCCAGGCCTCGAAAGCGCCTCATTTCCGCTGCGCGCCGCCTACCTCGTGCTCCCGCCCGCGGCCGCGATCGCGGGGCGGGCAATGCGTCCGATGACCCCGGTGGCTCGCCGGGTGCTGGCGATGCGAGAGCGCGTCCAGGGCCGCGCGCAGCCGCCGGCGGGCCCGGCCGCGCGGCTGGCGTTCGGCGCCGCGTCTGGGGTCGCTGCGGCAGCATCGGGGCTCGGGGCTGCAGTGTCGACGTCGGTCGGCGCGATCCAGCGCGCGGGATGGCAGGTACGCCGGATGGTGCCCGGCGCTCCGGCGCATCGCCGGTTCGGCCACACCGACCCGGCACGCTCGGGGCTGGACCGGGTCAGCCGCCTCGCGTCGGACTTCGCTGCCGCCAGCCTCATCGACCAGGAGGCAGCCAAGTCGATCGCGGACGGGCTTGAGTCAGCGCTCGCGGCCCGGTCCCGGATCGACCCCCACTGGATCGGCTGGGCCATGCGCCGGACGATCCGGCAGCAGCGGCCGGCGCTGCCGACGGGGCCGGTCCGCGCGCGGCCGCTCGGCACGCCCGTCATCGTCCCATCCGAGCACGGCCCGATCCACCTGGTACTGCTCGCGCTGGTCCTCGCTCAGGACCGGGCCGAGGTGACCTTGACCGGGCGGCTTCCGCGGCTCGCGGGCAACAGGGTGGGGGAGCGGCACTGGTTCACGTTCCCGGACGGCTCCGCGACCGACGACAGGGGCGGAACCTACAAGGCTCATCACGTCGGCTCCTGGGACGAGTCGCGCATTGACGGAGCTCTCAGCTTCCACCCGATCCCGCCCCCGGGGGCACAGTGGCTGGACGTCACCGTGGGCGAGGGCGACCCGGTGCGCCTCCAGCTCGCCGCCGGCCAGCCGGCCTGCGCCGACCTTACCGAGCAGGAGCCCGCCGACCCGGTCGAGCGCCTCGTCGACGCACAGGCCGAGGGCTACCTCGGCTCGTGGCGCGCCGCGCCCGACACCCTCGGAGTGCCCGACGTCATCGCCGCGCTCCGGGAGATCGGCGCGGTCTCGCCCGATACCCCCGCGCTCCGGCGGCTCGCCGCGCTGCTTCGCGGGCTCGGCTCCGATCCCGCGGACCTGCGGGACGTGCCGTCCGGCGACCTGCCAGAGTCCTGGGTCAGCGTGCTGGGCAGCCGGGACGCGACCGACGGCCCGGCCGGCGTGAGCCCGCTGGCCGTGATCTTCCCCGAGATCGACCAGACCCGCTGCGTGCTGACCGGGCTGCGCTCCGACCCGGACTCGGCGTCACTGCAGCTCGTGGGCTGGGGGTGGCCGCAGGGCTGGCCGGATCCGCCCGGCCAGCGGACGGTACCCGTTATCTGGGCCCGCGACGACACCGGCCGCTGGCACATCGCCACCGAGCACGGCGGCAGCTTCGGCAACGGCCACGCGGACGTAACCCTCCGGCTGACCCCGCCGCTGCACCCGGCAGCCTCCGCGCTGGAGATCATGCTGACCGGGCGGGAGGCGCGGGCCGTCGCGACGGTCCCGCTGACCTGGCAGGACCTGCCGTGACGGCGCCGGCCTGGTGGGCAGCGCTCGGCCCGGCGGAGACGACCGCCGCCTGCGGCGAGCAGCAGCACCGGCTGCGCTGGGAGGCCGGCCGGCTCACCGCCCCGGACCATCCGGAGGCCGAGGGCGAGCTCGTGCTCGGCGCGCTCGGCGGGGAGCAGCCGGACTGCATCCGGCTGCTCGGCGCCTGGGGGGAGCACTCCGACGATCTCGACGTGCTCATGCTCGGCCCGCGCTCGGCCGCAGACACCCTGACGGTCGGCCCCGAAGCGGCCGGGCAGCTCCGTCTCGGGCCCCAGGGCTGGGTCGCCTACTCCCCCCTCACCCGGGCCGGCCTGATACCGGGGATGCCGCCGACGTGGGGTGGCCTCTGGCACCGCACCCTGCTCAGCCTGGCGATGAACTCCCGCCCGCTGCCGCGCGGCAGCGCCGCCTACGGGCCGGGGGCCGCCGCCTACGGGCCGGGGGCCGCAGCCCACGGGCCGGGGGCCGCGGTCCGGGCGGCGCGGGTAGCCAGGCGGCGCATCGCCCTGGGCGCAGTGTCCGCCTTGTCGCCGGTCCCTCTCGCGGCCCGTGCCCGCCGCCCGGGCATGGGCCAGAACCCGGACCGCGAGCATGCCCGGCGGGCGGAACTAATCGCCCTGCTCGCGCTCGGCCCGGCGTTCCAGTTCCGGCTGTGCGCCACCGTCGCCGCCGCCTGGGCGGACCGCGATCCGGGGACGGCACGGCCCGCTCTCACCGCGGCGCTGGCCGGGCGGCTGGCCCCGGCGATCTCCGCCTGGCTGCACGTCAGCCCCGACGAGGTCCGCGTGTCGCTGGCGGACGGCCCATGCGCCCTCGCGCGCGAGCGGGACGGGTGGCAGGCGGGCATGAGGTGGGTCGCCTCCGTGTGGGGGCCGGGCCTTGCCCTGGTCGAGGGCAACCTGGTCGTGGACGTCACCCGCGGGCAGTACCCGGAGGCCGAGGTGCTGGCGCTGGCAGAGCCGGCCGGCGAGCCGGCCGTGCTCACCGTCCGGTGCGAGAACGCCGCGGGTTCGGCACAGGCCCCGCGATGGCGCATCATCAGACCGTGACCACAACATCCGACGCGCTCGGAATCGCAGTGGCCGCCCGCGTCCCGGTGCTGCTCTGGGGGGCGCCCGGCACCGGCAAGACGGCCACGATCCGGGCCATGGCCGCCGCGCTCGGCTGGCCGTGCGAGACCGTGATCGCCTCGATCCGCGAGCCGTCCGACTTCGCCGGACTGCCCATCGTGGTCGACGGCGGCGTCCGGTTCGCGCCGCCCGCCTGGGCGCGACGGCTCGCCGGGGCCGGCCGCGGGCTGCTGTTCCTCGACGAGCTGTCCACGGCACCCCCGGCAGTACAGGCGGCACTGCTGCGGGTCGTGCTGGAGCGGGTGGTCGGCGACCTCGCGCTGCCGGACGGTGTCGCGATCGTCGCCGCGGCCAACCCGCCGGAGCAGGCCGCCGACGGCTGGGATCTTTCCGCGCCGCTGGCGAACCGGCTCTGCCACCTGGCCTGGGACATCGACCCGCGGGTGGTCGCCGACGGCCTGGCCGGCGGCTTCGCCGCCCCGGCCGTGCCAGAGCTTCCCGAGGGCTGGGAGGCCGACCAGGGCCTTGCCCAGGCGCTGGTAGGAGCGTTCCTGCAGGTGCGCCCCGCGCTCGCGTGCGCTCCGCCATCGGACGCGACCTCCGCAGGGCGAGGCTGGCCGAGCCCGCGGACCTGGGAGATGGCGGCGCGGCTGTGGGCGGCGAGCAGCGCGGCCGGGGCGGCCAGCGAGACGCGGTCGGTCCTGGTCGCCGGCGCCGTCGGGGACGGTGCCGCGGCCGAGTTCCTCTCCTGGATGCAGGAGATGGACCTGCCCGACCCTGAGGCCGTGCTCGCCGATCCGGACTCGTTCGCGCTGCCGCACCGGAGCGACCGCGCCTATGCCGCGGTGGCCGCGGTGGCCGCCGTCGTCGTCGCCCGCCCGTCACCGGAGCGCTGGGCGGCGGGCTGGAGAGTGCTCGCCGTTGCCGCCCGCCGCGCACCCGACGTCGCGGCCGTCGGCGCGCGGGCGCTGGCCCGGTGCCGGCCGGACGGGGTGCCGCTGCCCGCCGAGGTCCGCCTGTTCGCGCCGATGCTGCGCGAGGCCGGGCTGCTGCGGGCATGACCGAGGTTCCAGGCGTCGCTGCCGCCCGGCTCTGGGCGGCCTCCCGGTTCCCCTACCTGGCAAGCGCGGTGTTCGGGCTCCAGCCCCGGCCCGCGCCGGGGATCGGAACGGTCGCGGTCGACGAGAGCTGGCGGCTCTGGGTGGATGCACAGCTGCCGGAACGATGGTCACCCGCACAGTTCGGCAGCGTGCTCGTGCACCACGTGTGCCACCTGCTGCGCGAGCACGGGGCGAGAGCGCGGGCTGCGGGGGTGGTGCCGGGCGAAGGGCGCCCGGCACGCTGGATACGGTGCGCGGACGCCGAGATAAACGATGATCTGGTGCCGGCCGGCCTGGAACTGCCCGGCGACCCGGTGCTGCCGCGTCACCTCGGGGAGCAGCCCGGCCGCCTAGCCGAGGAGTACTACTCCGCTGCGCCGAGGGCCAGCCGCCAGCCAGACGGCTGGGATCTCGACTGCGGCAGCGGCGCCGACGGGTGCAACCGCCCTTGGGACGGGGATCCCCGCGGCGAGCCGGGGCTGGCGCCCTGGCAGGCGCGGCTGCTCTGCCGCCTGGTTGCACAGCAGATCCTGCGGCATGCCCGCGAGATCGGCACCGTTCCCGCCGGGCTGGCCCGCTGGGCCGCCGAGTTCCTGGAGCCGAAGGTCGACTGGCGCCGCGCGCTCGGTGCCGAGATCCGCAAGGCCGTCGCCGACGTCAGCGGAGCGGTCGACTACACCTACCGGCGGCCATCACGGCGGGCGACGGTCACCGGGGACGTGGTGCTGCCCGCGCTGCGCCGGCCGGTCCCCGACGTCGCCGTGGTCTGCGACACCTCGGGCAGCATGACCGACGACCTGCTCGCCGCCTCGCTGGCCGAGGTTGAGGGGCTGCTCCGGGCGCTCGGGCTGGCCCGGCAGCTCCGGGTGATCGCATGTGACGCTGCCGCCTCCGCGGCCCGGCGGGTGACCAGCGCCCGCCAGGTGGAGCTCACCGGCGGCGGCGGGACGGACATGGGAGCGGGCATTGCCGCCGCGGCAGCGCTCCGGCCACGGCCCGCGATCACCGTCGTGCTGACCGACGGGCTGACCCCCTGGCCCTCTGCCCCGCCGCGGGGGATGAAGGTCGTCGTGGGCCTGCTCGGCGAGGAGCCGCCAGAGCCGCCCGCCTGGGCCCGCGCGGTCCGGGTCCCGGCCGGCGGCTGAGGACCGGCAGGCCACTAGGCCGGCGGCTGAGCACCGGCAGGGCACCCCGCCGGCGGCTTCCGCGTTATGAGGATGGGTGCCGCACGGCATGGATGGCCGCACGTCAGACCAGCCCGGCTAGCGGAGGGGCGATTGCCAGGACCACAGAGCACGCTGTTCTTCCTGCTGCTGCTGGGGACCTTCGGGGCCTTGCTGTGGTGGATGATGGTCGCCCGCCACCTGGTGTTCAAGGTCCTGGCCGGATGCCTGGCGTTCGTTCCTGCCATGATGTTCGGCGTCGCGGCGGTCAACAAGTTCTACGACTACTACCCGACCTGGACCTCCGCGATCTCCGACCTGCTCGGACAGGACACCGCGACAAGGCTGCCCTCCGGTGACCACCAGGATGTGCGCCAGTTCATACTGCGCAACAGCCGCTCGGTCTGGGCCGAGTACGGTCACACGTTCTCGCTGACCGCGTCTGACCCGCGGATCCGGATCAGCCGCACCGTCAACATCTTCCTGCCCCCGCAGTACTTTCAGCCTGCATACCGCGACTACCGGTTCCCGGCGATCGAGCTGATCCACGGCTTCCCCGGCGTGGGCCAGGACTGGATCACGGTCATGGGCATCAACGTGATCCTGGACGACCTGCTGCAGCAGCACCGCGCCGCCCCGGTGGTCCTGGTCATGCCCAACGCCAACGGCGCCCGCACCGAGTCGCTGCAGTGCCTGAACATGCTGCACGGCCCGCAGGACGCCACCTACCTGGCGCAGTTCCTCCCGGGCTACCTCGCCCAGCGGCTGCGGATCATGCCGCCGGGCAGCGCGTGGGGTATCGCCGGGTACTCCGAGGGCGGCTTCTGTGCCGCCAACCTGGGCCTGCAGTACGGGAGGCGGTTCGGCTACGCGGGTGTCATGAGCGGCTACTTCCGGCCGCTGAAGAACCAGATCGGGAACCGGGACGTGGCACCGTTCGGCCATGACCGGGCGCTGCTGCTGCGGAACACGCCGCTCTACATGGTCAACAGGCTGCCGGCCGGGGTTCCGATACCGCAGTTCTGGCTCGGCGCCGGGCAGGCCGACCGGGACGACGTCGCCGCAGCCTCGCTCTTCCAGCTATACCTGCAGCGCCGCCAGCCCGATGTGATACTCGACCTGGTCCCGGGCGGCGGTCACACGATGCTGACCTGGCGCACGCTGGCCCCGCCGATGCTGGAGTGGATGACCAGGAACCTGCGGCTCGCGGCGCTCTATGACGTGCAGCATCCGCACAAGCCCGGCAGCCGCCCGGCCCGCCAGCACCGGCGCCACCAGCGCCGCCGGGGCAGGCGCGCCGCGGCGTATCCCGTCGGCTTCCAGGCCAGTGCCAGGTGATCCCGGCGAATCGCTGCGGCCAGCCCGTCTAGGCTCAGGCAGAAGGCGCGGACCTGCCCCTGCGCATCTGCGCTGGTCACGGATGCAGTGTAGCCAGCGGAGGGCGCTACACCCGGGCGGGAGCGGCAGGCAGGATGTTGGCGTTGTGACGGAACACGTTGCCCGGGTCGTAGACGGCCTTGATGGCGGCCAGCCGCTGGTACTTGGCCAGCCCGTAGCTCGAGGCGACACGGTCCTGCGAGTAGTCGGTGGTCCCGTTGAGATAACCGTTCCCGTCGATGGCGTGCGGGCTGAGCTCGTCCCAGGTGTGGCGGATCCATTCCCGGTCCGCGGCAAGCTGGGCGGCATCGGGGGCCAGTCCCACAATGAAGGCGGCGTACCGCGGGGACCGCCCGCCGCTGAACGCGGTCTCGTCGTCGCCGACCCGGCTGTAGGCACCGTCTAGCCGGTAGAACAGCATCGCCGACATCGGCGACTGCCTGACCGGGATCCGCCCGGTGACCACGTCGATCACGGCGTCGGACAGCTCCGGCAGGTAGACGCCCTTCTCGTAGCCGTGGAAGCCCCACCCGTTGGCCTCGTCGAGCAGCTTCTGCAGCTCCGCATAGGGCATCGGAGTGACGAGGTCGAACAGCGGCGGCAGGCTCTGCCGGACCTGAGTGACGAGCGCTTCGTGCTCGGACGCGTCCCCGAACCCGGCCAGCAGCAGCGCGTAACCGGGAGCTAGCTGATGCTGCTCGGGGACGAACGGCGCGGGCGGCGCGGTCACCGCGCCGAGCACCGGGCTGATGTCCTCCGGCATGGTCGCGGTGATCTCGCGGGCCAGCCGCATTGCCTCCGGGCCCTGGTCGAGGCCCCAGAAGAAGAGCCCGAACTGGATGACCGGGCCTACGGGGTGCAGAGCGAACTCGAACCGGGTGACGACGCCGAAGTTCCCCCCGCCGCCGCGGATCGCCCAGAACAGGTCCGGATGCTCGTCGGCTGAGGCCCGGAGCACCCGCCCGTCCGCGGTGACCACCTCGGCCGAGACCAGATTGTCGATGCTGAGGCCGAGCTTGCGGGTCAGCCACCCCATGCCGCCGCCCAGGGTGAGGCCGCCGACGCCGGTGTGGCTGATCAGGCCGGCCGGCACGGCCAGCCCGTGAGCCTGGGTGGCCGAGTCGAGGTCGCCGAGCAGCGCTCCGCCGCCGGCGACCGCGCGCCGCGTGGCCGGGTCGACGCGGACTTCGTTCATCCGGCTCAGGTCGATCATCAGCGCGTCATCACAGACCGCAGTGCCGGCCACGCCGTGCGCGCCGCCGCGCACCGTGAGATCCAGGCCGCTCCCCCGTGCGAAGCTGACCGCCGCGGCCACGTCGGCCGCCGACTCGCAGCGCGCGATCGCGGCCGGGCGCCTGTCGATCCCCGCGTTCCACACCCTGCGCCGCGTCTCGTAATCCGCGTCGCCCGGCGCGATGACGGGCCCGTCCATCAGGGCACGGAGGCTTTCAGTGGTTTTCGTGGTGATCTGTGCCATGCGATCCGATCCCTCCCCCAAGGGGCACCCGCGATAAGCGCCGGCCTGCTGGCCCGGCCGTGGTGCCCGGATACGCGTCAGCCCAGCCGAGCAGCCGCATGTGCAGGCCGGCTGCCGGGCGTGCGCAGATCAGATGGAGCCGCCCGGCGCGGCAGGCGAGCGCCCCGTCGCGGGCGGATAGCCTCCTCGCTATGACCATCGACGCCGATCCGCTGGCCAGCAAGCCCCCTTCTTTCAGAACGGATGCCGCGGCGCGGGTCCTTCTCGACAGCTACCGCCTGCGGGGGGACCTGCACCCGCTGGCCGGCGAGCGCGACCAGAACTTCCGCGTGGACGCCGCCGACGGGCACCGGTACCTGCTCAAGATCTCCAACCCTGCCGACGGCGCCGGGGTGCTGGACATGCAGACCGCCGCGCTGGCGCACATCGAGAGGGTCGATCCCGCGCTGCCCGTGATGCGGACGGTCGCCACGGCCGACGGACGGCCGTGGGCCGAGCACGACGGGTACACAGTCCGGCTGTTCACGTTCCTGCCGGGCCGGACGGTCTCGGTGGCCGAGCTCACCCCGGCCGCCATCGGTGACCACGGCCGGACCGCTGCCCGGCTCGGCCGGGCGCTGCGCGGCTTCTTCCACCCCGCAGCCGACTACGACCTGCTGTGGAGCCTGCCGCGGGCGCCCAAGCTTCGCGCGCTGCTTCGCCATCTCGACCATGACGCGCACCGCCGGGCCCAGGTCGAGCGTGTCCTCGACCGGTTCGACGAGCGGGTCGCTCCCGTCCTGCCAGCGCTCCGGGCCCAGGTCATCCACGGCGACCTGAGCCTGGACAACGTGCTTTTCCAGGCGGACGGCGCCGGCCTGCGGGTCAGCGGGATCGCGGACTTCGGCGACATGAGCCACTGCCCGCTGGTCTGCGACCTAGCGGTCACGGTCGCCGACGTGCTGCACGGCCACGACGACCCGCTCGGCGCGGCTGACCTGCTGATCCGCGCCTACACGTCGGTCACCTCGCTGGATGAGCAGGAGGCCGACCTGCTCGGTGACCTGGTCGCGACCAGGCTGGCCTCGGAGGTGGTCATCACCGCCTGGCGGATCCAGATGTATCCGGACAACATGGCCTATGCGGCGAGTGAGCCCGCTGCCCGCGCGTTCCTCGACGAGATCGAGCAGGCCGGCCCGGACGCGGTACGGCGGCGGCTGCGCGATGCCTGCCTTGGCCTGCCGTACCGGCGGGTGCCGACGTCGAGCCTGATGGAGCGCCGCCGCCGGGTGCTGCCCAGGTCCCCGCTGTTCTACCGGCAGCCCGTGCACCTCGACCGCGCCGAGGGGGTCTGGCTGCATGGCACCGACGGCCGCCGCTACCTGGACTGCTACAACAACGTCCAGGTGGCCGGGCACGGGCACCCGCGGATCGCGCAGGCTGTCGCGCAGCAGCAGCGGCTTCTCACCGCGCACAGCCGCTACCTGCACGAGGCCGTGGTGGAGCTCGCGGAGCGGCTGACGGCGACCCTGCCCGGGCCGCTGGACACCGCATTCATCCTGAACTCGGGCAGCGAGGCGAACGACCTCGCCTGGCGGATCGCCCGGGCTGCGACCGGGCGCGGCGGGGCGATCGTGACCGAGCACGCCTACCACGGCATCACGCAGGCCACGCATGCCTTCTCGCCGGAGGAATGGGCGCGCGGCGAGCGGCCGGCGCACGTGGCGACGATCCCGGCGCCCGACGGCTACCGCGGCCGCTACCGGCGTGAGCAGCCGGGCTGGGAGATGAGCTACGCCGCGCACGTGGACGACGCCGCTGACGGCCTCGGCGAGCGCGGCCTGGCGGCGCTGTACGCCGACCCCGCCTGCACCGCGGACGGGGTGCTGGTCCCGCCGCCCGGGTGGCTGCGCGAGGCCGCGTCCCGGACTGCCGCCCGCGGCGGCCTGGTGGTGGCCGACGAGGTGCAGGCCGGCCACGGCCGGGCCGGAACGGGCCTGTGGTCGTTCCTCGCCTCCGGCATCGAGCCGGACTTCGTGGTGATGGGCAAGCCGATGGGCAACGGCTTCCCGGTCGCTGGCCTGGTCGTCCGGTCCGACCTGCTGCAGCGGATCCCGCCGGAGACCGAGCTGTTCAGCACGTTCGGCGGGAACCCGGTCGCCTGCGCGGCCGCCCTGGCGGTCCTCGACGTGATCGAGGAGGAAGGGCTGGTGGAGAACGCCGCGCAGACCGGCGGCTACCTGCTGGAGTCACTGCGGACGCTGGCGCAGGACCGTCCCGCGATCGGTGACGTCCGCGGTGCGGGCCTGCTGCTCGCCGTGGAACTGGTCAGCGACCGGGCCGCGAGGACCCCCGACCCCGGCCTGGCCGGGGCGGTGGCCGAGGCGATGCGCGAGCGCGGCGTCCTGCTCGGGGTAACCGGGCCGGACGGCAACGTGCTGAAGATCCGCCCGCCGCTGGCGTTCCGGCGCGCTCACGCCGACCTGCTGGTGCGGTCCCTCGGTGAGGCCCTTGCCGACGTCGCGGCCTGACGGCCGGTCGCATTTGGCCGAGCCTTTGCGCCGGCATGAGAAGGCCGGGGATGTCGGGTTGCCATACTGGCCGCCATGACGGCAGGCGAGATGTGGGGGACCCCGCCGGCGGCCCCGTCCCGGCACCCGCTCAGCAAGGTCCCGGAGGTCACGGCTTACTTCTGGATCATCAAGGTGCTGACCACGCTGATGGGCGAGGCGACGTCGGACTACCTGGTGCACACGATCAACCCCTACCTCGCGGTGATGATCGGCTTCACCGTGTTCGTGATCTCACTGATCCTGCAGTTCGCGGCCCGCCGCTACGTGACCTGGATCTACTGGTTCGCCGTATCGATGGTCGCGGTGTTCGGCACCATGGCCGCCGACGTCCTGCACGTCGCACTGCACGTGCCGTACGTGTATTCCACCGCGTTCTTCTGCGTCGTGCTGATCGTCGTCTTCGTGGTCTGGTACCGGGTCGAGCGCACGCTGTCCATCCACAGCATCTACACGCCGCGGCGCGAGGTGTTCTACTGGGCGGCCGTCGTCACGGCGTTCGCGCTCGGCACCGCCTCGGGAGACATGACCGCGAGGGTCGTGGGCCTGGGGTACCTGGGCTCGGGAATCCTGTTCACCGCGGTGATCGCGATCCCGGCGATCGCCTACTGGTGGCTGGGCCTGAACGCGATCGTGGCGTTCTGGTTCGCCTATATCGTGACCCGGCCGGTGGGCGCGTCGTTCGCGGACTACCTTGGCTTCCCGCCCAGCGTCGGCGGCATGGGGATCGGCCACGGGCCGGTGGCGCTGGTGTCGGCGCTGATCATCGCGATCCTCGTCGGCTATCTCGCGGTAACCGGCAAGGATGTCATCACCGACGCCCGGCCGCGCCGGGAGGCTGCCCCGGCGCCGTCGCGTGCGGCCCAGCGGGATCCGTTCCGGCCGGAGGCACGCCGCCGCAGCGGACGCCACCGCGCCGCCGGGCCCGCCCGGCAGGTCCGGCCCATGGCGGGCGCCGAGCCGGAGCCGGGCGAGCCCGGGCCCGGCTGGTAAGGCCCGCCGCCCTAGACTCGGACACCTCTGCCCCTGCTAGATGGTGCCGCGTCGTCGTGGTATGCCGATTTCGCGGCAGAACGGAGCCTTCGTCCCCGTGCCGCAGCCAGACTGGACGCAAGAGGGTGCCCATCCCGTCAGCCCGGGGGTGCACCGGATACCGCTGCCCCTTCCCGGAGACGGGCTCCGGGCGGTCAACGTGTACGCCATCGAGGCGGCAGGCGGCCTGGTCCTGATCGACTCGGGATGGGCGCTCGCGGCGGCCCGCAGCCAGCTTGAGCGCTCGCTCGCCGCCCTCGGCGCGGGCCTGGGCGACGTGCGCCGGTTCCTGGTCACCCACCTGCACCGCGACCACTACACCCAGGCGCTGGCGATCCGGGAGGCTCTCGGCACGCCGGTGGCCCTGGGGGCGGAGGAGCGGCATTCCCTGGACGCGGTGCTGCGCCACGGGTACCGGGGGATGAGCGCGCAGCTCAGGCTGCTCCGGGCCGCCGGCGCCACGCGTCTGGCTGACGAGATGGCGGACGCGGTGGCCCGTTTCCGCCGCCAGGGCGGCGACGGCGAGGGCAGCGGCCCGTTCGCCGACCCGGACGAGTGGATCACCACCGGGCAGCGCTTCGATCTCGGCACCCGGGTGCTGGAGGCGATTGCCACTCCCGGCCACACCCGCGGCCACGTGGTGTTCGCCGACCGGGAAGCCGGGCTGCTGTTCGCCGGCGATCACGTGCTGCCGCACATTACCCCGTCGATCGGGTTCGAGGCCTGCCCGCCGGAGCTTCCGCTGCGTGACTACCTGGAGTCCCTGAACGTCGTCCGCCGCCTGCCCGACCTGCGGCTGCTGCCCGCCCATGGCCCGGTTGCCGCGAGCGCGCACGCCCGGATCGACGAGCTGATCGAGCATCACTCGCATCGGCTCGCCGCCATGGCCGCCGTGCTGGACGGTCGCGGGCCGCTCAGCGCCTACCAGGTCGCGGCCGCCGTCCCGTGGACCCGCCGCAACCGCGAGCTAGCTGACCTGGACCTGTTCAACCAGACCCTGGCGGTCTGCGAGACCGCCTTCCACCTGGACCTTCTCGCCGCCCAGCGGAGCGTGACCGTCGAGGTCACCGACGGCGTGCGCAGGTACGCGACGGCCGTGCCCGATGCCGTGACCTGACACCGGGCACGCACGTCCGACTGCCAGGCCGTGCAGCCGTTGGCGTCGCCGAAGGCCCGCAGCGCGCTACATCCGGCTGCTACATCCGGCTCCCGGCGCGCACGGTGGCCGTCCTGTTGTCCGCCAGAGGCTGCGGCTGCCAGTCGGCCTGCACCACCAGGGTCTGAGCGACGTGGTCGCCGATCCGCTGCCGGTACCGGGAGCAGAGGATGACGATCAGGCCTACCAGGCCTGCCACCAGGCCGTCGATGATCAGGAAGATCCACCGGCCGAAGAGCTGCCACAGGCTCGCCCGGCCGCCTGTCTTGCTGATCACGCGGACCTTCATCAGCCGCATGCCGAGCGTCTGGCCGTCCATCAGGTACGGCCAGAAGATCCAGTACCACACCATGACCGCGATCTCGACGATCACGCCCACCCACGTCCCGATCACCTTGGTGACGCCGTGGTCGGCTGCCCCGACGATGGCCCACACGATGGCCGGGATGATGCTGACCAGGATCCCGTCGATGATGTACTGCACGATCCGGCGGAAGGTCACCTTGGTGACTTCCCTGGGCACCGGGCTGCCCGCGAAGTAGCCCATCGGCGGCGGCATCGCGTAGCCCTGAGACTGCTGCCCCGTGGCTCCCGGCGGAGCACCGGCACCCGCGGAGGTCTCGCTCCACGAGGATCCCGCGCCGCCCTCGGACGCCGGGCTGCTCCCCGTCTCGGTGCCAGGCTGCTGCCCGCTCTGCCCGGCCTGCCGGGCAGGATCATTACCCCACTGCGGCGCCGAGGCGCCGCTTTCCGGCGTGCTGGTCATGGTCCCCCGATTCCGCGCCCCTCCCCCGATGGCAGCCGACCGCCGGGCCAGCCACCGGGCGCATGCGAGATAGGTACCCGGCAAAGCGCGCGAAACACCGGAATCACTGATCGCGCTGCCGCAGGGTCAGCCGGCTGTGGCAGCCCGGTAGGCGACGGCAACCTCGGCGGCCAGCGCTGCATTGTCGGCGATGAGCTGCTGGTTCACCGCGACGCTCCGGCCGCCGGTCAGTTCTTCGACGAGAGCGAGCACCGACGGTGTCACGGCCTGGCCGGTGATCCCGGCCTTCCTGGTCCGCTCCACCGCCGCGGCCAGCACAGGCTCGATGTCCAGGCCCGGGTCGGGCGGCCTGGCCAGCAGCAGTCCGGACGCGGCGAGGTGCCAGTGCGCGCGGGCCACCTCGGCGGCCTCAGCGGCTGATTCCACGCGAGCGGGCACGTCCGGGCCGCCCTCGGCGCTGTAGAAGACGGGCAGCGTGCCGGTCCGCCAGCCAAGCACCGGCACGCCGAGCGTCTCAAGGAGCTCCGCCGTTGCCGGAACGTCGAGGATGGACTTCGCGCCGGAGCAGACCACCACCGCCGGAGTCCGTGCAATCTGGAGCAGGTCACCGGATATGTCCAGGCTCTCGGCGAAGTCGCGGTGCACGCCGCCGATCCCCCCGGTGCCCATGAACCTGATGCCCAGCAGCCGGCCGACCGCCAGGGTCCCGCCCACGGTGGTAGCCCCGAGCGCCCGCTGCACGACACAGGCCGCGATGTCCCGGGCGCCGGCCTTCCGCGCCGCCTGTCCCGCTTCGGCGAACCGCTCCAGCTCGGGGCCGCTCAGCCCGGCCCGGATGACCCCGTCCACGATGCCGACCGTGACTGGCACGGCACCGGCCGCGCGGACCCTGCGCTCAGCCTCCACGGCCGCGCGCAGGCCCCTTCCCCCGGAGAAGCCATGCGAGATGAGCGTGGTCTCCAGCGCGACCACCGGGTCGCCGGCGGCGAGCGCCCCGGCTACCTCCTCGGCCACCCGCAGCAGCCCGGCCTCGGCCAGGTCGCTGGCGCCGCTGGCGCCGCCGGCAGGCCCTCCCGGGCCGTCAGCCGCGTGCCCAGCTGTCGTCACGGCACCGCCCCCATCGTAGAAACCGCCCGGGCAGCGGCCTCCAGCCCCAGGCTGATGCCACCGAGGAGAAAGCCCGCCGCGAACGCGTCGCCGGCCCCGGTGGCGTCCACCGGGGTGGCCGGACGGGCCGGGTACACGGTCCCGCCGACCCGGACGCCGCGCGCGCCCAGCTTAACCACGAGATCGCTGCCCGGTAGCTCGCCTACCAGCGCTGCCTCCTCCTCGTTTCCCAGCACGGTCGCGGGCCGCAGCCGCCCGATGAGTGCCCGGAACCGATCGGCGCCGTACTCCCGCAGCGCCGACGTCGAGGACAGGTCCACGCTCACCGGGGTACCCCCGGCGGCCACCATCCTGGCCGCGGCCAGCGCCGCGCCCTGTACCGGCTCGGCGACCAGGCTGTAGCCGGGCAGATGCAGCGCAGTGCAGCCGTCCAGCCAGTCCCGGCGCAGGGCGGCCTCGCTCAGCAGCGGCCCGACACCGCGGTCGGTCAGCATCGACCTCCTTCCGCCGCCCTCCGACAGCGAGACGACCACCCCGGTGCGACCAGGCAGCACGGGCCCGGCCAGGTCGACACCGCGACGCCGCAGTTCCGCCGCGACAAGCTGGCCCGCCAGGTCGCCGGCCCTGGCCGCGATCAGCCTGACACGGCCGCCGAGCTCGGCAACCCACGCCGCCACGTTGGCTGCCTGCCCGCCCACGCTGACCGACGTCGTGGCCGGGGTGTCGGAGTCCGGCACTAGCGGGTCCCGGACGTCAACTACCACGTCGAGGTGCGCATCGCCCAGCACGCAGATCACGCCGACCTCCCCCGGTCCGCCGGGACCCGGGCTCACGGCCCGGTCAATGACATGATGACGATCTCGCACCGCACGATCGGCATGGCCGGCTGGCAGTGCCGCCGTCACCGCGCTGCGTATGGTGGAAGCTGCCACGGCGGGACGAGAGGCCTGTGCATGAAGCTCAAGCTGGACCTGCACGACATCTACAACCGCGGCCAGGACATCGACCGGGCGCTGCGCGACATCATCGACGAAGCGGTCCGCAAGAAGGCACCGCTAGTCGAAATCATCCCGGGTAAGGGCTCAGGCCAGCTCAAGAAGCACGTCCTGCGGTTCCTGGAGCAAAAGGAGATCAGGTCCCTCTACCATCGCGTGGAGAAGGACTCCAAGAACTTCGGGCGGTTGTTCGTCCACTTTCGGTGGAAGTAGGCTCAGCGGGCGCACGGGCGGCCATCTGCCGCGGATTCAGGTAGCTGACCCGGCTCAGCAACTGGGCGGCGGCCTGCGCGGTGCTGAACGCGGGAGGCTTGCGGTGCCGCGGTCCCGGGAGGCGATCCCCCGGCCCTGCCGGGATCACAGAGTCATCGTTATTGCCAGAAAACCACTTAAAGCCCATCCATTCCCCCGAAGCAAATATGCTATCGCCGGTCAGCGCCAGCAGCATCTTTCGCGAGTGCGCGTAACCGGGACGGCTCCCCCTACTCCCCGTCTGCTCAGGATTTCATATGACGACCGTTAAAGTCCAGCGAAGATAGACGGCAAGAAGTTCCTGGCCAACCCCCGAAGGGCCATTGCCGGAAATGGCCGATAGTAGCCGGCAGCGGGATCTGCGGGTTCTTTCTTCCCCCTTCGCAGCCGCGGCGCGCTGGGCAAAGCGCGAGCCGGCGCCGCACGGCCGGTGCCGCCCGGTGCGAGCAGCCGGGCCGTGACACCGCTGCTCGCATGGCAGGATGGCCGACATGAAGCTGCTGATCCGGGTGCTGGCGTCGGCCGTTGCCCTGTTCGTGGCGACCGCGGTGGTTCCCGGTATCGAGCTCCGGGCGGGTACCACGCTGGACAAGGTCACCACGCTGGTGGTCGTGGCGCTGATCTTCGGGGTGATCAACGCCGTCCTCAAGCCCATCGTCAAGACCATCGGATGCCTGTTCTATGTCCTCACGCTGGGGTTGTTCGCGCTCGTCGTGAACGGCCTGCTGCTCTGGCTGGCGAGCTGGGTGGCCGGGAAGCTGTCCGTGCCGTTCCACATCACCGGGTTCTGGGCGGCGTTCTGGGGAGCGATCATCGTCGGCCTGGTGACCTGGATGCTCAGCCTCCTCATCCCGGAGCGCCACGAGCGGGGCCAGCATCGCTAGCGGTCGCGAGCGCTAGCGGCCCCCGGCGGGCTTTGGCCAGTCGGGCCCGGCCAGCGTCCTTTCTGCGAACCGGCTGGTAACCATCGGCGTCTGCCCATTTCTGCCGTATGGCGGCAATTGGCGACGTAATCTTGACCTTGCGCAATTTCGCAGAGGAGGCGCAGCAGCGTGAGCGCGGGACGATACGGGGCGCCTGACTCCGGGGTCCCGAGGTGCTGCGCCGGGCGCGATAGCCGGAAGCTTCCGCAGTGACCGCGCTGAACACTTCCGCCGACGAGCGCGGACCTGCCGCGGCGCCTGCCAGCACGGCCTGGCCGGTTCAGTCCGGAGTGCTGCCGATGCTGGCACCGGGGTTCAGCACCCGGCCGGAGACGGGCTTCGGCCCGGTGACCAGCCTCGCCCAGGGCGACCTGGTGGTCCTCGTCCAGCCAGAGGAAGCGGGGAAGCATCCGCTAGCGGGGCTCGGCGGCACCGGCAAGACCCAGATGGCGGCCGGGCTCGCGCACGCGCTCTGGCAGGCTGGCTCCATTGACCTGCTGGCGTGGATACCGGCGAGCAGTCGCGATGCGATCCTGACCGGCTATGCCCAGGTCCTGGCCGACATCGGAATGGCCGGCCAGCAGGGTGACCGTGAGGCCGCCGCCGGCCGGCTTCTCGGCTGGCTCGCCGAGGCCTCGCGGCCCTGGCTTGTCGTCCTGGACGATCTCGCCGACCTGGCAGACCTTGACGGGCTGTGGCCCAGGGGCTCCGCCGGCCGGACGCTCATCACCACCCGGCTGCCCGCCGAGGGCCTGCGCGCGCCGGACCGGCGCATCCATACGGTCGGCTCGTTCAGCCGCCGCGAGGCACTGGCCTACCTGACCGCGCGCCTGTACGACGACCCGGGCAAGCGCACCGAGGCGCTCGACCTGGCCGAGGATCTCAGCTGCCTGCCGCTGGGCCTGGCCATCGCCACGGCCCTCATGGCCGACTGCGACTTCGACTGCCGCGCCTACCGGCTCCGGTTCACCGACCGGCGCCAGCACGTCACGCAGACCGTTCCGGACGCCTTCAGCGCGGCCCTCACCTCAGCATGGTCCCTGTCCCTGGACCGGGCCGACCAGCTCCCGCCCGCGGGCCTGGCCAGGCCCGCGCTCGCGCTGGCCGCGCTGCTCTGCCGGGACGGCATCCCTGGAGTGGTGCTCACCAGCCCGTCCGCGCGCTCCTACATAGCCGGAGCCGACGGACCCGACAACGAGCGGGCGGCCCGGGGTGCCCTTGACAATCTCGCCCGGGTGGGCCTGCTGACGATTGACCCGAGCAGCACGCTGCGGACGGTCCGGATCCATGACGTCGTCCGGCAGTCCGTGCTGCAGGTCATCCCGCAGCCGGTGCTGGAGGAGGCGGCGGCCGCAGCCGCGGCGGCGCTGCTGGAGGCGTGGCCGAAGCAGGAGTTCCCGCCCCTGCTGGCGCAGGCTCTCCGGGACGCCACGGCCGGCCTGCACCGGGCTGCCGCGCGGGCGCTCTGGACGTCGGAGGGCCACGAGGTCTTGTTCCGCGCCGGCCGGTCGATGGAGGCCGCCGGGCTAGGCGGGGCCGCGGCCAGCTACTGGGAGATGCTGGCCGCCGCCAGCGCCGACATCCTCGGTGCCGACCACCGGCAGACCATGCGCTGCCGGGACAGCGTGGCCAGGTCCCTGGAGGCGGCCGGGCGGGTGGATGAGGCGATCAAGGTCCACGGGCAGAACCTGGCCGACCGCGAGCGCCTGCTCGGCCAGGGGCATCCGGACACGCTCACCTCACGCTCGGGCCTTGCGCATGCCCTGCTGCGGGCCGGGCGGCTGGCCGACGCGGTCCCGCAGTACGAGCGCACCCTTGCGGGCCGGGAGTGGGTCCTGGGCCGCGATCACCCCGACACCCTTGCCGCGCGCAGCGACCTCGCCGACGCCTACCGGGCCGCCGGGCGGCTTGGCGACGCCATCACGGTCTTCCAGCGCACGCTCGCCGACCGTGAGCTTGTCCTGGGCAAGGATCACCCGGACACGCTGGTCGCGCGCGCCAACCTGGCCAGCGCTTACCACTCGGCCGGCCAGCTCAAGGCCGCCATTCCGCTGTACGAGCGAACGGTCGCCGATCAGGAGCGAGTGCTGGGCCCAGACCATCCGGACACCATGACGTCCCGGGCCAGCCTGGCCTACGCCTACCGCTCAGCGAACCGGATGAAGGACGCCATCCCCGTCTACAGGCGGACCCTGGAGGACAGGGAGCGGGTGCTGGGGCGCGACCACCCGGACACCATCACAAGCCGGGCGAATCTCGCCGCCGCCTACCACACCGCCCGCCGCGTCAAGGAAGCGATCCCGCTGTACGAGCAGACCCTTGCCGACCGGGAGCGTGTCCAGGGCATGGACCATCCGGCAACCCTGACCGCGCGGGGGAACCTGGCGTCCGCCTACCACTCGGCCGGGCGGCTTGCCAGCGCGCTGCCGTTGTACGAGCAGACGCTGGCGGAGTTCGAGCGGGTTCTCGGCCCGTACCACCAGGACACCCTGACCAGCCGGGCGAACCTGGCCTCCGCCTACCACGCCTCGCGCAGGCTCACCGATGCCATCGCCGTCTACGAGCGCGCCCTCGCCGACGCGCAGCGCGTGCTGCCTCCCGACCACCCGCTGATCCAGGCGATCAAGGAGAACCTGGCCACGGCAGCAAGCGCGTTATCCCAGCTTCGGACCCGGGCCGCAGCGGCCGTGAACACTGCCCGTTCCCGCACGGCATGGTCCGCTACCAGCAACCGCAGCTAGGTCACGGCGCGGCGGCGAGCGCCGACGCCGGATGATCGTTAAATCCGGCAAAAACGAATTGCCGCACGCCGGCCGCTCCGGTCAGGCTAGCCACTGTGACCTCACCCAACTGGCCGCTGACCGGGCTGCGGCTGCGCACCTCCCGGCTGGAGCTGTGCTGGCCGACGCCCGCCGACCTGGAGGCGCTGGCGGCCCTTGCCTTCGAAGGAGTGCATGACCCGGCCGTCCAGCCGTTCATGGTCGCGTGGACCGATGCCCCGCCGGCCGAGCGCGCGCGGAGCGTGCTGCAGTACCACTGGCGCCAGTGGGGATCGTGGACGCCTGAGGACTGGACGATGGACCTGGTTGTCTCGCTTGACGGACAGGTCGTCGGCACCCAGGGGATGACCGGGCGGAACTTCGCGGTCTGCCGGGAGGTGGCGACCGGATCGTGGCTGGGCCGTCAGCACCACGGCCAGGGCATCGGGACCGAGATGCGCGCGGCCGTCCTCGCTCTCGCCTTCGACGGCCTCGGCGCCGAGTACGCCACCTCCGCCGCGTTCTCCGACAACCCAGCCTCGCTGGCGGTCTCCCGCAAGCTGGGGTACGCCGACGACGGGATCGAGCGGCTCGTCGTCCGCGGCAAGCCCGTGGTGTCGCGACGGCTGCGGCTGGATCGGGGCACCTGGCTCGCCCGCAAGTCCGTGCCGGTCGAGATCATCGGCCTTGAGCCCTGCCTGCCGCTGCTGGGACTCACGGCATGACGCCCGGCATGCGCTGACTGAGCGGGTCACGGCGCGGTTGCGCACCTCCGTCCATGGCTGGCCGCAGTCCACGGCTGCCGCGCGCGGACCCGCTCATGAGGACCGCACCCGTAGCGGCCGGCCCTGCCCGCGGGCACCATAGTTACTGTCAGTGAACTTATGACGTCTTACAGTAAACGCCGGTCAGGCCGCGCCATTGTGCCTAGGCTGTTCTCCGGTGCCGGCGCGCTCTAGCTCTGGAATCAGCAGAGCACCGCAGCGGCGGGGGGCCGCTACGGGTGCTCCTGGATCGCACGCCGGAGGTGCGATCGTTGATCAAAGATCAGCCGGGGACGACCCTGGCACGACCATCACCGGACGTCCTGTTCGCCGCCCGGCAGCAGGCGGGCCTGAACGCGCTGCTGAACTGTGCGACCGCCCTGGAGGACACGGATGACGTTCCCGCACGTGCTGGAGTGGATCAGCTACGGGTCAGCCGGAGGAGCGGCAATGCTCGTGATCATCTTCCGGTGCGCCTGGCGGCGCGGCAAATCTATCCTGGAGCCCTGAACGCCGACTACGTGGTCCCCCGCGTCACCATCGAGCGCAGCAAGCTGATCGTCATCACGGTGATCTCCGCGCTAGCCGCAGCGGCCTGGGCCGCGGATCACCTGCAGTTCATCCTGTCCCACCGGGCTTACCTTCCGCTGATGCTGCCGTGGGGACTGACGTTCATCATGTCGTCGATCCCGCTGTTCGCCGCGTGGGCAGACGTCCCGTACCGGGTCACGCGCCGTCAGCAGCAGATGCTGGATCGCCTGCATGTCACCGTGGCCGTCCCGGTCTACAACGAAGATCCCGCGCTGCTGGACCGGTGCATCTGGTCGCTGGTGAACTCGAGCCGACGGCCGCAGTGCATCCACGTGGTAGAGGACGGCGAGTCCGGCGACTACCGGGCGCTTCGCCTGCACTGGACCTCGCCGGCATGTCCCTGCGAGATCCGGTGGGAACGGCTGCCGCAGAACATGGGCAAGAAGTGGGCGCAGTCACGGGTGTTCACGACCCACCCGGAAGCAGACATCTTCATCACCGTAGACTCCGACACCACGCTGGAGCACCGGGCGATCGAGGAAGGGCTCAAGCCGCTCGCCGATCCCGGTGTCGCCAGCGTTGCCGGCATCGAGGAGATCTACAACAAGCACGCAAACTGGCTGACCAGGCTGTGCGCGGCGCGGAACACCTACTCCCAGCTCGTGTCCTGGTCGACCCAGTCAGTTTTCGGCGACGTGCTCGTCAACCGGGGGACGTTCGCGATCTACCGGGCGCCTGTCATCCGCGAGGCGGTCCCGGCGTACCTCAACGAGACCTTCCTCGGCCATCCGGTCAAGCTGGGGGACGATTCCGCCCTGACGCTGTTCTCCCGCATGCACGGCAGGACCGTGCAGCAGGTGACGGCGTTCAGCCTGCCGATGTACCCGGAGACGCTGAGCCATCACTTCCGGCAGTGGCTGCGGTGGTCGCGGGGAGGATCGGTGCGGAACTACTGGCGGCTGCGGTACCTGCCGGTCCGGTCATGGGGCTGGTGGTGGACGGTCCTCGCCTTCTACTACACGCTCGCGTCGTTCGGCCTGCCGGTGTTCCTCGCCCTCACCTGGCCGCGTTCGGAACGGCTGGCCGCCTGGGCCGTGCTGCTGATGCTCGGCTGGGCTACCGCGAGCGCGCCGCACGTGCTGCGCGTTCGACGCACCGGAGAGCCCGTGATGACCAGGATCGGGACCCTGCTCGCCTACCCGGCCGGGCTGGTCTGGTCCTCATGGTGCCTGCGGCCGATCCGGATCTACGGCATGTTCACCTGCTTCCGCCAGGGCTGGGTCACCCGCCAGTCCGGGGTCGAGGTGGCTGCTGCCGTCATCTCAGATGAACGGTCAATGCGCCGCGTGAGGTGCTGACGTGAAGCTCATCGCGAAGATCGTCGCCGTCATCATCCCGCTGGCGGCCATAGCCTTCCTCGCCCGTTTCGTGACTTCTCCCGCCGTGAGCGCGCCACCGGCCGCCTCTGCGGCACCGGGCCGCTCGCACCAGCAGCATGCGCTGGCCGCGCTTAAGGCCGGCTCCGGCATCCTGATCGGCGTCCGCGAGGACGGCATCCCCGGTCCCTGGCAGCCAGTCAGCGCGTTCACCGCCGCGACCGGCATCCGGCCCCGGCTCATCCTGCTGTACAGCACATGGCGGCAGCCGTTCCCGTGGTGGGAGGCCCGGCAGGCGCGCCAGCACGGCGCGGCGCTGATCATCCAGCTTCAGCCGTGGGGCAACGCCCTCAGCCAGATAGCTGACGGCGGGTATGACGGCTACCTGCGTTCCTACGCCCGTGCGGTGCGCAGTTTCGGCCACCCGGTGGTCATCGGCTTCGGGCATGAGATGAACGGCCGCTGGTACCCGTGGGGATACGGCCACCAGCCAGCGCGCTCGTTCGTCGCCGCGTGGAGGCACGTCGTCACGGTCTTCCGGCGGCAGGGCGCCTCGAACGTCACCTGGCTCTGGACGGTCAGCCGCGTCAGCCCGCACCGCTACCGCTCCTACTGGCCGGGCTCGGGGTATGTCACCTGGGTAGGCCTGGACGGCTACTTCGCCACGCCGCAGGACACCTTCGCCGGCCTGTTCGCCGCGGCGATCCGCGATATCCGCCGCCTGACCGGCAAGCCGATCCTGCTGTCGGAGACCGCGGCCGGGCCGCTCACCGGGCGGCAGGCAGCCGACATCACGGCTCTGTTCGCCGGCGTCCGCCGCCATCACCTGCTCGGCCTGGTCTACTTCGACGTCAACCAGCACTCCGTCGGCATGCGCCAGGACTGGCGCCTTGAGGACAGCCCGTCCGCGCTGCGAGCGTTCCGGCGGGCAGCCCGCGCGCTCGTTCCGGCCGCGCGCAGCTGGCCTGCCGGGTAGCACTCCGGCGGTCCACTCGCCCGCAATGTGATCGCCAGGCCACGTCCTTGCTGATCCAGTGGTTGCGATCCAGCGGGGTGCGCGAGCACAACGTGTCCCGCGTCCGGGCGCCGGTCCGCGTCCGTGTGCCGGGCACCGAGCTGAGCGGCTTTACGATCGAATGCCGCCGTCCCACCTCGCTCTATCGGGACTCGATCGGGATCAGCCTGCGCTCGGCGAGCACGGCGAGCCTGGCTGCGATCTGTGGCGGGACGAGCGCGTTCGAGCCCTGGAAGCCGCGGAAGAAGTGCCGAAACGGCGCCAGTTCAGGGTCCTCAAGGAGTTCCTGCCTGCTCAGCGGCGGACTGACATGGAAGCGGAACCTGATATCGGTTCGCCAGCGGCCGAAGTTCGGCCGCCCGGGGTCCTCGGGCTCCGCCTCGTAGGCACCGCTCTCAGCAAACGCCACGTAGTAAATGCCTGGACTCTGACGACCAGCTACCTGGATCCACACACGGTCGCCGACTGCGATCTTCCCGCGATGATGCGGCGTGTTCCACCAGTCACAACCTGACTGCTGAGCTGCCCGGTGCACGTCGAAGTGCGAGGGCTTAGCCTGAAATATCCATTCTGTCATCCTCTCAATTATATTAGCCGGGCCGCCTGAACCTGCTGCCTCTGCCTCAATGCCACTCACACTAAGTTGATCATGCTGCGAGTGTGAGGGTGCGGTGGTTGACCAGGCTGATCGTGGCGGGTCCGTTTTGGCGGATGCCGTGGTCGCCGGGCCACGTCCCGGGAGGTGGTGTATGAGATGGCCACCTCGCGATCGGTTTCTATTTAAGCGCCAATAGCCTCAATTGTCACTTCATTCCCGCGAGTTTGTGTGGTGTTCGCGGTTTTCTTGCAGGCGGCGAGGACTTCGGGGCCCATATAGCGGCGGGCTTCGGTCCATTCGTCGTTCTGCTCGGCGAGAACGGCGCCGACGAGGCGGATGATGGCGTCCCGGCCGGGGAAGATGCCGACGACATCGGTCCTGCGGCGGATTTCCTTGTTCAGGCGTTCCTGGGGGTTGTTGCTCCAGATCTCGCGGGGGAAGGCGGTGAACGCCAGGATGTCGTCGCGGGCGTCGTCGAGGTGCGCGGCCGCGGCGGGGAACTTGGCTTCCAGGGCGGTGACCACCTGGGCGTGCCGGGCGTGCACGGAGGCGGCATCGGGCTGTTCGAAGATGGTGCGGACCAGGGTGGCCACCCAGGGCTGCGCGGACTTGGGCACCTTGGTCGCGAGGTTGCGGGCGTAGTGCGCCCGGCACCTTTGCCACGAAGCGCCGCGCAGCACCGCGGCGATCGCGTCGCGCAGCCCGTGGTGGCAGTCGCTGGTGACCAGCTGCACGCCGGACAGGCCACGGGCGGCCAGCCCGCGCAGGAATGCCAGCCACCCGGCACCGTCCTCGCAGGTGGCCACGTCCAGGCCCAGGATCTCCCGCTTCCCGTCAGCGTTGACTGCGGTGGCGATCAGGGCGTGCACGTTCACCGCCCGGCCGCCCTCCCGCACTTTCTGGGTGATGGCGTCGACCCACACGAACGCGTACGGGCCGGCGTCCAGCGGCCGGGACCGGAAGCTGGCGACCATCTCATCCAGCTCCGCCGCCATGACGCTGACCTGCGACTTGCTCAGCTTCATCACGCCCAGGGACTCAGCCAGTTTCTCCACCCGCCGCGTCGAGACCCCGAGGAGGCAGCTGGTGGCCACGACGGTGGCCAGGGCACGCTCGGCGCGGCGGCGCCGCTCCAGCAGCCACTCCGGGTAGTAGCTGCCCTGGCGCAGCTTCGGGATCGCGAGCTCGACGGTCCCGGCCCGGGTGTCCCGCTCGCGGCGCCGGTAACCGTTGCGGGAGTTCACCCGGTCCGGGCTGACCTCGCCATACGCCGCCCCGCACAGGCCCTCGACCTCGGCGTCCATCATCCGCTGCGCGAACCCCTTGATCATCTCCCGCAGCAAATCGGGAGACGCGGATGCGAGCGTGTCCTCAAACGCCACGCCAGGAACCGGCACAATGTCACCTACGGCCACTTCGTTCTCCTTCGTCTCAGACAGAGCACTTCGAAGGATCACGAGGTGGCCGCCCCACGTCACGCCGGCACGCCCAACCCCGGCGAACCGGTCACGACTGAGCAGCAACCCCATACACCACTCCTGTGGACGCGAACCCTGGGAGAGCAGTTTGACAGCTAGGTACTGCTGCACTTTGCTGCTGCACGAAGATCTACAACGGCCCGGAGCAGGGTCGAAAATACCGCTGAGCTGGGCGCGCTCGGAGGGACTCGAACCCCCAGCCTTCTGATCCGTAGAGATCTGCGGTCGTGTCCGCTATCAGCCCATACCCCGTTGACCTGCTGGAACACTGCTCAACGATGCGCTATGACTAGCGACATTGAGCGCTGCTGTAAGGCCAAAATGAGGCCACTATCGCCGGGTCACCAACGGCGGGTCGGTTGTGAGCTGGCTGTCAAGCAGGACTTGACAGCCACCTGGCACGCGCATCAGCGGATCGCAGCAACTGAGCTTCGGACCTCCCGCAACAGAAGACGCTCTTCGGTGGCGGAGGCGTTGATGGTTGCCGCCCCGAGCCACACCATTGTCATGATCGGTTGCCTTGATGCCTCTAGAGCCAGATCCCTGAGGTACCCGGACACCGACATGCCAGCATCGGTCGCATGCGCTTGTACAGATGCAAGCTCGTCGGGCGAGAACCGCACGCTCACCATCGCGCCGCGCTGGCGGCGCTCGGACTTCCGCTTCCGCTCTGGTTCTGGGGCTGGTTCTCCCCACGCCTCCGAGTCGTCACGCATTGCCTCAATCTGCCCAGCCATCTCCTCATCCGTCATGGGTAATAATCACCTCCCCGGTCGCCATCTAGTCAACTCCCCAGCGGTGCTGTTCCATCCGGTGATGGGTCGTAGGCGCAGCACTACCTCCAACGTGATCACGGCGATGGTCAGCGAACGACCTCCTGCTGTGTCACCGAGCATGAGCCACGCTGCGGCCATCCCCTTCTTGTTGGGCACGTAGATGGGCTCATCTAGCCAAACCTGGACAACCTCCGTAGCGGTGATGTTATGCCTGGCTAGGTGAGCTTCGTTGGTCTCATCGAACTCAAGGTCCTCTGCGTCGCGTGGGTGCAAGTTGCCTCCTTGACGGTCATCCAGCTACGATGTTACGGTCATTCCGTCGATGATAGCAGACGGTCATACCAAGGAGTCATCATGCAGCTCGACGCCATCCTGTGCAACCACGCAGAGGCCGTGAACAACCTCCTGTACATCTCGGGAGGAGGGATCGATCTTGTCTCCGTACCACCTGGGATAAACCCGCCATACCGCATCAATGTGGGCATCGGGGTCATGGTCACTGTTCCCTGGGGCATGACAAACCAGCAACATGAGGTTGACATTGAACTCGTTAGCGAGGACGGGCAACCCGTTCAGGTACCAGTGGGTCCAGACCTGATCCAACCCGTTAGCGCAAAGCTGACGTTCAATGTGGGTCGCCCACCTGGCATCTCGATCGGAGATGACCAGCATATTTGCCTGGCGGCGAACATGCCGGGTCTCCCGATCCCAGCGTTCGGCAAGTACGAGTTCATCCTTCGCATCGATGGCCACGACGAGCGTCGGCTCGCCTACAGAGTCAAGCCCATGGTCGGCACGCAGATGACGATCGGTCCCGTCACTCCTGGGCCGAGCCAACTCCCGTCCTAGCAGGACCTCATCTCCCCCGCGTCGTCTTGATACGTGCCGACTCTGTTTGCCCTAGGTTCGCCGCGCGCCCCTTAGGGCCAGGCCCGCAGGGGCGGCAGAGGTCTCCGGCGCTCAAGGGTGGGTCCCGAAGATCCTTTCTGCGGAGCGGTTAGAAAGGATCTTCGGGTGCCCTTGACGCTGGAGGGGCCCCCCGGACAATGCGCGGCGCTCCGTCCCGGTCCTGTGACCTTCTCACGGCGATCGGCACGCCCGGCGTCAGGACGACGGCCCGGCCAGCTCGCGCTGGCGCGGTCACCGTGGGCGCGTTGGAGCGGTACCGCCTGCCTGCGGGGAGCGGGGGCAGCCGACCGGCGGCAGCGCCGCGCCCGGTGGGCTTCCGCCCGTAGGGCGCGGCATGCTGCCGCCCCGAAGTAGGCGCGTCCCCCGGCACCCCCGCCCGGCTCTGGCGGTTCCCTGCGGTTCCAGCTCGCGATTCCCTCGGCTGACTTCCGCGTCCCTGCACGCGACGTCCGCCGGGCTCGGCCCGGCCTGGCGCGCCGAAGGCGTGCCTTTGACACTGCTGCCGACCATGCTGCCAGGCAGTACCGTAAGGCCAAAATCAGTCCAGACGAGTCAGGCAGCGACACGCCCGGCGAGAGGACAAGCCTGTGATCTGCGGACTCACTAGCGCGCTCGGAGGGACTCGAACCCCCAGCCTTCTGATCCGTAGTCAGATGCTCTATCCGTTGAGCTACGAGCGCCTGGTTCGCCCAGCCAGTGTACCGTCCGACCGCGTATCGTCGCTGCGGCCACTCGCGGCCTGACGAGTGGCCAGTATCAGGCGCTGGGAGCTATCCTGGACAATAGCGACTCCGAGCGCTCCCACAGGGCAGCCGCGAGCCGATCGTCGCGGGCCTGCGCACTGGGCGTAGCGGGGCGCTCATTCTCGACATACTGTCCGCGCAACGCGGCTGCCTCCGGATCCAGCGCGAGCCAGACGAGCGAGCGGGCACCGGTCTCAGGCGATCGCAGGAACGGCCCCGCCAGGGTCAGGCCAACGCGCGCCGCGACACCATCGTTCTTGCCGAAGCCGCTGCGGATCATCCCTGGGTGGAAGCAGTTCGCCGCGATGTCTGGGTTGCGCCGCTGCAGTTCCCTCGTGAACAGCACATTGCACAGCTTGCTGGTCGCGTAGACCCGCCCTGGCCGGTACCGGCCCTGTTCGGACTGCAGGTCGTCAAGGCTGAGCACGCCCCGCCTGTGGGCGTCGCTGGCAGTGGTGACGACCCGGCCGCGGCACTGGGTGATCCGCTCCAGCAGCAAGCTCGTGAGAAGGAACGGCGCAAGATGGTTGAGCGCAAATGTCTGCTCAAACCCATCGGGGGTCATATGACGCGAGGTGAACATCGCACCCGCGTTGTTGACCAGGACGTCAATGCGCTGGTGACGATCCAGCAGCTCTTCCGCCAAGCGGCGCACCTCTGCCATCCGGGCCAGGTCCGCAACATGCTCGTGCAGCACCGCGTCCCGACGGGCCGCGCGGGCCTGCCCGGCAGTCTCCTGTACACGCGCCGCATCCCGTCCGACGATGGCAAGCTCCGCACCGCGGCGAGCGAGTTCGATCGCCGCTGCCCTGCCGATACCGCGTGTCGCACCCGTGATAACCACCACTGGCATGGCCATCACGCTACCCGGCCGGGATCGGATCCAGGCGCCCCATCGCCCCGCCTATATGGGCGCCATGTCCACGAACCGGCTGTAGTGGCCCTGGAACGCCACGGTCACGGTGGCCGTCGGGCCGTTGCGATGCTTGGCGATGATGAAGTCTGCCTCACCTGCTCGCGGGGACTCCCGCTCGTAGGCGTCCTCCCGGTGGAGCAACAGGACGACGTCCGAGTCCTGCTCGATACTGCCGCTCTCACGCAGATCGGCAAGCAGCGGCTTCTTGTCGGTGCGCTGCTCGGGACCCCGGTTGAGCTGCGACACCGCCACGACCGGGACGTCGAGTTCCTTGGCCAGCAGCTTGAGCGACCGGGACATCTCGGAGACCTCCTGCTGCCGGTTCTCCACCCGGCGCGGCGAGGTCATCAGCTGCAGGTAGTCGACGATCACCAGCCGCAGGTCGTGCCGCTGCTTCATGCGGCGGCACTTCGCCCTGATCTCCATCATCGACATGTTCGGCGAGTCGTCGATGAACAGCGGTGCGCTGACGACCTCGCTCATCCTCCGGGCCAGCCGGGTCCAGTCGTCGTCGCTCATCGTGCCGGTGCGCATCGCGTGCAGCGGGACCCTCGCCTCGGCCGACAGCAGCCGCATGGTGATCTCGTTGCGGCTCATCTCCAGGCTGAAGATCGCTGACGTCAGGCCGTGCCTGATCGAGGCCGACCGGGCGAAGTCCAGGGCGAGCGTCGACTTCCCGAGCGCGGGCCTGGCAGCGATAACGATCATCTGGCCCGGGTGCAGCCCGTTGGTAAGCGCGTCCAGGTCCGCGAACCCGGTCGGGACCCCGGTCAGCGCGCCGCCGCGGGAGCCGATCGCCTCGATCTCGTTCAGCGCACCCGGCATGATCTCCGACAGCGGCAGGTAATCCTCGCTGATCCGCCGGTCAGTGACGTTGTAGATCTCGGATTCCGCACGGTCGACCAGCTCGTCGGCATCGCCATCGCCGGAGTAGCCGAGCTGGACGATCCGGGTGCCGACCTCGATCAGCCGCCGCAGCACCGCACGTTCCCGGACGATCCTCGCGTAGTAGCCGGCATTCGCGGCCGTCGGCACCGAGGCGATGAGCGTGTGCAGGTACGGTGCGCCGCCGACCCGGGACAGCTCGCCGCGCTTGCTCAGCTCGTCGCTGACCGTGACCGGATCGACGGGGTCACCGCGCCCGTACAGGTCGAGAATGACCTCGTGAATGATCTGGTGGGCGGGGCGGTAATGGTCGCCAGGCCTGATCGTCTCCAGCACGTCGGAGATCGCGTCCTTGGACAGCAGCATGCCGCCGAGGACCGACCGCTCAGCGGCCAGGTCATGCGGCGGGGTGCGGTCGAACCCCTCGTCCTGAGGTGCGATCTCCGCAACGCTCACCGGATCACACCTCCCCGCATCTGCCGCGCAACTGCCCGGCCAGCAGGGCCGGTCACCCCCGTTCTACCGGGCGGCTCCGACAGTCTCGCGGCAGGCGGCTCAGGAGTCCAGCGGCGGTGTGCACAGGCCTGTGGGTAGCCTGTGCAGACACGCCGCGAGCGTTGTGCGCAGACTGGGGAAACCATTGTGGAAATACCAGGAGAAGAACGATTGCTCCGTCCTTGGCCTGCGTCAATGTCATCCACTGACTGTGGGCGGTAAAAAGTTCGGCGCCGCTGAGCGATCAACAATCGGCCGAAGTTATCCACAGAGGACTTTTGACGTAGAACGTCAGATGTAAGGGTTTCCGGGCTCGGCGCCACGGCCGGTCCGGGCGCGGCCGGGCCCACCGGAACCTGCTTCGCAAATCGCTCTTGCCTGTCGGCCGGCCACGCTACGATTCGTTTGTGCATTCGAGGAAGGAGGAGCTACTCGACCAGATCGAACGAGAGATCGACGCCTTGGCCCGGGAGAGCCTAAGGCCGGCCGCCCGGGGAAAGGCCGGCGGCGCCGGAACCGGCCAAGCCGGCACGTCCGATGCTGCCGCTCGGGTCGCGGCGCTCTGGCGGATGATCGCCGAGCTCGACCCGGAGATAGCCCGGCGGATAACCGGCTACGACGACACCGGGCGACAGCGGGCCGGCGACTAGCCTGGTATGACCTGGCCGACGAACCCCGCTGCGGCCAGGTCGAGCCCGGGACCAGGCCGAGCCCAGCATGAGCCCGGGGTCGGCATGAGCCGGGGCCAGCATGCGTAAGCCAGGGCGAATTCCGCAGTGGTCAGGCGCCGACGACCTCGACGTCGATCGTCGCGCTGACCTCGGGGTGCAGCCGGACCGTCACCTGATGCGCGCCGACGGTCTTGATCGGGTTGGCGATCTCGATCCGCCGCCGGTCAAGCTGCGGACCGCCAGCCGACGCGACCGCTGCGGCGATGTCGGCCGGCGAGACCGAGCCGAACAGCCGCCCTCCGCCGCCTGCCCGGGTCTCCAGCCGGATCTTCAGCTCGGCGAGCGTGGCGGCCGCCTGCCGCGCGTCCTCGAGGCCGGCGATCTGCCGGGCGGAGCGGGCCCGCCTGATCTGCTGAAGCTGCTTCTCGCCGCCGCGCGTCCACGGCATCGCGAGCTTGCGCGGCAGCAGGTAGTTGCGCCCGTACCCGCCGGCGACCTCGACCACGTCGCCCGGGCCGCCCAGTCCGCTGACCTCCTGGGTGAGGATCAGCCTCATCGGCTTACCGCTCATCGCGGAACAACCTTCCTACGGCCTCAGCGAGCCGTGCTCGTGTACGGCAGCAGCGCCATCTCCCGGGCGTTCTTGATCGCCGTAGCGACATCACGCTGGTGCTGCGTGCAGTTGCCGGAAACCCGCCGTGCCCGGATCTTGCCGCGATCGGAGATGAACTTCCGCAGCAGCGCGGTGTCCTTATAGTCCACGCGGGTGATCTTCTCCTGGCAGAACAGGCAGACCTTCTTCTTGGGCTTGCGAACTGGTGGCTTGGCCATCGTGGTGCTCCTTGTCAGAGCCCCGCCTGCGCGGGGATGGTCGATTCGATTGGGCTGGCAGCGAAGCCGGCTCAGCGAGCAGCCGGCCGCGAGGCTGACAGTGTGACTGGCCGGGCCGCCTAGAACGGGGGCTCGTCCGACAGGCCCGGGTCCGGGGCATCCGACGCCCATGGGTCGTCGGCGCCGCGACCGCCTCCACCATACCCGCCCTGGCCGGCCGAACCGGAGCCGCCCGCGCCGGACGGGCCAGAGCCGAAGCCGCCGCCGGACCGGCTGGACTTGGTGATCTTGGCCGAGGCGTTCCGCAGAGACGGCCCTACCTCGTCCACCTCGATCTCGTAGACGGTGCGCTTCTCGCCTTCCCTGGTCTCGTATGAGCGCTGCCGCAGCCTGCCGGCCACGATCACCCGCATTCCCCGCTGCAGGCTTTCGGCCACGTTCTCCGCAGCCTGCCGCCAGACATTGCAGGTCAGGAAGAGGCTCTCGCCGTCCTTCCACTCGTTGGTGGTCCTGTCCAGGAACCGCGGCGTGGAGGCCACGCGGAAGTTGGCCACGGCCTGGCCGGTCGGCGTGAACCGTAGCTGCGGATCATCGACGAGGTTGCCGATGATCGTGATCTGGGTGTCGCCTGCCATCGGGGGTCCTCCCGGTCGATCGGGTGGTTACCGCTGGGCTGAGCCGCCCGGAGACAGTCAGCCCAGGTCGGGTCGGATGATCTTGGTGCGCAGCACGGCCTCGTTGAGGTTGAGCTGCCGGTCAAGTTCCTTTACCGTATCCGGCTCCGCCGTCAGATCGACGACCGTGTAAATGCCCTCGGACTTCTTGTCGATGTCGTAGGCGAGCCGGCGGCGTCCCCAGACGTCCACCTTGTCCACCGAGCCGCCCGCGCTCGTCACGACCTTCAGGAACTGGTCGAGCGACGGCTGGACTGTGCGCTCCTCGAGCGCCGGATCAAGAATGATCATCATCTCGTAATGGCGCATGCGCTGACGCTGCCTCCTCTGGACTCACGCGGCCACGGTCTCTCCGTGGCAGGAGGAGCCGCGCCCCAGGCGCGGCCGGGTCAGCATACCAGCCCGCGGGACAGTGGATGCGGGAGATATGACACGAAGTTGTGGATGCGGGACCTGATGGAGGGCGCGGCGTACCTTCCCAAGTGATCAACAGGAAGGAAGCCGGCGGGCTAACGCCGGCGGGAAGGACGCCAATGCTGACGGTAGTGG
>Ga0209061_1000703_pt1 | contig 73930 bp, 68 predicted proteins | sample Coa_R1_10_FD_187157 | JGI IMG/M metagenome (GOLD analysis project Ga0209061, IMG submission 187157) | Surface soil microbial communities from Centralia Pennsylvania, which are recovering from an underground coalmine fire - Coalmine... | ecosystem: Environmental > Terrestrial > Soil >... | reverse complement strand
CGAACTCCTTCCTACACAAGGGGTTTGAGCCATCATCGCAGCCCAAAGGCGCCAAGTGGTGGATCCAGGTGACCCCAGCACACCCATCTACCAGGGCTTTTGGCCCTAGAAAATCACCAGAAAGTAGTTAGCGGGTCGACCTTGAGCGGTTGGAGGTAAGCGCCGCCGGAGGAGACCCATACGACCGTGGAGGTGCCGCCAGCGGCTAGCAATGGCGCAAGCAGCGCTGTCAACAGGTGAGGGCCCAGTACGTGGGTCGCAAAGGTGAGCTCGGTGCCCTGGTCTGTGAGCATGTAGTTGCTAGCGATGCCGCCGGCAGCGTGCACGAGGGCGTCCAACCTGCTCAGCCGCTCTGACAGCCGCCCGGCAAGGTGGCGAACTTGTCCTAGGGAGCTCATGTCTGCCGTTTCTGCCCAAGCACCCGGGGCCGATGCTGGGTCATGGCCCGGCCACGCCGGAGATGGCCTTGTGCTCGGCTTGGAGGAGCTGGCGCCGGCCACGGCGTTTACCTCCTGGGCTGCCAGTGCGGCTCGAGAGGGGCTCCTCCCGACCAGGCAGGCACGGGCTCCCGCTCGGACAAGCGCAACCGCAGCTGCTTTGCCCAGCCCGTTGGTCCCGCCTGTTATTACCACTTGCCGGCCTGTGAGAGAGCCTGCTACCTGGTCAGCGGCCCAGCCCCACATAGCTCGCCTGGCGACATAGCCAACCCGGGACCAACTGAGCACTACCGTCGCCTCGAGAACAGAGTCGGTTACCTGACGCCAGTCAGGCACAGCTCCACGAGAGTTCCTCATGGGTGCCGTGGCGTCGCAGGTGTTGCCAACGCGGCTTGCACTGGGGTTGGGTGCCCTGCCACCTGGACGAGTTTAGCACTAAATTGAGCTAAGGTGCTCCACATGGGTTTCGCCAAGCGAGCGGTGCGTTCGGCTAGGGCTCTCGGCTGGTTGGCCGAACTGCCCCGAAGTGAGGTGCCTAAGCCTGTCAAGTTGGCCACCTCCGTAGCCGTTGGGCTCGGCTTGGTGCGCGCTTGCCTTGGTTTGGTGGCCGTTGCGAGCCCTGGCAAGGTTGCGAGGCCGTGGGTGGGCGAAGGTGCTGACCGCGACGATGTCAAGGTGCTGGGCACTGCATTGGGTGGCCGTGACCTCGCCCTGGGCTTGGGTGCCCTCGCGTCCGCGGCCGGCGGAGGGCAGCTTTGCCTGTGGGCGGGGGCCGGGGCACTTGCGGACGCGCTAGACACTGCGGTGACCATTGCCCGGTTCAGGCAATTGCCTAGGGACGGGCGCGGCCTCGTGCTCGCTTCGGCTGGTTCAGCAGCGCTGCTCGGCGCAGCCGCAGCGGCGAGGTTGCGCGCCAAGACGGCGTCCGCCCGCGCCGCCCGCGCCGTACAGCCCGCGCCGTACAATAAGTGAAGTGCGTGAGAGGTGGTTCTCCCGCAGGGCTTTCGTGCTTCACTTTTTGCTGGTCACAGTGGCGCCGGGGTGCCTGCTAGCGGGCTGGTGGCAGGTCCACAGGGCTTTGTCGGGGAACCTGTTGAGCTACTTCTACTCAGTGGAATGGCCAATATTTGCTGTCCTAGCTGTTGTCGCGTGGTGGCAGCTGGTCCATGACCGGCCCGCTTTGGGCACAAGTGAGCGCTTGGGTGACGAGGGCCGCAACCGACCGGGAGACGAGGGCCACAATGGCCCAACGAGAGAGGTTGGCCCTGCGAGGGCTCGCAAGTCATGGCTCTACCGCCAAGACAGGTCCGAGGGGCGGGCTATCGTGTGGGAAGACTGCCTGGAGAGCCCAGAGCTGGCCGACTACAACCGGTACCTCCGTGCCCTGGCCGCCGGTGGGGCAAAGAAGACTTGGCACAACCCGCACGGTCTCCCGGCTGTGGCCTCGGCCATGGGGGGAGAAGGTGGCACGAGTGGTCCCGGCCGCCGTAGGCGTGACCAGGAGACGGCACAGCCGAGCAGCACGAAGGCTGCTCCCCTAAGGTGAGCGGAGCCGGTACGCAGCCCGCTCGCTCGCCACTTGCGGCTGCGCCCTTGGGCGGGACAAGGGGGGCCCTGAAACGTTACCGCGTGATGGCCATGGTCGTTGGCACCGGTCTAGCGATAGTTTTCTTCATAGGCATACCTCTGCAGGTTGCTGGCGGCAACAAGTGGCCGTGGACTGCGGTTGTCGAGATAGTCGGCACCGCGCATGGGATCTTCTACATTGTCTACCTGCTTAGCTGCCTCGACCTTGCAAGCAGGGCGCGCTTTAGGCTGAGCCAGCTCCTCGGCATGGTCTGTTCGGGCTTCCTGCCGCTGCTTGCCTTTTATATGGAGCGCAGGGTGAGCCGTCGGGTGGAAGAGCTCCTCGCGCAAGGTCCTGGCGCGCCGCCGGCGCCGGCGGCGGTGCTTATGTCTGCGGTGGCTCGCCGGAGGCGGCCGCGTGCGGCCGCCGAAGCTGTCGAACGAAAGGGCTGAGCGTGCCAGTGGCCTCGCCGGACCCTGCCCTCAAGGTGCTGGTCGCGACCTGGCAGGTTGGCTGGCCAAGCATCCTCGCCCTCTTGGTGCAAGCGGTAGCCCTGGCTTGTTACCTCAGGTCTGCCCGCCGGCTCGTCTCTGCAGGCCGGCGTTGGCCACTCTGGACCACTACGAGCTTTGTGCTGGGAGCCTTGGTGGCTGCTTACGCTTATGAAGGCGGCATCGCCCACTACGAGCGCAGCAACTTCACTGCCCATGTAGTGCAGCTCATGCTGCTCGGCTTTGTGGCTCCGGCACTCGTCACCGGCGGGTGCCCGGTCCGCCTTGCCCTCTTGTCGGGCTCAGGCCGGCCTACCGCTGCCCTGGTCAGGCTCATGCACGCAAGGCTCGCACGCTTGGCCGCACACCCCCTAAGTGGGCTCGTTGCCTTGGTGGCCACTCTCTATGCCTACTTTTTGTCACCGCTTTACAGCTTCTCTGAGCAGCACCCCCTCTTCCTGGCCTACGTCCACCTACAGTTCTTTGTCTCGGGCATCTTGTACTGGTGGTCGGTGGTCGGACGAGACGCCTCGGCTCGGCCGGCTAGCTTCGGCTGGCGGTTCTCGTTGGTAGTGGCCTCCATCCCCTTCGTGGGCTACTGCGGCCTTGCCGTCGCGAGCGCTACGTCTCCCCTGCTCGCAGCGGCCAACACCTTGGCAGACACCCATCAGGGTGGCAACGTGCTTTGGGGTTTGGCGATCGTGTTCGACGTGGCGGCGCTCGGTTACCTCTTTGTCGAGTGGGCAAGGGAGGAAGAGCGGCGAGCGTTGCGGGCTGACCGCCAGCTCGATGCTGCCCTGGCTGTGGCGAGAGCAACCACCCTCGAGCAAGCAAGTGAGGGCCCTACGCCGCTCGAGGACCGTAGCCGAGCCTGAGCGTAGCTTCGCGGACCGCTGACTGGCATGTAGCGCTAAACCGTGCCAGCGCTCAGCCGTTCGGCCAGGGCCGCATCGAACTAGCCAAGCGCAGGGCCGCTAGCTCGTTGCCAGGAGCGCTCACCTGGTAAACGTCGTGGCTCGAGTACCAAACGACGACAGAAGTGACCTCTGGGCCTGCGGCAGGCGAACCGGGCACGGACTCCGACACGAGGCCTGTAGGGGTAGAAGGTAATGAGTTGGCCTGCAACCAAGACGCTACTGCGCTGGCCGCTGGCTCCGGCAGTTTGGAGGCGCCCTGCTCGACGACTTGGATCTGCCAGTTCCCCGATGTCCAGCTGATAGCCGGTCCCTCGGCAGTTGGACAGCTCGTGGCCTTGGCGCCTGGCAGGTTGACAGAAGCCTTGGGGCCCGTGCAAGAGGCCAGGTCCTCGGTTGCGGTGGACTTGATGTAACCGGCTGCTGCGGTGGGGGAGGCGACGGGGGTGGTTGAGAACGTGCCGAGCTCTGAGCTTTGGGCCTGAGCTTGCGAGCCTAGTTCCGGGCTGTTCACCGGCAGGGGCGTCTTCGTTGCGACAAGCGTGACCGAGTAGCTCCCGTCAAGGCCCTTCGAAGCTTCGGCAGAAATGGCAGCCGAGGTGGAAGGCAGGGACACAGGCGCTTCCATGCCAGAAGGTGGCGGCTGGAGCGCTTCCATAGCCTGGTTGACCAGGTTCGGGAAGCGAGTTGTGGGCGCCGAGGTACTTACTGTGGTTGTCGAGGAACTGAGCGCGCTCGACGTCGTGGTGGCCACGTTCGTCGTGCTCGTGAGGGGGGCCCTACTGCTTGCCGGCTCAGCTGTCGTAGTGGCCGAGAGGGACGGAGCAGTAGCCGGGGAAGCCGTCGTAGTGGCCCTGGAGGCCGTAACAGCAGTAGGGGCCGCGGTAGCAGTAGAGGCCGGCGCTGTCGTGCTTGCGGGCCGGCTCACCCCGCTAACAGGTCGTTGTGCTCGTCGCTTGGCAGCTTGGTGGCTCGCGCCACACCCTGCCACCAGCACCGCCACGGTGGCGGCACCCAAGGCGATAGCCGGCGCTTTGGTGGCGCCCTGCCTAGGTTTGGTCACCCCACTATTAGTACCCCTCGGAGAGCCCCACTATTGGCGGTCCCCTCGGAGAGCCCCACTATTGGCGCCCCGGACAGGCCCGCAGAGCATCGCGCACGGTCCTCTCGTCCCCCCCGGCCAAGGGGGCCTCTTAGCACGCGTAGTCCCCGTCGTAGCGGCCCGCAGCGCTTTGCACGAGGCTGACCGGGCCCCCAGCAAAACTCCTTGGCCAGCACCAGCGCACGGGGTGCGCCGTTGCCGTGCCAGTTGGGTACCACGCCGTCGTGCCGGGCACGAACCCGCCGGTGATGACGTCCCATTGGTATGTCGTCGAATAGACAGCTGGGCGCAGCCCATCGCTGCGTAGCGCGGCGATCGCTCCGGCCACAACGGCCGCATTGTCGTGCTGGTTGGAAGACCAGTTAGGCCCCAGTTCCACGTCAAGCCACCAGGTCTTGCTCCTTGCCCCGTCCGCCAGTGCTTTCCTTACCGAAAAACGGGCTGTGTTGTAACCATAGTTGTACGACTCACAGTAGAAATTGCCTCGCGCGCAGCGCCCTGCGGGCCCATCTGCCCACTGGGCGGGGTCAGGGCCTCTCGGCGAGTTCAGGTTTATGTAGGTCGACAGGTTGTTGCCAGCCCAACGTGCCTCGGTACCAAAGCACGGGTTCCCTGTGAACGCCCAACCTCCGTTGACCCCCACCACGGCCACCGTTGCCCTAGGCGGCAGCGGGCCACCGCACTGAGGCCACGAGACGTCGTAACCTCGCGCCCCCGGCGGGTAGCTCTCGGGGCCTGTGAAGGTCGTAGCCGGCCCCCGTGACGTCCTTGAGGGTGGCTTGCCTGGGAACGGTTTCTTCCCCCTTGCGGGCTTGGCTGCGTGAGCCCTCCTAGGCCTTTGGGGTTTTGAGGGGTGAGTGGCCGCCTGGGGTTTGGGACCGAGCCCGCTGGAGGGCCCGGTGCCAGGGCGGGCCGGGCTTGTGCCCCGGCCTGGCTTGCCTCTGGCACGAGAAGTAGTGACGACTGGTCGGCTTGGGCTAGTGGTCGTGGTGGTTGCAGGCATGCTGGTCGTGGTAGCCACAGGGCTCGTTGTCGTAGTTGGCGAGCCGGTCGTGGCCGTGGTGGCGGGTGCGACGAGCTTGGAAGGCGAACTTGGCCCAAAGGCACCGGCACTTTGTACGCCGCTGCCTTCGCCAGGCCCGGCGGCAATGGCGACAGCCTTTTGGCCGTACGGCAGGGTGCCGTAGCCGTCACCTCGGAAAGGGGCCGCCCCAAAGGCTTGGATGCTCCCGTCCGAGCGCAGCAGCCAGTAGCCCTCGGGAGCCGGGCCAGTGGACGACATGGCTGCGGGTGCTGCCTGGATTGCGACTACTGGGGCCAACTGGCCCGTTGCCGGCTGCCTGCTTGGCACGGTCGTCCCTGTGGCCGACCTGCTCGGTACCGAGGTCGTGGGACTGCTTGCTGTAGAAGTCGTGGAACTGCTCACTGTAGAAGTCGTCGTGGTGAGGTTTGCCATGCTCGCGCCTGAGGGCGCAAGTCGGCGAGCGTCCCCAAACCCGTAGACCTCACCTGACGCGGTCGCAAGCCAATAGCCTTTACCGTCGGGAGTTGGCGCAAAGCCCACGACGTCGGGAACGTTGCCTACGGCCGCCGCGGAACCGTAATAGTGAGCGTCGCCGTAAGCGAAAACGCCGCCATCGCTCGAAGCCATCCAGTAGCCGCCAGCGTTTGGAGTGGGTGCAAAGGCCACTATAGGAGACGTCAAAGCTAGATTTTGCGCAGAGCCGTGGTACGTGGCGTCACCGAAAGTGTAAACGGCTCCTTGTGAAGTGACCAGCCAGTAGCCGTTGCCGTCCGGGCTGGGCGAAATGGCTACCACCTTTTCGCCTGGGCCGAGCGCTCCCCCTCCGAGAGCGCCGAGGTCTGGGGCGTTGCCGAGCGGGTAGACCGACCCGTCCTGGTCTGCTAGCCAGTAACCCGACGCGCCGGCTGCTGGCGCCAGCCCCACGATGGGTTGTTTGAGTAGGCGCCCGAACGAACCGTGGTAAGGTACGCCACCGAACGAGGCAACTGCTCCAGCGTCGGTCACGACCCAGTACCCCGGGGCCGACAAGGCACTTGGGACGGTAGTTGTGGTGTTGCCCGAGGCCGCTGAGGTCGAAGTGGAGCTGGGGCCAGTGGTGGAGCTCGTAGGTCCAGTGGTGGAGCTCGTAGGTCCAGTGGTGGAGCTCGTGGGCTCGGTCGTGGCCGTGGCCTCAGGCTCGGTTGTCGTTGCTGCTGGGCCGGCGGTACCTATTAGCTGGCGCGTGGTCGCGCTCAGCCTGCTGGGTGCCAAGACCGCGCCGGCAGCCGACGCCGTGGAGGCGAAGAGGGTGGCAGCGCAGAAGAAGGTCGCAAGGGCACCTTGTACGTTCCTGCCGGCTGGCGCGCGCATAATTCAGTGGACTGTCACTTGCTGGCTATTGCCTTGGGCCTATGCCGAAAGGCGCAAAAAATGCAACCTGGCTAAATCCTAACGATGCTCAAGTTGTCACGCTATGGCCCAAAGGGGTGGTTCTTGGTGCGAAGATTGGACAAAAAGGACATTTGAGCCTTAGCCTCGGGGGGCCTAAGGGTTCAGAACCGAAGAGCGGACAGTTCAGGCACCCAATGCAGGGCCCTGGAGACAGCCTCTTTCCAGCGGGCCCTGCGGTCGGGCCCGGCAGGCTCGGTTACGAGCCTCGGTTTGGCAAGCTGCGCAACCTCGTCTAGGCCGGACCAGGTGCCCACTGCGAGCCCTGCGAGGAAGCCTGCCCCAAGCGAAGTCGCCTCCAGTTCGGCAGATACCTCAACTGGCAGGCGGCATGCGTCCGCGAGCTCTTGCAGGAACACCTCATTGGCGCTCATGCCGCCATCGACCCGGAGCCGGCGGATGTCTTGGCCGGAGTCGGACGTTGCAGCCTCGAGCAGGTCGGCGCAAAGGTGTGCGACCCCTCGGAGCGCAGCGCGCAGGACCTGCGGGCGGCCACTGCCCGCGCTCATCCCGATGAGCAGGGATCTCGCGCCGAAGTCCCACCGCGGGGTCGCGAGGCCCAGTGGTGCCGGTACGAACCATACGTCACCGGTGTCGCTGCAGTCAGCGGCCAAGTTTGCCGACTCCGCGACGTCCCCACAGAGCCCAAGGTCGTCGACGAGCCAGGAGAGGGCTGAACCAGCGGAGATCCCGAAGCCCTCGACACCCCACGTTAGCTGCGGGCCCAACTGCCAGGCGATGATGGGCAGGCAACCCTGTGCGCCGCTCTTGCCTGAAGCTCCGAACGGGGGTGGGCTTGCCCCGATGTTGACGTCCAGGAAAGCTCCCGTGCCACACGTCAACTTGGTGTCGCCGGCCCCAGTGCAGCCCTGGCCCATGAGGGACGCCTGTTGGTCCCCTGCGATACCACATATCGGGGGTGCGCCGGGCAGCGCGGCGGCTTGTGCAAGGTGCCCGGACGAGGGGACTAGCTTTGGCATGGCGCCAAGGGGGATGCGGAAGCGTTCGAGCCTTTCGTGCCCCCACCCGAGGCCTACCTTGCCGGCGAGCATCTCCTCGGTAGGGAGCAGCCCGCTGACGCCGGCGTTGCCAGGGTCAGTGATGTGGGCCTGCCCGCGCGACAGTACCCACACCGCCCACGAGTCGAGCGTGCCGAAGCGCAAGTCACGTTCGCGCTTGGGGTCGTAGGTATCGAGGAGCCACGCGACCTTTGTCGCTGATTCGTTGGGCGCCAGTCGCAACCCCTCCGCCTGCAGCTGCAGGCAAGTGCCGGCGGTGCGGAGGTCTTGCCAGGAAAGGGCAGGCCCAACTGGTTCAGCGCTGCGGGCGTCCCAGACGACGGTGGTACCGCGCTGGTTGGCGACCCCGACAGCGTCCACCTGGCCAACTTCGGCAAGGCAAGCCCGGGCCACGTCGAGCACTGCTTCGCCAAGCCGCCGTGCATCGAGCTCTACCAGCCCTGGAGCAGGCTGGGCCGGACGGGCTGCGAGCTGGTGGCGCGCTACGACCGTGGCGTCGGGCAGCACGACGCAGCCCCTGACGGCGCTGCTGCCGATGTCAATGACGAGTACACCGATGCGCCAGACCTTAGCCAGCCCGTTGTTGCGGGGCCAAAATGCGGCTCACCCGCCCTGGCGTGCCGCGTGCCGACAGGAAGGGTTGCTGGTGGGGGGTAGCGTTGGCGCGTGGTACAAGCTGGACAGGAGCGTGGGAGCCTCGCACAGTTGGGCGGCTGGCCTCGTGTCCTCGGCAAGCTCGCCGAGCGAGAGGACCTTGAGCCACCCGAGGCGGCTGCTGCGCTGCGTGAGATCCTCGAGGGCGCTGCGACTGCGTCACAGATGGCTGCGTTCATTTTCGGCTTGCGTTGCAAAGGCGAATCCGTTGGAGAACTGGCGGGGATGCTCGCTGCCATGCTCGAGGTCGCCGAAACCGTCCCCTTTGAGGACGCCCTCAGGAGCAGGCTCGTGGACACGTGCGGGACTGGAGGTGACAGGGCCGGGACGATAAATGTCTCGACGGTGGCGGCGTTCGTCGTGGCCGGCGCAGGAGTGCCGGTGTGCAAGCACGGTGGCCGGGCTGCTTCCTCGCGGACAGGCTCGGCTGACGTGCTGGAGGCACTAGGTGTTCAGATCGCCCTGGCGCCGGCGTCGGTGGCGCGCTGCGTACGAGAAGCGGGCATTGGGTTTTGCTTTGCCCCCCGCTACCACCCGGCTATGGCGCACGTCGCCCCGACCCGGCGCGAGCTCGGCGTGCCGACCGCCATCAACCTCTTGGGCCCGCTAGCGAACCCAGCGCGCGCCCCTTATCAGCTCGTGGGGGTTGGGGACGGTCGTGTAGCCGAGAAGCTGGCGGCCGTCCTTGGAGGCGCCGGTTCGCAGCGGGCATGGGTTGTCCATGGGCAAGACGGCTTGGACGAACTTTCTGTGAGCGCGCCTTCCCGGGTGGTCGAGTGGCGTGCGGGCCTCGGGTTGAAAGAGCTCGTGGTGCGGCCGGACGAGCTGGGCCTGGCACCGGCCAGCCTTGACGACCTGAAGGGCGGCGACGCAAGCGAGAACGCGAGGGCCGCCGTCGGCGTGCTGGAGGGCGCTCACGGCCCACACCGCGACATCGTGCTCCTCAACGCGGCCGCCGCCCTCGTCGTGGCGGGCGCTGCGCAAGACCTTCCTGGGGCGCTTGGCATCGCAGCTGCCTCGGTAGACAGCGGCCGGGCGATGCAATGCCTGGAACGCCTCGTCGCCGTGTCCAAACAGGAGGCTGTCGTTGGACGAAGTTAGGCGGCCTCGGCCTGCTAGGGCGTACTGGGCCCACCAAGGCCAGCGTGCTGGGCCTGGCCGCGCCAGTTGGCGCTCAAGGTTCGTGGTTTGGCCCCCGAGGTCGTGGCTTGGTTGCCGATGGCGCCCGTCGCGCTCAGGCGCCCAGCTCCCAGATGGCTTCGAGGTCGCGCTTGCTGTACGAGCGGAAGGCAACCAGCGTCCGGGTGTCCTCCACTCCGGCGAGGCGGTGCAGGCGTCCTGTGACGACTTCTGCCAACTCTTCGAGGTGCCTAACGCGCACGACAGCTACTACGTCCGCCTGGCCGGCCACCGAGTACGCCTCCGCAACGCCCTCGACCGAGGCGACCTCCTCGGCAAGCCCCGGAACGCGCGCTGGCGCGGCATCTATCAGCACGAAGGCCGTTACCACTCAGCCAAAGCTAGTGCCCTTGGCGAGTATGCCGTGACCTGAGCCGGTCAGCGCGCTCGCGCCCTGCTAGAACAGGCCTGGTGCGCCACATCTTGCTCACCAACGACTTCCCGCCCAAAGTGGGGGGGATCCAGTCGTACCTATGGGAGCTGTGGAGGCGCCTTCCGCCAGGTGACGTGACGGTTATCACTCCTTCGTACCGTGACAGCGAGTGGTGGGACTCACAGCAGCCGTTCCGGGTTGTGCGCACCAAAGAGCCCGTACTTTTGCCCAACCCACATCTTTTGAGAAAGGTACGCCGGCTAGCAGGCAGGGTCGGAGCCGAGGCGGTCGTGGTCGACCCAGCCTTACCGTTGGGGTTGCTCGGGCCTCGCCTGGGCTTGCCGTACGCGCTCGTGCTGCACGGCGCTGAAGTCACGGTCCCGGCACGGCTCCCCTTGAGCCGGCGCTTGCTGGCGAGGGCACTGCGAGGAGCGTCATTGTGGGTGTCAGCCGGGAGCTACCCGGAGTCTGAGGCCATGCGCGCGGTGCGCGCCCTGAGCGGCCCAAAGCCCGTCCGACAAAGAGCCCGCCACAGCGCGCACGGCCCAACTTCTCCACACGATGGCACGGCCGACGACGCCCTGCCCCCGGCGGTGCGCATACCGCCCGGTGTGGACACAAGGAGGTTCCGGCCCCTCCCGCGGATCGACCGCCTGGCAGCGAGGGCACACTTTGGGCTGCCTGCCAGTGGCCCTCTTGTGGTGAGCGTGAGCAGGTTGGTCCCAAGGAAGGGTATGGACACCCTGATAGAGGCCGCTTCCCTCGTGGCGCCTAAAGTCCCCGGCCTTTGCGTGATGATCGCAGGCGATGGGCGCGACCGGGGCCGTCTTGAGCGGCTCGCGAGCGCGGCGAGCGTGCCTGTCAAGCTGCTCGGCGCTCTCTCCGATGCCGAGCTGCCCAGTTTTTACGGCTGCGGTGACGTGTTCGCACTTTGCCCTCGCGCCCGCTGGGGGGGTTTGGAGCAGGAGGGCTTTGGCATGGTCCTTGTCGAAGCCGCAGCGTGCGGCGTCCCCTGCGTAACATTGGACAGCGGGGGGGTGAGCGAAGCCGTAGCAGACCAGACAACGGGCTTCGTGGCCCGCCCGGCCAGTGGCCCGTCGCTGCTCACACCGGCGCGGCGGCGTCATGCCGACGCGCGTAGCATCGCACCAGCCCTCGCACGCCTGTTGAGCGAACCTGAACTGGCCCTTCGAATGGGCGAAGCTGGCCGCCGGCGAGCAGAGGAGGAGTTCTCTTACGATGTGCTCGCTCCTCGCCTTGCCGAAGCTCTTGGCCGTCTCGGCGCCTGCGAGGCGTAAGGTCTTGGCGGAGGAGACGAAGTTGGAAGAACAGGTAACCGAGAGGATGGTGGTCCGAGCCAGCCCCGACAAGTGCTACGGGGTGCTGACGGACTTCGAACGCTACCCAGAATGGGCGGCTGACATCAAAGCCGTGTCTGTTGACGAGCGAGACAAGCACGGGAGGCCAGTCCAGGTGACGTTCCGAGCTGCGGCGTTCGGCCGTAGCACGTCCTACACGCTGCGTTATGACTACAGCGGAGCACCCGCGCGCCTTGCGTGGCGCCAGGTTGCCGGGGACGTTACCAGGCGGCTCGACGGCAGTTACGACATCCAGCCCACCGACGACGGGTCTTCCGACGTCACGTACAACCTCGTAGTCGAGCTGAAGGTCCCCTTACCGGTGTTCGTGAAGCGTCGGGCAGAAGGCCGGATAACCTACACGGCCCTGAAGGAGCTGCGCGCTCGCGTCGAGGAGTGAAGCCGGAGCTAATTAGCGACCCCGCTGACTCTCGGCTCGCGCTGTACCGGGATCTTAAGGACTCCGCACTTCGGCGCAAGGCCGAGCTCGACGGGGGGTATTTCGTGATCGAGGGCCGGCTAGCTCTGGAGGCTGGGCTCGCCTCGCCTTACCCAGTTTTGTCTGTGCTCGTCCTGCAACGGCGCCTCGGCGTGCTAGAGGAGCTGAAACTACCTCCAGGCACGCGGGTCTATGCCGCAGAGCGCGATGTGCTGGCAGCCGTTGCGGGCTTTGATGTCCACCGCGGCCTGCTGGCTGTTGGGCGACGCCTCCCCCTTCCGTCGCCAGCTGGCTTGCTCAGCTCCTCGCGTCTGGCGGTTGTCGTGGAGGCAGTGAACGACCAGGAGAACATCGGTGCGATCTTCCGCAACGCTGCAGCCTTTGGAGCAGGTGCCGTCCTGCTGAGCCCGACTTGTTCGGACCCGCTCTACCGAAGGAGCATCAGGGTCTCGTTGGGGCACGCCCTCCGCTTGCCTTTTTGCCGCCTTGAGCCATGGCCCGACGCGCTGGGACTGTTGGTGAGAGCTGGTTTCGTGCCGGTCGCCCTGACCCCCGCACGCTCGGTCGAAGACATCGCAGCCGCGGCCGGCGAGCTCCAAGGCCGCAAGGTAGCTCTCATCGTCGGCTCGGAAGGCAGCGGGCTTTCGCGTGCCGTGCTGGCGATGTCCAACGCCGTGAGGATCCCGCTCGCTCCAGGGACGGACTCTCTCAACGTCGCAACTGCCCTGGCCATAGCGTTGCACCGGTTCTCCGACTTGAGGTGACTAGCCTTGTTGGGATGGAGTTCCGACGGATAAGCGAGCTGCCGCCCTATGTGTTCGCGTCCATAAACCAGCTTCGGGACGAGATGCGCCGTGCAGGCGAGGACGTTATCGACCTCGGGTTCGGCAACCCCGACATCCCGAGCCCGCCAGTGGCTGTAGAAAAGTTGGCTGAAGCCGCTCGCAACCCTCGCAACCATCGCTATTCCTCGTCGAGAGGGCTCCCGAACCTGCGACGAGCGGTTGCCGCGCTGTACGACCGGCGCTTTGGGGTCGAGCTGGACCCTGAAAGCGAGGTCGTGTTCACGATCGGGGCCAAGGAAGGCCTGTCCCACCTCATGTGGGTGTTGGTCGGCCCGGGTGACACATGCCTTGTCCCGTCCCCTTCTTACCCGATCCACCTCTACGGGCCCCTCTTTGCCGGCGCCAGTGTGCAGCACGTGAGGGTAGGCCCTGGCGAAGACTTTTTTGCCAACCTCGTCTCTAGTTGGGAGCGCGCCGCCCTCAAGCCCAAAGTCGCTGTCCTTTCGTTCCCCCACAACCCAACGACTGAGTGCGTGGACCTAGGGACGATGGCGAAGTTTGTATCGTTCGCCCGTGAACGCGACGTGTTGCTGGTGCACGACTTCGCTTACTCCGACACCTACTTCGACGGTTACGAACCGCCTTCGGTGCTCCAGGTGCCCGGCAGCAAGGACGTCGCGGTGGAGCTGTACACGCTCACTAAAAGCTTCTCTATGGCCGGCTGGCGCGTGGCTTTCGCGGTGGGCAACGCCGAGGTCGTCGGTGCCCTGGCCAAGCTCAAGAGCTACCTTGACTACGGCACGTTCCAGCCCATCCAGATCGCCTCCATCGTCGCCCTCAACGAAGCGCCCAGCTACCCGTTGGCCGTCAACGCCATCTACAAGTCCCGGCGCGACGTACTGGTTGACGGGCTCAACCGGATCGGTTGGCCGGTGCCAAAGCCTCTCGGCACGATGTTCGTATGGGCGGCAGTACCTGAGCCCTACCAGGAGATGGGGTCGTTGGAGTTCGCAAGGTACCTAGTGAAGGAGGCTCGCGTCGCCACATCGCCAGGTTCGGGCTTTGGCCCTGGCGGGGAGGGCTATGTCCGCTTTGCCCTGGTTGAAAACGAGCAGCGGATCTCTCAGGCGGTCCGCAACCTGCGCCGCGCATTGCGCAAGCTCGGCTGAGCGAGCTCCGGTCAAGCTGCCTAGGGGCCGTTGGCGGGCAACTGGCCCATGGGGCCGTGCGCCCTCCGGGCCACGCAGCCACAACAGGGCTCGCACAAGGGGGCGGCATTAACTTTGGGGCGCGGTTCTGGTAACGCCACGTTCACGTTGCCCCTTTAGGGTGTTAGCTATGCCGACCTACGTGGTACGAGTCTGGTTGCCCGACCGCCCAGGGGCGCTCGGCGCCGTGGCCAGCCGGGTCGGTGCCGTGAAGGGCGACCTCGTAGGCGTCGACATCTTGGAGCGTGGCGCTGGCAGGGCCATAGACGAGCTGGTAGTCGAGCTGCCTCATGCAGGCTTGCTGGACCTGATGGTGAGCGAGGTCAACGAAGTGGACGGCGTGGACGTCGAAGACGTCCGCGAGGTCTCGGCACCGGCTGACCCTCGCTTGGACGCCCTTGAGGCTGCGGCCTACCTGGTAGAGCGTCAAGACCCGGCCGAACTGCTCGAAGCCCTTGTGGCCCATGGTGTGAAGGACTTCCAGGCTGACTGGGCGGCGGTGGTCGACCCAGGCGCCCCGAAACCGCTAGCTTCGGTGGGCGCCACGCCCCCCGAGAGTTGGGTTTTCGCGTTTGTCAGGGGTGCGTCTCTGTCCGCCGGCGCAGCGGGCGGCCCTTCGGACGTAGCCTGGGCCGACATGTCCGTTGCGTGCCTGGTACTGGTTGTGGGCCGGGAAGGCCGCCCGTGGAGGACGAGGGAACGTCGGCAGCTCTCTGCGCTGGCGCGGGTCGCGGACAACCGCTGGGCCGACCTCGTGAGGGGGCCTCGGCGAAGCGTAGGGCGCTCAGCGCTCGAGCGCCACCCTGCGAACCCCCAGGGGCGCCCTTTGCCCCAACCGAGGCCCGCCAAGCCAAGGCTTCGGGCTCTCGGCGCCGACCCGTGAACGCCGGCGCTGTCGTGCTTGGCTAGCCATGGCCGCCGTTCGCCGTGACCGCCGCTCGCCGTGACCGCGCTAGCCGTGCCGCCGCTAGCCGTGACCGCCGGCCCGCTACGCCGCCTTTTCTGGAGGCGAAATTGCCTGCGGGCGCAGGGGGTTGGGCTCAGTGGACCTCGACGAGCGCGGCGGCTTCTCGTCCAGTCAACCAGATGACCAGTTCAGCTGGGTTGCCTATCACCGTGGGCCCGTCGCGGCCCAGCACGAGCGGCTGCCGTCCGGGCGCTTCGAGGCGGGCCGGGCGTTGGCGCGCTAGCCGGCCGAGCACGCGGGCCCGGCGCCAAAGGGCGGCTTCGTCCTCGGACGCTAGCTCTCGGCGTTGCCAGTTTGGCTGAGCGCGTCGGACGTCTTCGTGATGGACGAAGAACTCGACGCAATTGAGCTGCTCGTCGAGGGGCCTAAGGAGCGCCGGTGGGCCATCTCGCAACCGTTCGAGCAGCACGTCCCAGGGCGTCGACTCCTTGAGCCTGCGCTGCAGCCTCTCAGTGTAAGGCCCAAAGGGGTAGCGTTTGGTGACCATCCCGGGCGCCGCGTCGGGGCGGTGGTCGCGTAGGACGAGGTGAGCAGCGAGATCTCCAGTCTGCCAGCCTTCGCACAAGGTCCGCTCTCCCGGCCCGAGGCTGGACAGGAGGGCTACCAGTTGCTGGCGCTCGCTCTGGGCGAAAGAGGGCATGGCTCGAGCGTAGGGCGCAGCGGGGGCTTGTGAGCCCGACGAGGCCTCCCGGAGGGGGAGGCTCACGCGCCTGTCAGTGGCAGGGCAACGCCTTGCCAACCGTGCCCTGCTTCCACAGGAGATCCACATGTTATGCCCCTACTGGCCCACAGGCGCCTCGGCGTAGGGTAGTGCTGCCGGGGCATCTACCCTGGTAAAAGCCTATTGACACGTATGTAATTCTCATGCTGTAGTTTTAATCCCGCGCCTGGAGAGGCTGCGGGAGGCAGGTCCCGGCACCCTAGGCCAGGAGGAGAAGGAGGGCTACATGGCAATTGCCCCAGAGCGGACGGGCATAGGTATACGGCGCTATTTCACGAGCCCGGAGGTGGGCCCCTACGAGACCGTGACCTGGGAGAGACGTGATGCCCGGATCACCAACTGGGCCACAGGCGCGGTCGCCTTCGAGCAGCTCGGCGTCGAGGTGCCGTCCACGTGGAGCGTCAACGCAACCAACATCCTCGCTCAGAAGTACTTCCGCGGGACGCTCGGCACCCCAGAGCGTGAGTGGTCGCTGAAGCAAGTGGTGGACAGGGTGGTAGGCACGGTCCGGGCATGGGGTGAAAAGGACGGCTACTTCGTGGACCGGGCCGAGGCAGACACCTTCGAGGCCGAGCTCAAGTGGCTGGTCGTCCACCAGCGGGCAGCGTTCAACTCACCCGTGTGGTTCAACATCGGCGTGAAGGGTGTGCCTCAGCAGGCATCGGCATGCTTCATCCTTGCCGTCGAGGACTCTATGGACTCGATACTCAACTGGTACGTGGAAGAGGGCAAGATATTCAAGGGAGGCTCTGGGGCGGGGGTAAACCTGTCGAAGATACGTTCGTCCAAAGAGGGCCTTCGCGGTGGAGGGACGGCTTCGGGCCCAGTGAGCTTTATGCGTGGGGCTGATGCTTCGGCTGGTACTATAAAGTCTGGCGGTAAGACCCGCAGGGCTGCGAAAATGGTAGTCCTCAATGTCGACCACCCAGATATTGAGGATTTTATCTGGTGCAAGGCCATCGAGGAGCGCAAGGCGCGCGCCTTGCGCGACGCCGGGTTCGACATGGACCTCGACGGCAAGGACAGTTACTCCGTCCAGTACCAAAATGCCAACAACTCGGTTCGAGTGACCGATGAGTTCATGGAAGCTGTCCTCGAAGACAGGGACTGGCACTTGAGGGCCGTCACTACGGGTGAGGTCCTGAAGACCGTCAAAGCTCGTGACCTTTTCCGCCAGATCTCCAAGGCAGCGTGGGAGTGCGCCGACCCGGGGTTGCAGTTCGACACCACTATAAATAGATGGCATACAGCGCCAAATACTGGCCCGATCACCGCCAGCAACCCATGTTCGGAGTACCTCCACCTTGATAATTCAGCTTGCAACCTAGCCAGCCTCAATTTGCTTAGTTTCCTCGACGAGGACGGCAACTTCGACGTCGAGGGCTTCAAGGCTGCGATCGAGGTGGTCTTCACAGCGCAGGAGGTACTGGTCGGCAATGCCGACTACCCGACCAAGGCGATTGCTGCCAACGCGCGGCGTTTTCGCGAGCTTGGCCTCGGCTATGCCAACCTCGGTGCTCTACTGATGGCGCAGGGCCTGCCCTACGACTCCGACGCCGGCCGAGCGTGGGCCGGAGCAGTTACAGCCCTCATGACGGGCCACGCCTACGCTGTTTCGGCAAGGACTGCGGCACGCATGGGCCCGTTCGCTGGCTTTCACGAGAACCGTGAGCCGATGCTCGAAGTGCTGCGTATGCACCGCGCCGAAGTCGCCAAGATCGACGAGGAGCTGGTACCCCCGGAACTGCTTTCAGCTGCCCAAGAAGCTTGGGACAGTGCAGTTGAGGCTGCCGAAAGGTACGGTGTGAGGAATTCACAGGCAACAGTGCTCGCGCCCACTGGCACCATCGGCCTGTTGATGGACTGTGACACCACGGGTATAGAACCCGACCTCGGGCTGGTGAAGACCAAGAAATTGGTCGGAGGTGGGACGATGTCCATAGTCAACCAGACGGTGCCACGGGCGCTTCGCCGTCTCGGTTACGCCGAGCAGCAGGTGAGTGACATTGTCTCTTATATAGACGAGCACAAGTCGATAGTCGGTGCGCCGCACCTGCGCCCAGAGCATTTGGCTGTTTTCGCATGTTCTATGGGCGACAATACGATCCACTACCGGGGCCATGTCCGGATGATGAGCGCTGCCCAGCCGTTCATCTCCGGTGGCATTAGCAAAACGGTGAACATGCCCGAGGACGTCACGGTCGAGGACGTGGAGCAGCTGCACATCGAAGCGTGGCAACTTGGCCTGAAGGCGGTGGCTATCTACAGGGACAACTGCAAGGTAGGCCAACCTTTGAGTGCCACCAAGAAGTCAGGGCCAGCGGCTGGCCCCGAGGCCCACGACGCCGAGCTTGCCGAGAAGGTCGCCGAGCTCGAAAAGGCTCTGCAACTTCACACTGTTGTGGTGAAGAGGCCGGTGCGTGAGCACATGCCTAAAAAGCGGAAGTCGCAAACCTTTTCTTTCCGCGTGGCTGACTGCGAAGGTTATGTGACGGTAGGCGAGTTCTCCGATGGCCGGCCCGGTGAAGTCTTCATCAGTGTGTCCAAACAGGGCTCAACGCTCGCAGGCATCATGGACGCGTTTGCTATTTCGGTGAGCATGGGGCTACAGCACGGCGTACCGTTGGCAACGTTCGTAAAGCACTTCACGAACATGCGGTTCGAGCCTGCCGGCTTGACGGACGACCCAGAGTTGCGGTTCGCTTCTTCGCTAGTGGACTACATATTCCGCCGCTTGGCGGTGGAGTACATGAGCCCTTCAGAGCGCATGGAGCTGGGCATCCTTACGGTGAGCGAGCGTTTGCAGCCGACCTTGCCTGGAGTGGAGGAAGCCGTCACTGTAGACGAGCCTTTGCCCGCTGACCCAGGCGAGCTCGAGTTGCGCGAAGGCCTTGCCGGGCACCGGGGGGCGCCTGGCGTTGGAGCACCTAGAGGCGCACAGGGGGCAACCAACCGGCCGGTCTCTAGCGACGCTCCCTACTGCTACCAGTGCGGGGTGCAGATGCAGCGGGCTGGCAGCTGCTTTGCTTGTCCTTCTTGCGGCACCACCAGCGGGTGTTCGTGAAGGCGGTGTAGCCTCCGGTAGCCTCGTTGCATGGGTGCCGATTGGCGCCCAGCTGACCCGGCCTTCCGGGCCGACCCGTACCCTATTTACGAGGCGCTCGTTCGGGAGGAGCCTTTTTACCGGAGCGTGTACGGGCCGCTGGTGCTTTCGCGCTACGACGACGTCTTGGCTGTGCTGCGTCACCCTGCGGCAAGCAGCGACTTCCGCAAGTCCCCCCAGTGGGGCGCCCTCTACCAAGGCCCTGAAGCGCCGGCGCCGGCTTTCACCTTCTTGGGGCCCCCGGCCACGCGCGCTTAGGGCCCCCGGCCTCACGCGCTCAGAGGCCTGGTAAGCAGGGCGTTCACTTTAAGCGGGTCGAGCAACTGCGGCCGCGGAGCGTCGTTGACGAGGTGCTCGACAGAGCGGCGGCAGGAGGCATGGAGGTCGTGGCTGAACTGGCGTTCCCCCTCCGAGTGCTCATGGTCTGCCTCTAGCTCTGCCGTCTCCAGAGCACTGCGCTACTGCAATGGACTGACTTCCTTTGCCATTGGCTAAGCGTGTGGGGCAAAGGGCTGGCATAGCAGCCGCCGTGCCTTGCTAGGGAACATTTGTACGAGTACCATGAAAGCTCATGGGTGAGGCTGTTGCTAAGGGGTTCAGGTGGAGGCTAGACGACGGCTCAGAGGCCGCGCAGGGCACCCTCTTTGGCCTGGGTGACGTGCAGCACCACGTGGGCCGAGGAGAGTACAAGGGCCTCGAGTTCCTCCACGTGAAAGCTGTCAGGATCATCAACCAAGTACCTCCGTCGTCACGCATGCCCTTCCGCTATACGGTCAACCCTTACAGGGGTTGCTCTCATGCCTGTACATACTGCTTCGCGCGCCCGACGCACGAGTACCTCGGCCTGGGCGCTGGGAAGGACTTTGAGACCAAGGTCGTCGTAAAGGTCAACGCAGTCGAGCTTGTACGTGCCGAGCTGGCGTCGCCCCGCTGGCGAGGTGACCTGGTTGCGATGGGTACCAACACCGACCCGTACCAACACGCCGAAGGCAAGTACCACTTGACACGAGGCATCGTGCAGGCGCTGAGCGACGCGCGCAACCCGTTCAGCATCTTGACCAAGTCAACATTGGTCCTGCGTGACCTAGCCTTGCTGGCAGAGGCTGCTAAGCGCACCAGCGTGAGGGTCAACCTCTCGATCGGCACCCTCGACCGGCAGGTGTGGCGGCTCACTGAGCCGGGCACACCACCACCGGACAAGCGCCTCGAGGCCGTGCGGCGGCTAAACGACGCCGGAGTCACCTGTGGCGTGTTGATTGCACCGGTCTTGCCAGGGTTGTCGAGCTCGGCCGAGCAGGTTGCTGCCGTTGCCGAAGCGTGCAGGCAGGTCGGGGCACCTGTCGCCGGCGCCCTCGCCCTCCACCTCCGCCCGGGTGTAAAAGAGCACTACTTCTCTTGGCTGGCCGAGAAGCGCCCTGACCTGCTGGCCATGTACGAGGATTTGTTCAAGCGAGGTCCTTACCAACCCAAAGCCGAGCAACAGAGGCTTTCGGCGATTGTGGAGCGCACCGGTCCCCCTAGCCGGGCGCATGAGGTGGGGTTGGTTACCAGCCTATAAAGCCCCCTCGAGAAGCTCGCTCTAGCCTGACTGAGCCTCCAGGGCGAGCCTGGGCGCAAGCAGAGCGCGCAGCTGGGTCGACGACGGCGATCACCGGGTAGCCACCGGTAGTCGGGTGGTCAGCGAGGAAAACCAATATCTCCCCGTTCTTTAGGAGCTGTACAGCGCCCCAAACGAGGCCCTCGCTCGGCAGCTCCGGCCTTGGAGCGCTTTCTAGCACTTTGCCCACGAGGCGGAACGCTATGCGGTTGCTCGCCGGTGACACCGTATATGTTTGTGCGAAAAGGTCATGTTCGCCTTGCTCGGTCAACCACGAGCGGCGAGGCCCCGGGTGCACAGGCAAGACCAGTGGCCCAGCAGGCACGTGGTAAGGCGCGACGTCTACCGCCGGAACCGGCCCTTGGCTCGGGCCGACGGCGAGGCGCTGGCCTACTGCGAGCGGTGGGGGGCCGAGCCCGGAGAGCAAATCGGTGGAGCAGCTGCCAAGGGTCACTGGGGCCTTGAAACCGCCGTCGATGGCCACGTAGCAGCGCACACCGGCTTCGGCTAGGCCAACGTCGAGCACGCTCCCTGCTTTGAGCGCAACGGGCATGCTCCACGCGACGGGACGGCCGTCCACGGTCACTTCTGCCTGAGCGCCCGTGACTGCGACGACGGCGGCAGAGCACAAGCGGAGGGCCACGCCGTCAAGGGTCGTCTCTAGGGCTGGGGCGTCTGCCCGGTTTCCCACTAGGAGGTTCGCCCTGGTGAAGGCTACGGTGTCGAGCGCCCCTGACCTCGGCACGCCGAGGTGTGCGTAGCCAGGCCGCCCGCCGTCCTGAACAGTGACCAGTGCGCCGGCGCGGACGACCTCCACGGCTCTGGTGGGCACCTGGCCCTGCTGTTGGCTCTCAGACCGGGACAAACCGCACCGCCAGCCCAGGTGCCAGCAGCGCGGGCGGCCGCCGTAGCTCATCCCATAGGACGAGGTCGGTGCGACCGATCAGCTGCCAACCTCCTGGGGAAGTCCGAGGGTAGATGCCCGTGTAGCTCGAAGCGAGGGCGACGCTGCCTGCCGGCACCGAGGAGCGGGGCGCGGGGCGGCGCGGCACCTGCCAGCGTTCGCCGAGGCCCTCGATGTAGGCGAAGCCAGGTACAAAGCCAGTGAAAGCGACCCGGTGCTCGAGGGCCGAGTGGACAGTTGCCACCTCCCCCTCGGCTACTCCCCAGTGCTTGGCGACGAAGGCCAGGTCAGGGCCGTCATAGGTGCAGGGCACCTCGACCTCTGCCCCCAGACGAGGAGCGGTCGCCGCCAACTGCCAAGACGCGATCTCCGACGCTGTGGCCTCGGGGTCTTGCAGGCCGTCGAGGAGCAGGGACCGGGCCCCGGGCACAACGTCGGTGAGCGTCGGGCACCAGCCGAGCCTGTGGCGGCTCTCGACCTCCGCACTGAGCGCGAGCACCTCGTCCAAAGTGCCGAGCTCTACTAGAAGGGCAGCAGGCCCTGCTGGGAGGAACTTCAAGGGCTCGAAGTGTGCCGTGCCGACTGGAACAGCTCGAGCAACTGGCGCTCGGCATCAGCCAGGTAAGCGGTAAGCTCCCTTTCGGCTTGCTTTCCGCGGCCTGCGATGACGAGGTCCGCAATGGCGCGGTTGCGCGCCACGTAGGGCTCGTGGAACTGCTGCGGGTCGGTGATCGCTCCGAACGCCAAGCGCAGCTCGGCAAGAGCCCGAGCCATCACTTCGTCTACGCGTGGGCTCCCAGCGAGAGCGCCTAGGGACTGGTGGAAGTGCAGGTCAGCAGTGCGCACGTCGAGCCAGTCACCTCGCGCCGCGGCCGCCTCCGCTTCTTCGACTGCCGCCATTACCGCCTGTTTTAGGGCCAAAGGTGATTCGCGAGCAAAGCGTACTGCTCCCCCCTCGACCAGCCTCCGCAAACGGTAGAGGTCCACGACGTCGCCGTGCTCTAGTTCACGGACAAAGACGCCTCTGTTGAGCTCGTGGGTTACCAGGCGCTCGTGGGAGAGCAGCCTGAACGCTTCTCGGATTGTGTTGCGAGAGATCCCGAGCGTCCGCACGAGCAGTTCCTCGGGAAGGCGAGACCCGGGGGCGAAAAGGCCCTCTGTTATGCGGGACCGCAGCAGGGCCGCCACTCGCTCGGCAGCACTGGACGATACGAGCTCGCGCCGAGACCCTGCCAAGGCGGCTTCTAAGTCACGGTTCACAACCACCACGGCTGCCACGGCACCAGTCTGCCCCACGGCCCAAGACTTTACACAAGCGTAACAAATCGTCCTCTTGAAGGATTGTAGGACAACAAGTATGATCTTTGTGAGCACAGCCGGCTCGACGCTCGCCTGACGAGGCCCGGCCTTTACCCCAAGCGGCCGACGGGGCCAGGAAAGGAGAACTATGACGAGGTCACAACTCGGCTTACGTGGGGCGCTAGCGGCCCCTCGGGGCATGGGCGGTGCGCGAGGCGACGCGCACGCTGCTCTCAACAGGGCGACAGGCGCCTGGAAGGGCCAGCTCAGAGGTGCGCGAGCGTGCCGTCATGGCTCGAGACGTGGCGTGAGGTTGCTCGGCGCCCCAGTGGCCACGCTCGGCTTTATGTTGGCGTTCGTACCGCTGTCTTACCGAGCGGCCGTAGCCAGCCCGGGCGTCACCGTCACTTTCGCCGAGCTGCCCGGCGCTACGCCCAACTACATTTTCCCTATGATGACGGGTGCCTATTATAGTGTGGCCAATATTGAGCAGTTCGAGCGCCTGTCGTACCGCTCCTTGTACTGGGTGGGCGACGACGGCAGGCCAGTGATAGACCCTGCTTTGAGCCTGGCTTACCCTCCCAAGTTTTCAGCGGACGATAGCGTCGTCACAGTGACGCTGCGCAGGTACAAGTGGTCTGATGGGGCTCCCGTAACTTCACGTGACGTAGCATTTTGGGTCAACTTGCTAGAGGCCAACAAAAGGGACTTCGCTGCCTATATACCGGGAGAGTTCCCTGACAACTTGAAGGGCTACAAGTTGACCGGTCCCTACTCGGTGCAGTTTGACCTTACAGGGCCTGTAAACCCAACCTGGTTTACCTATGACCAGCTTTCGCAGGTCACCCCATTGCCGCAACAAGTGTGGGACAAAACGTCTCCTTCCGGCCCTGTCGGCAATTATGACGACACCAGGGCGGGAGCTGTCAAGGTGTTCGACTTTTTGACAAGCGAGTCGAAAGACATAGCCACTTACAGCACCAACCCGCTTTGGCAAGTAGTGGACGGCCCTTGGAAGCTAGATGAGTACCTCTCGGACGGTTACGTCAAGTTCGCTGCCAACCAAGCTTATTCTGGCCCGGACAACCACGCAGTCCAGTACTTTGTAGAGGAACCTTTCACGACGGACACCGCTGAGCTCAACGTGCTGCGCTCTGGGCACAGCCTCGACTACGGTTACCTACCTCCTCAGGACGCTCCTGTCAAGTCCACGCTCGGTTCGGACGGGTACAAGACTGCGGTATGGGACAGTTGGGGCATCAACTACTTTGTGTTCAACTTCAACAACCCCAACGTGGGGCCAATCTTTTCGCAGGCCTATTTTCGCCAAGCAATGCAGTCCCTCGTGGACCAGCCTGCTTTCATAGAGAAAATCCTCAATGGTTATGGGCACACTGATTATGGGCCGGTACCCAGCCAGCCGACTACCTACGCAACGAGCTATGAGATAAAGGGTGCCTGGCCTTATGACCCTGCGAAGGCCCTGCAGCTGCTGGAGTCCCATGGCTGGGACGTGAAGCCCGGGGGAGTGTCCGCCTGTGAGCGCCCTGGCTCAGGGCGGCACGATTGTGGCCCGGGTGTAAAGGCTGGTGCTAAGGCTGATTTTAACTTGGTCTACGCTTCGGGGGACGTGGTCACCGAGGAAGAGATGGCGGCTGTGAAATCTGAGTTTTCGAGGGCAGGTATCGACGTGAACCTGTCCGAGGAGCCGTTCGACGCTGTAATTTCTAAGGCTGCCCCGTGCAAGCCTAGCCAGGCGGCCTGCTCGTGGCAGATGGCCAACTGGGGCGGGGGATGGACATTTGGCGTAGACCCGTACCCGACGGGCGACCAGCTATTCGCGACTGGCTCAGGTTCCAACTTCTCGAACTACAATGACGCCGAAGCAGACAAGCTGATATATGCGACAGTCCACGGCAAGGCCACCCTCGCTGCCTACGAGGACTACCTCACCTATGAGGTGCCAGTTATTTGGATGCCGATGGCGCCTTATGCTATCTCTGAGGTATACGACAAGCTTCGTGGGGTACTGCCGCAAAGCCCGATAGAGAGCTTGACGCCGGAGTTCTGGTCGCTGTCGAAATAGGCGCAGGTCGGGTAAGTCATGGGCAGCGGGCCCGGCGTGCGGCCGCAGGTCGACCTCAATTGTGACATGGGTGAGGGCTTTGGCGCCTACCGCCTGAGCCCCGATGCCGAACTGCTCGGCTACGTGACGAGCGCAAGTATTGCTTGCGGTTTCCACGCCGGCGACCCGCGCACGATGGACAGCACCGTCGCTGCGGCGTGCGCCGCCGGCGTGGCAATAGGGGCACACGTGTCGTACCCGGACCTCGTGGGCTTCGGGCGGCGGCACATGGGCTTGAGCCGGGAAGAGCTCATAACCGATGTGCTCTACCAGCTGGGGGCTTTGGAGGCCTTTTGCCGGCGGCATGGTACGAGGGTCGTCTACGTAAAAGCACATGGGGCGTTGTACAACGACCTAGCCGACGACGAGGTCCTTGCTGGAGCGCTGGCTGAGGCGCTCCTGAGCTACAGCGGAGGTGCTGGGCCGTGCGCGGTGCTCACCTTGTCTGGTAGCAGGTCGGCGGAGGTACTGCGAGAGGCGGGAGTGACGGTAGTGGAAGAGGCCTTTGTCGACAGGGCCTACACCTCCCAAGGTCGCCTAGTACCCAGGTCGGAGCCGGGCGCAGTCATAAAAGACCCCCTTGTGGCTGCGGAAAGGGGCCGCCGCCTAGCCTTGGGCGAGCCAATCGAGGACCGGACGGGCCGCCCATTGTCCCTCCGGGCGGGGTCGATCTGTGTCCACGGCGACACGCCTGGGGCCGTCGAACTGGCAAGGGCGTTGCGGGCCGCACTTGAGGGCGCTGGCGCCCTGGTGCGCCCATTTGTCCCCGAGGTGCTAGGTGCCTAGGGCCGTCTCCTCCGGTTGGCTGGACGGGGCCACCATTGAACGCTTGGCAGGTGCCGTCATCGCCGCTACTGGCCAGGAGTACCCTCACGTGCTCGCACAAGAGCTCAACTCCGATGCCGACTTGTTGCCTCCGCGTGTGCTAAACCCGAGCTTTTTCGGCAGCTACGACTGGCATTCGGCCGTCCACTGCCATTGGTCGCTAGTCCGCTTGCTTGCCTCGGGGCTCTCGGGCGACCTCGCAAGTGAGGCGTACGCGGTGCTGGACGACCACCTCTGCGAGGAGCGCCTTGCCGGCGAACTTTCTTTCTACGCGGGCCCGGGCGGGCGAGTTGCCGAGCGCCCCTATGGCTGGGCGTGGCTTGTCATGCTCCACGCAGAATGCGCGCGCCAGGCACAAAGTGCTGAGGCGCTCCCAGGGCTACGAGGTGCGGCAGCTCGTTGGGCCCTTGCCCTCACGCCGTTGCGCGACCTGTTTGCGCGCAGGCTGGTCGAGTACATTTCCTCGGTGCTTGCCTTCCCAGTGCGAGCAGGTACCCATCAGAACACAGCTTTTGCATTGCAGCTGCTCCTGCAGGCAGCCGCTGCGACAAGAGACGACGAGCTTTCTCGTGCAGTTGAGGAGGCCGCCCTAAGGTGGTTCGCGGGCGACCCTCCACTGGCTTGGCTCAGCCCTCCCTCGGGGAACGACTTTTTGGACCCACTGCTTGTGGAAGTCGCCTTGATGGCTGACGTCCTCGACGCAGGAAGCTACGCACGTTGGTTCCGCCAGGTTTGCCCTCCGGGGGTGGAGCCCGATTGGAGGCCACCGGAGTTCCGCCGAGACCCGGCTGACCCTGGGGCGGTGCACCTAGAGGGCCTAGTTATATGCCGAGCGTGGTGCCTAGACCGTTTAGCCCGGGCGCTCGCCCCAGGGGAACCTCTAGCGAGCGCTGCCCGCGATGGCCGTGACCAGCACTTGGAGGTTGTGGCTGGGACCGATGCCTGCGCAGGCTTTAGCCGTTCCCATTGGTTGCCAACTTTTCTCGTCTACCTCGACGGCTGGTTGGCACGGGACCTGTGACCTCGACGGCTGAGGCGACAGTTGCCGGTAGTTACCGGAGGGCGTCACCGCGCCTAGTGCTCGGCCCGGCCGCCGCTTGCGGCCCAAGAGGCCCAGCGTTCCACTGCGACGGCTATCCCCGGCCCGGCCGGCGGCCGGGCCGCGTACTGCGGGTAGCGCTGGCAGAGGGCCTCGAGCGCGCTCAGCGGCAATGACCTCACGACCGAACCAGTACCGTCAGCCCGCACCCACCATAGCTCGGACCAGTCATCTTCGTAATGGTCCACCAACAAAGACACGGTAGCGTTGGAGGTGAGGTTCGCGAGCCGCTGGAGGACTTTGCCGCTCTTGGGTTTCAAGTCGTCCACGGCGCTCCAGATCGTCCCTCCAACGACGGCGAAGGTGACAGGGACCAGGTGCGGGCGGCCCGTTGGGCTGACCGTAGCCATGCGCGCCACGCGTGCCGCAGCGAAGCGGCGGCGGGCGTCGCCGTCCTCAAGCCAGGGCAGGGCCTACCCCCCGTGCAGTTCGGCCACGGCTGACTCGAAGCGGTCCAGCTCTCGTTCTACTGGCCCGAGCGGGGAAGAGGGTAGCCAGTGGACAGCCAAGCTGAAGCCGGCCCTCTCGTACTGCTCCAGCACTTTTGCGTCCGCCGGCGCCCCCATGACCATGAGCTCGACCGGTCGTTCAGCGCGAGCGCGTAGTTCGGCGGCTCGCTCGAGAACCTCGCCCCGTCCGTGGTTGGGGAACCAGGCGTCGCCGACGGCCAGCACGCGGTCCAGCACAGTTGGGCCATTGCCGCCCACCAGGACAGGTGGGTGGGGACGCTGGGCGGGCTTGGGCCAGGACAAGATCCTGTCGAAGTTGACGTACTGGCCGTGGAAGGTCGCCTCCTCTTCGGACCAGATGGCCTTCATGGCCCGCACCCGTTCGACGAGCAGCGCCATACGGGTGCGCGGGTCGGTGCCGTGGTTGGACATCTCCTCTTTGTTCCACCCTGCTCCCACGCCAAAGTCGACCCTGCCGCCGGACAGGTCGTCCACGCTCGCGACCTCTTTGGCAGTGATTATCGGGTCGCGCTCTACAACGAGGCAGATGCCGCTGCCGATGCGCAGCCTCGACGTGGCTACGGCCGCCGCCGTCATAGCTACGAAGAGGTCGTAGGTATGCATGTAGTGCCTAGGTAGCTCCCCCCCGCCCGGCCAGGGGCTCTGGCGAGAAGCTGGTATGTGGGTGTGCTCGGGGAAGAAGAGCGACTTGTGCCCACGCTGCTCGACAACCTTGGCGACGGCGGCTGGGCTTACGCTGTCGTGGGTCGGGAAAATGGCTACGCCGGTTTCGAGCATTTCGTAGCTCTCAGAGGATCCTGTTTATGATGTCGTCCCCAAGCCCAAAGCCCGCGCCCATGGCGATGGCGCGCCCGAAGCCACCCCCCAAAAAGCGCGAAAGCACGCCGCCTGTGCCTGGCTGTTGGAACGCATATGCCGGTTGGGGCGCGTAGGCGGGCTGGCCGGCGTACTGGGGGCCCGACAAGTGGCTAACCGTGAAGTCGTGCATCGCTTGCAGGAGCGCCTGTACCTGGAGCTGCTCCTGCTGGACTTGCAGGGCGAGCGACTTGAGGTCTAAAAGCCATGCTTGGGCATTGGAGTCGCCGCCGGCGGCAGCCGCCTGCATCTTTTGTGAAAGGCCCGATATAGCGTCGCCTACCTGGCTGGCCTGCTGTCGTAGCTTCTCGTACTCAGCGTCTATAGTCTCTGGGTTCACGAGGGCTCCTTTCCTGTGGGCTTTGCCCGGACCAAACTAGCCTCGGGCGCGATGGTGATGACGAAGAAGCCCGTGGTACCGCTGGGCCATGGCAGCGCCCTAGCGTTGGCTGCTGCCATCAAGGCGAAGGAGCTTTCCCCCTTCGAGGCCCTTGACGCGTGCTTGGCGCGGGTCGACGAGGTCAACCCCAAGGTCAACGCCGTGGTGTGGCGGAACGACGAACAAGCGCGCGACGTTGCAAGAGCTGCTGGCGAACGCCTCTGCGGCGCAAGCCGCCAGGTCGGGCTACCGCCGTTTTTCGGCGTGCCGATGCCGGTGAAAGACCTTACAGCTGTAGCAGGCTGGCCGGTCAGCTATGGTTCTTCCGCGCTTTTGCAGAGCGGGCCTTCGCCCGAGAGCGAACTGGTGATAGAAGCGTTCCAGCGCGCCGGTTTCATCCTGGCAGGGCGCAGCAACGTGCCTGAGCTTGGGCCGCTGCCGGTTTCCGAGAACCTCCGTTACGGCCTCACCCGCAACCCTTGGGACCTCTCTCTTACTGCAGGCGGCTCGAGCGGGGGGGCAGCAGCCGCGGTAGCGGCTGGTATGTTCCCCGTCGCTCACGCCAACGACGGAGGTGGTTCGACGCGGATCCCGGCCTCGTGCTGCGGCCTGGTCGGCCTGAAGGCGAGCCGAGGCCGGGTGCCAGCACGCCAGCTCTCTTGGGAAGGGGCCGTAGTCCATGGGGCGCTCACATGGGACGTAGCCGACGCAGCGGCGGTGCTCGACGTCATCTGCGGGCCTGACCGTGGCCAGTGGTACAACGCGCCGCTCCCCGAGCGGCCGTTCTTAGAGGAGGTCGGCGCCGACCCTGGGCGCCTGCGGGTGGGGTTGTGCGTGGAGGGCCCACTCGGCTTGCCTGTGAGCCCTGCCTGTTCGGAGGCAGCCCGCCAAGCCGCTCTGGCCTTGGAAGGGCTCGGGCACGACATCAGCCTGGTCAGCTTGGACGTTACAGAAGAGTTCGTCAACGCGTTTTTGAACGTCGCCAACGCGGACCTAGGTGACTTCGAGGGCATCGTCGACTGGGAAAAGGTGGAACCGCACATAAAGGCCTTTCGCGCTGCCGCCCACGAGGTCGACAGCCTCAGCTATGCGCGTTGTGTCCACGTCCTCCAACGGCACTCCCGTGCGATCGTGGCCAGGTGGGGAAGTGATTTCGACATATTGGTCACCCCCACCATGGCGGTGGAGCCGCTCGCTGCCGGAGCCGTGCTCGAAGCGGCGCACGCGGCGGCTGCTACGGGCAGCCCCGTGCTCGAAGTGTTCCAAATGACGGCCTTTACCGCGGGGTTCAACGTCACCGGCCAGCCCGCCATCTCTTTGCCAACTCACATGTCTGCCGCGGGTGTGCCAATAGGGGTACAGCTGGTGGGCAGCCCATGGGGCGAGGCGACGTTGTTGCGCGTGGCAGCGCAACTGGAGCAGTCACTGCCATGGCAGGGCCGCCGCCCGACGCTATGAGCGGGCAAGCCATCGTGGCCTTGGGCCTGTGGTGCCCCTAACGCGGCGAGCCTCCACGAGCCGAGGCTGCTTTGGCGGCGACTTTACCGGTTTAGTAGGTTCGTGCAGGGTGCGCCGACCGGCGTGGCTTGGGGCTCGTCGAGCCAGTAGGAGAGGGGAGGAGCGGTTGCTCAGGCGTCAACTGGACAAAGGTTGGGCCGTGGTGGCGATGGGGCCTCCGGCTCCGCAGGCAGTGCTGGGCCGGCGCTTTAGTGCCGAGGTGCCGGGGTGTGTCAGCACAGACCTCATGGCGGCCGGCGTCTTGCCGGACCCCTACCTGGGGACCAACGAGGAGTTGCACGCCTGGGTGGGCCGTACGCGCTGGCGTTACGAGACCACTTTGGTGGCAGGGCCGCCAGAGGGGGGCCGGCCTGAAGCTGGCCGGCCCGGGGAGGGCACAGAGCTTTTGGCGTTGCCGCTGGCGCCCGACGAACAAGTTGAGGTCGTGTTCGAAGGGCTTGACACTGTCGCAACCATAAAGCTCAACGAGACGGTTATAGGCACGAGCGCGAACATGCACCGTAGCTACCGGTTCAACCTGTCCGACGGCCTCCATGTAGGCGCCAACGTGCTGAGTGTCGAATTTGAAGCGCCCTTGGAGCACGCCGAGGCCATGAGCGAGCAACTGGGGCCGCGGCCGCACGTCCAGGACCACCCGTTCAACGCCGTCCGCAAGATGGCTTGCAACTTTGGTTGGGACTGGGGCCCTGACCTCCCCACGGTGGGCATCTGGCGGCCGGCGAGGCTCGAACGGTGGCGTTCGGCGCGCATTGAGAGCGTGAGGCCGGTTGTCCGCTTGCTCGACGACAGCGGGGCGCTTGAGAGCGGACGCGAGCGCGGTCCTGCCCACGGCGGGGCAGGTTTGGCTGCCGGTGAGGCTCTTGGGCTTTTGGCCGGCGCAACAGAAGGCCTCATTCCCGCCCGTACCCGGCCCTGGCGCACCGATGAGCCGAGGTGGGCGGACGCGAGCTCGCCGCTCAGGTCGCCAGCGGTGGTCGACTTCCATGTCGACATAGCGCGTGCGCGCGGCGGAGGAGCCCTCAAGGTAGGTGGAGGGGCCCTCAAGGTAAAGGCGACAGTTGCGGGGGCTGCAGCCGAAGCCGACCTGGTTGTGGCCGAAGCCGACCTGGTTGGGGGCGAAGGCAAGCTAGGGGCGGGCAGGAGTACGGCCGTGGTGCGGGTAGAGGTCCCTGAGGCAGAGCTGTGGTGGCCGGCCGGTTACGGGGCGCAGCCGCTTTACGAGGCGAAGGTCGCGCTCTACGGTGCTAACGGCGCTGAGCTAGACGTCCGGGAGCTTAGGACCGGGTTCCGCTCGGTGGAGCTCGACACTCGCGGCGACGAACAGGGTTGCCGCCTGGGTTTGGTGGTCAACGGCCGCGCCGTCCAGGTGCGAGGTGCGAACTGGATCCCAGACGACTGCTTCCCGTCGAGGGTGACGCCAGAGCGGTACCGCCGGCGCCTGGAAGACGCGCGACGCGCGAACGTGAACTTGCTACGCGTCTGGGGCGGCGGTACCTACGAGGACGAGGAGTTCTACCGTGCAGCGGACGAGCTCGGCCTCCTCGTGTGGCAGGACTTTTGCTTCGCATGCGCAGCGTACGCGGAAGAAGAGCCGCTCAGGTCCGAGGTGGAGGCGGAAGCCCGTGAAGCGGTCACCCGGCTGTCGGCCCACCCGAGCCTGGCGGTTTGGTGCGGCTGCAACGAGAACCTATGGGGTTATGAGGACTGGGGCTGGAAGGAGCGCCTTGACGGGAAGACCTGGGGCTCCGGCTACTACTACGGGCTTTTGCCGACAATCGTGAGCGAGCTCGACCCCACGAGGCCGTACATGGCGGGCACACCCTGGTCCTTGGGGTACCCTGCGCACCCCGACGACCCCCGGTACGGCAGCGCCCACGTCTGGGACGTGTGGAACCAAAAAGATTACCGGTCCTACCGCGAATGGCAGCCTCAGTTCGTCACTGAGTTCGGCTTCCAGGGCCCTCCAGCTTGGTCGACTCTGCTGAGGGCGCTCGGCGAGAGCGAGATGAACCTGCAGAGCCCGGCGCTGGCGGCTCACGAGAAGGCTGTCGATGGGCTGGCGAAGCTCAACCGCTGGCTGGCGGCACACTTCGAGGTGCCGGCCAGCTTCGAGGACTGGCACTGGGCGACCTCGCTCAACCAGGCTCGTGCCGTCAGTTTTGCCATCGAGTACTGGCGTTCACTCGAGCGTCGCTGTCGCGGTACGGTGGTTTGGCAGCTGAACGACTGCTGGCCCGTCATTTCTTGGGCAGCGGTGGACGGTGACGGCCGCAAAAAGCCCCTTTGGTACGCCCTGCGACGCGCCTACGCTGACCGCCTCCTGACGGTGCAGCCCTCTTCTGAGGGCAGTGGCCTCGAGCTGGTAGCGGTGAACGACTCTCTCGAACCCTGGTACCTCGACGTGGACGTCACCAGGCAAGGTTTTTCGGGTGAGGTGCTCGCCAAGTCGTCTGTGCCGCTTGTAGCAGGGCCTGGTGAGAGGGCGCGCGTGGCTGTCGACCCTCAGGTGGCGGCCGCCGGCGTCCCCACCCGAGAAGTCCTCGTGGCTTCCGGGGGCGGGCACCGGGCGCTGTGGTGGTTCAGTGAAGACAAGCACCTAGAGCTGCCTGGGCCCGCCCTGGAAGCACGAGCCGAGCGCGTGAGAGGTGGCTATGAGGTGGCCCTGAGGGCCATTGGGCTCACGCGCGACATAGCCCTATTGGCCGACAAGGTGAGCGCCGAAGCCGAGCCGGAGGACATGCTCTTTACCCTCCTGGCCGGCGAGTCACGCCGGTTGTGGGTGAAGTGCACGCAGCCTGTAAGCCCCGAGGCCCTCCTGTCTCCGACGGTGCTGAGGAGCGCCAACCAGCTCGTCCGTGCCAGGTAGCTCGCGCCACAAACGGCTTTGGCCGTGCAGTTAGGTTAGGGCCTGAGCGGCTAGAGCCCTCCGTGGCTCCTGGCCTATTTCTTCTTTGCCGGCGTAGCGCAAGCGGGGATGCCCTTGGCACTCCCCTCGAGCCTGAGCAGCGTGCAGAAGCTGCTCGCGCCAACTTTCCACGTCTTACCCTCGCGCACGGCGAGGCCTTTTTGGTTGGAAAGCGCTGGCTTGCCGCCGAGGTCGATCGTGTACACGACGGTCGCCTTGGCGCCCGAGACAGCCACCTTTGAAACCTTGACGGTTGTCGTCGCGGCGAGCGGGTTGGACTTCGCCTGAGCCTCTATCACTTTTGCGAACTCTGCCCCGTCTTGGACGAGAGCGATCTTTTTCTTGGCCGGCGTCTTGCCTGAGAAGAAAGCTTCCCAGTTGGCGACGATCTCGGCCTTCGCGTTGGGGGCGTGCTCAGAAGCGTGGGCTGCGTGTGCTGGGTGAGCCGTACGCTCGCCAACGGCCCAAGCGGGCCCTGCTGCAGCGAGGCACAAACTGGCTGCCATACCCGCAGCGAGCGCACACCGCCGGGCACGCCCACCTGTAGCATGCAAACTTTTCATGTAATTTCACCCCTCTTGTGGCATTGTGCACAGTCGGGAGCAGGAGCCGCCGCCGCTCTGTGCAACGATATGACCTAGCGGTCACATGCTACACCGTTTCACGCCGTCCCAGGCGGTGGCCTCGCTGGCGCCTGTGAGGTGCTGCGAGCGCTCTTGGCCCCTCAACTGGGGAGGTCCCCCCGGTCCCTCCTGCGCCGTCCCGTAAGGCCGCCGCGGCGACGACGGCTACCGCTATAAGGGCTGCCCCAGAGGCGAGCAGGGCCACTTCCAACCCGTCGCGAAAGGCCCCGTAGGCGGCTTGGATGACCTTGTCCTCGATCGAGCCGCCGCTCTTCACGCCGCGAGGCACAGTCCCTGTCTCGATGGCATTTATGACAATGCCTATGAAGTTGCCTGGGATCTTGAGGGCTCGGAGGCGGTGGGTGAGGTCCGTCGTGAGGTGGGAGTTCACCAGGGCACCCAGCACAGCCGTGCCGAACACAGCACCGAGCTCACGGCTCGTGTTGGTCGCAGACGCAGCCATGCCCGAGTGCTCGGGCGGGACGGTGCCGAGGGCGACGGTGGTGACGGGCACCACGCTCGTGCCGAAGCCGAAGCCCGCCAGCGCGAGCGTAGCCATCAGCCAGTCCGAAGGCGCGCCACCGGAGGACAGGAGGACTTCTGACAGCAGGATCCCGGCTCCGGCAAGCACGCACCCGCCGGCCATCGACAGGCGCGGGCCGCGCAGCGCCACTCTCCGGCCCGCAAGGCCAGCAGCCCAGGTCATCGCTGCCATCATCGGCAAAAACTCGAGCGATATACGGTAAGCAGAGAAGCCCACGACCGCTGCCAGGTACAAGGCGGTAAAGAAAAAGATCGAGAAGATGCCAAAGAAGAGGACGAACACGACTGCCAGCGCCCCCGAGAACGCTTCGTCACGGAAGTAGGCAAGGTCGAGGACGGGCGCTTTGCTCGTACGCTCCACGCTGGTAAAAGCGAACAGCCCGAGAGCGCCGACAGCGAACAGCACGACCACGACCGGGGCCCGGTAACCCGAAGTCTCCCCCTGTATAACGGCGAACGTCAGCGCCCCCACGCCAACCGCTCCCGTGAGGAACCCACCGAAGTCGAGCCGCGCAGCCTGCGGGTCAGCGCTTTCGGGCACTGCGACGATGGCAAGCAGCACTACTGCTGACGACGCGGCCACGTTGAACCAGAACACCGCTCTCCATGTGCCAAGGCCAACGAGCGCTCCTCCGATGACCGGCCCGAGCGCCAGCGCCAGCCCGGACACCGCGGTCCAAGCCCCGAGCGCCCTCGCTCGCTCCTCAGGGTCAGGGTAGAGGTGGCGGACTACAGACAGCGTCCCGGGCTCGGAGGCAGCAGCACCGACACCCATGATGACCCGAGCTGTGATCAATACGTCGGGCGAAGGGGCGAGAGCGCCAAGCAGCGAACCAGCTGCAAACACTGCTAGGCCGCCGAGCATGAAACGCTTGCGCCCGAAGCGGTCCGACAGGGCCCCCGCCATCATCATCAGTGCTGCGAAGGTGAGCGCGTAGCCGTTGACGACCCACTGGAGCTGGGTGACGCCAGCGTGGAGGCGAGCCTGCACGTCGGCGAGGGCTACTGAGACGACAGTAGTGTCCAAGAACGTGAGGAACAGCACGGCACAAACGGCGGCGAGCGACCAACGGTCGTCCACTGGCCTGCGGGCGACGGGCCCGCTAATGTGCGTGCTCAAAGCTTTGCAGCCCCTCCTCGAGCGACAAACCCATTTTTACCAGCTTTCGGCGTTGTAATGTGGTGTTCGCAAATGTCGGGTCTTGCACATGGCTAGGGAGGCACAGCGATGAAGGCATCGGTAGGTGACCGCATCGAAGTGCGCGGCCAGAAGGTCGGCGAAGGAGGCCGGCGTGGGGAGATCTTGGAAGTCAAGGGCACGGACGGAGCGCCACCGTACGTGGTGCGGTGGTCTGACGGCCATGACGGCCTGTTTTTCCCCGGCCCGGACGCAGTAGTTGAGCACGTGACATCCTCGGCCGCGTGAGGCAGCGGCCCCTCGCTGCCGCGGAACCTGCGGCAGTGCTTGGAAGTTTCATAGGGCGTGGCAGCGAGGGGCGCTTGCAGCAACGCCGGCTGAGGGGGCCAGGTGCCTGAGCCGCTCGGCCGCTCACAGCGCTACATGCCGGGCCTCGACGGCCTGCGCGCGCTCGCGGTCGCGGCTGTGATCGGCTACCACCTCCAAGTACCCTGGCTGCCGGGCGGCCTGCTGGGCGTCGGGATCTTTTTCACTTTGAGCGGGTACCTGATCACTGACCTGCTGCTGTCTAGTTGGGAAGCTACGGGTTCGCTCGGCCTGCGCAACTTCTGGGCGCGACGCGCCCGAAGGCTCCTGCCGGCATTGTTCTTGATGCTGGCCGTGGTGAGCACGTGGGCCACTGTGGCTCAACCTTCGCAGCTAGCAGCGTTGAGGGGCCAAGTGCTGGCGGCGGCGTTGTACGTGAGCAACTGGTGGTCCGTGTCCCAGCACTTGTCCTACTTTGCTCGCTTCGGGCCACCTTCTCCCCTCGGGCACTTGTGGTCACTTGCCATCGAGGAGCAGTTTTACCTTGTGTGGCCTTGGCTTTTGTGGCTTGGCCTGCTCTGGGCCGTCGCTTGGCGGCGCAGGGCGCGTTGGGCTTCGCCCGCCAGGTTGCCTGGCCGCCTCGCACAGCCCAGACGGTCTAAGGGCGCGGGGCGAGCGGAGGTGGAGGCCTACCCGCAGCCCCCCACCCGCCCAGGTCGGCGGCCTTTTGGGGCCCCCGCGCTCGACGCCTGGGAACCCGAGCGTGAGCTGGCGCTCGCCGGCCACATGTGGGCGCAGGAGGCCACCGAAAACTTTGGGGGGGCTGCGGGCCTCAAGCTCCTCGGGCCGCCACCAGCCCTGCGGCAAAGCGCAGCAGGAGCAGCCGGAGGCCCTCGTGCCGACGAGGTAGGCCCTCCTGGGGCAGGGGGGCTGTCCGACGAGGGGCCTCAACTGGACGAGCCAGTACAGGTGCGTGGGCCAGACCTTCTCGCGCTTGGCTACCTGCTTTCGGGACGGTCAGCGAAACTGTCAGCTCGCCGGGCGGGGCCCGACGCGCAACCCCCGGCCGCCTGGCGGGCCGACCGCAGGCCGGCCGAGGTTGGCCTCGGTACTGCCGGCGCCGGTGCGGCCCCTGCGGGGGTGCCGTGGCTTGGTGCGGACGTGGCGCGAGATCCTTTGGCCGAGCGCCTAGCCAGGTACTTCGGCTTACCGGGCACCAGGCGGGCCCTATGGCCTCTTGCCGTGGCGACCACGGTGCTTGCTTGTGGCTCGGCGCTCGAAATGGCGCTCCTTTACCACCCGAGCTTCGACCCCTCACGGGTGTACGACGGTACCGACACACGAGCGTTTGCCCTGCTGCTCGGCGCCGCCCTCGCCATGGTGTGGCCGAGCAAAGGCTTGCGCCACCATTTGGCCAAGGGTGCTGGCCGCGCGCTCGACTTGCTCGGGGTGACGGGCCTGGCTGTGGCAGTGGCCCTCATTTGCACGCTGGGCGAGTACTCGTCTTGGCTGTACGACGGCGGGATGCTGTTGCTCTCGCTCGCCACCGTCGCGATGGTTGCGTCTGCAGCACACCCGGCCAGTTGGTTCGGGCGGGTGCTCGGGGTCAGGCCTTTGCGATGGCTAGGGGTGCGCTCTTACGGAGTGTACTTGTGGCACTACCCCGTGATCATGCTGAGCGCTCCGTCTGTGAGCACAGGCTTCGACCTCCCGCGGGCGGTCCTGCAGGTGACGGCCACCTTGGCCCTGGCCGAGCTCTCGTGGCGCTTTGTGGAGTCCCCCGTGCGGCGTGGCGCGCTTGGACGAGCCTGGAAGGAGTTGCGCTGGTACCCCCAACGCTGGCTGAGCTGGGCAGGGCAACGGCGCCAGCGCTGGCTCGTCCTCGGTGGGCTGCCGGCGTGCCTGGTGGTGGCGGTTGTCGCCCTTGCCGGCGGCTTGCCCGGTCCACACGCCCAGTTGGCAACGGGCGGCCCAGGGGAGGGCTCTGTTGAGCCGAGCCGGCTAGCCCCGGTGAGCACACTGACCAACCCAACGACCTCTAGCCCAGCCACTTCCCGCACGGCCACTTCCCCGGCCACTTCCCGCCCGGCCACCACTGGCCCTGCTACGAAGGCTCTCGCCACTCCTACCCGCGAGCGCTCTGGGCTTCCCCCCAGGACCGAGACCTCCTCTGCTGGCAAGCGGGCTGCTGCCAAGCGAGCCGCGCCAGCAGCCGCCAGGCACCGCACGGGCGCAGCTGGCCCACGCCCACAGTCGGGGGCTGCACCGTCGCGCCCCACCTCTTTGCGCACGAGCTGCAAACAGGTCGTCCACCTCGGAGATTCGACTTCCGAGAGCCTAATTTCGCCCAATTACCTGCCGGACCCGGCACAGAGGCTCGGTGCGCAGTACGCGCGTGTCGGCGTGCATAGCTCGATAATGAGGGTCGAGGGCGGGAGCTCGATCGTGGAAACCCTACCGGGCGAGCCCAACATGTACCAGGTGGCGCAGACGCTGGTCCGGCAGGGCTACCACGGCTGTTGGGTGTTCGCGCTCGGCACCAACGACGCGGCCGACGTCTATGTGGGGTCGAACGTGGGCATGGCCTCCAGGGTGCGGGAAATGATGTCCCTGGTGGGCAACGCCCCCGTCCTATGGGTCAACGTGAAGACCCTCGTGGCGACCGGGCCCTACGCCGAGGCCAACATGGCGAAGTGGGACAAGGTGCTGGTGCAAGCCTGCCCCCACTACCCCAACATGGCCGTGTTCAACTGGGCCGGAGTGGTGCAACGCTCTTGGTTCATTTCAGATGGCATCCATTACAGCTCGCAAGGCTCTGCCAAGCGCGCCGCCGCCATAGCGGACGCGCTGGCAACGGCTTTCCCAGCGGACGGGGCCCCCGGCCGGCGTGCTGGCGCCTGCTTGGTCAACGCGTCTCCTCGCTGGGACTTACCGAACTTCCGTTACTGAGGACCTTCGCTACTGAGGGCTATGGGGTTGTACTGAGGGCTATGGGGCCTGTACCCCGCCGGTCGCATCACGACGGCCGGGATGGCAAGCCTTAGCCTTGGAGGCGGGAAAGGGTAGTTAGCCCCCGGGGCCATCGAGCCTCAGGTGCTGACGGGGGCGGCTCAGGTGATGGCCGCTTCAGGGCGCGAAGCCGAACCAACGGTCCCGAGCGGGGAACAAGAAGCTGTCGGTGACGAGGCCGAGCACCCGCCTCGCCTGGTCAAAGCGTCCCGGGAGCTCGCCGAGCACCGCTAGGCCGGCCGGGACAGGGCGCGGCATGGAGTCGAAGGCTGCCTCGTAGCAACGGCGCCCGAGTTGCTCGAGCAACCCCACCGGGCCTGCGTCGGCGGTGCCAGTTGCCCGCTCGTCGGCCCACCTTCCCTGTTGACGGGGCGACATGCCCCCCAGCCTCCGCAAGCGGCTCTCGGCGACCGGGCCGAAGCCGTGGCGCTCCACATAGTCCGGGAAGACGCCGGTCAAGAAGAGGGCCAGGTCTCCCAGGCGCCGCAGGACACCGGGCCGCTCCGCCTCAGGGACGACATCTAGGAGGCCGGCAAGGCGGACGGGGTCCAGCTCCGAAAAGCGTTGGCGGCGCCAACCACGGCTGGACGCCACGAGCACCGAACCGCTAGCCACTCGCGTGTACGAGGCGAGCAGCTCGGCCAGGAAGAGCCGCCTCCAGGGCGAAGACCCGAACTCTGCAAGCTGTGCCGTGTCGAACACGAGCGCACCCTTCCCCCACCCGACGCGCTCGGGCACGTAGCTCGCAGTTTTGAGCCTACGCAACACCTGTTCCACGGCTACGGCGAAGGCGAGGAACGGGGACAGCTGCACGAGAGGGGCTCCCTCGGGACCGAAGATGGCGTCGAACACCTCTCGCTTCCCGAGCAGGTCGTCGATACCTCCTCTTCGCTCGGTCAAGAGGCGGCGAAGGGCGCGCGGGCTAAGGTCGCCGAACTCCTGCCCGGCGAGCAGCGACACGTCCGCGTCGCTCAAATGCTCAAGGTAAGCAGTGGTGACCAGCTGCTCTTCTGTTGGCATCCGCTGCGCTACCAGGTTAATGCGCGGCTCGGCTAAGTGGCCAGCTTAACTGTGCCCAAAGGCTGCGAGCTGCGACTGGCGCCCTGCTGCCCAGCTTGCCTTCTGGCAACTGAGCTGGCCTGCCGGGCAAAGCTCCGGCCGCTGCCCCGCACAGGCCTGGGTTGGGGCCCGCTGAGCCCTACCCGGCACCTAGGCCTTCGTGAGCCGGAACTGTGACTTCGGGGCGAAGGGCGCGCCTGGCCCGGCCCTAAAACCGACGCCCAAGTGGGCAAAGCTCCGCGGGGAAGAAATGTGGAAGCCCTCTGGGCCGCGAAAGTTCTCGAGCGACACGTTCTCACCAAAGAAGCTGACATCGTCCGCGTCGATGCGCACAGCGTTGAGGGCGGACGACGAGACGCGCAGGTTGGAGGCCTGCACCATGGCGAAGCTAGAGACGGCGTCGACCCAAACGCCGTGCCCGGCGGGCGTGCCAGCTCCCGAGGGGGACTGCACGGTCACGTTGGCCATCTGGACTGTCGCAGCATAACCTTGCCGGCCGGGGGCTGCTACGTGCACGCCCGTCACGCAGTTGTCGAAGTCAGCGTTGAAGACGTGCACCTTGTGCGGCGTACCAGCTTGCGAGCTGCCCAGTAAGAGGCCCCTTAGGTAATTGAAGGCGAACACGTTGGACAAGTGCGGGTTGTCTGCTCTTAGCAGGCAGATACCCGTGCCATTGGAGAGCTGCCAAGACGCCCCAGGTGTGCCAGGCGGCTGCCAGTAGGTCCAGAAGTGGACCGTGTCGATGTAATTGCTGTCCTGGGAGCGGTCCACCATGACCCCGTAGTAGAGCGGCTGGCCCCAGATCCGCCGCAGAGTAGCCTGAGCGCCGCCGTCGAGGTAGATGCCCGCGAACGGGTTGTACAAGAGGACGTCCTCAACGAGGGCATTGTTGGCTGTGACACGTACCATGGGCTCGGCTTGTGCGGGCGGTGTGCCCTGGTCAGGCACGTTGAAGGCGATGTTGCGCACTGAAGCCCCGCTGCCAGCGAGTGTCAGCGGGCTCCACGTGGCGCCTGCCGGCACGAACAGCCACGACCCCGCAAAGACGTTGGCCTGAGAACCGGGCGTGTTCCAACCGGTGCCGGCGAGGGTCACAGCCGGCGGCAACACTAGGCCAGAAGACAGCCGGTACCGCCCTGCCGGTAGGAAGACAGTGTTGCCGGTTGGTGCCCCCTCCGGTGCGGCGGCCTGTATGGCGCGCGCGAGAGCGGGCGTGTCGTCGGTGACGCCGTCGCCGGTCGCCCCGAAATCGGCCACGTTTATGTACGGGCTCGTGGGCCCGTTGGGAGCGGTCATTGCCAACCTCCTTTGCTCGCAATGCCTGAAGCGGTGAAGCCGGGCTCGTGGGGAGCTGGACGCCCTACAGCTTCAAATGCCCCAAAGCACCGAGGAGCCGGGCGCTAGGTGTGCGATGTGAGCTGTTAGGCGGCCCCGCCGGGCTTTTTCCGAGGGGCCACCCTAGCGCCATGGGCCTCTAGTAGCCAGGCAGGTTGACCTGAACAGGTGTACGTCCTAGCGGGCGTTGGTTGTGGGCTGAGAGCTTGCTGAGCCACCGCTGAGAACTCTCTGGGGCCACAGCGGTTGTAGGGCGGCCAGCGCCCCACAGTTGGCGGGGCTTGGTACGATTGGCCAGGTCCGAGGAGCTTTACCGCCTCCAAGGAGAAAGGCGCAGATGGCAAGCACCAAACAAAGTTCGAGCGGCGGCAAAGTGCCGCCGAGGCCAACGCCGCGCTCCCAAGGGCCGGCGCCACAGGCCACCAGCGGAGGGGTTGCCCAACCGGCCGGGGGGGCTGCCCAGCCCACAGCGGCGTCTGCCACGCAAGCCAAGCCAGTGCCGCCGCGGCCGTCGGGCAGGGCCAGCGGGCCGAGCGCCCCACGCCCGGGAAGGCCTGGCCCGCGGGCCTCCGCACGCCAACTTGCCCAGCGCCGGCGGCAACGGGACATCTACTTGGCCCTTGGGGCGGGCGCTGTCGTGATAGTGGTTGCCGTAATCATCATTGCTGTTTCGCTGACTGGGACTACCAAGAAGGCCAAGACCAGCGCCGGCCTGCCCACAGGCGAGTACGACATCCCGTCGAACCTCGTCGCACAGGTCGAGGACGTCCCCGTCAAAGATCTCGTGGACGCTGCGCTCGCCGACCGCAGTGCTGCCACCCCACCTCAGGCACTCCCACGAGGCAACGCCGAGCTCACGCTAGGTGGTAAGCCAGAAGTGCTCTACATCGGTGCCGAGTACTGCCCGTTCTGCGCTGCAGAGCGCTGGGCGATGGTCATGGCCCTGTCGAAGTTCGGCACTTTTGGCAACCTCCACGGGACGTCGTCGTCTGCCACCGATGTCAACCCGAGCACTCCTACCTTTGCCTTCCTGCACTCGACTTTCACGAGCAAGTACCTTGCCTTCGTCCCCGTCGAGACGCTCGCCAACGACGAGAAGACAACTCTCCAGACGCCCACCAGCGCCGAGCAGGCCCTGCTCACCAAGTGGGACGCGCCTCCCTACATCAGCGCCACTGACGCCGGCTCGATCCCATTTGTCTACATGGCGGGCAGGTACCTACAGCTTGGGGCTTCTTACAACGCCGCGCCGCTTTCGGGCATGAACTTCTCGGCTGCTGTGAGCTACATAACCTCTGCCAAGAACGCCACTTCCAAAGCGGCAATGGCTACAGCCGGCTATTTCGTCGGCGACATCTGTGCCCTCACCCACGGCCAGCCGGCCTCTGTCTGCTCCCAAGTGCCCAAGAGCCTTATAGGGGTGACCACAACTTCGTCTTCGAGCGGGAAAGCCTCGAAGCTGCCGGCCAAGGAGGCTAAGAAGTGAGCCTTAGATGGCGCGCATAGCACGCCTCGGGGAGCAAGAGGCCCTGCGGCCCGTCGGAGAGGGGCCCGTAGTAACCCTCAGGCCTCCGGTCGGGCCGCCTCGTGCCAGTGAGCCTGCCGAAGAGGCCGTTGTGCCAGACGGCGGGCCCGCCTTCCCGCCGCGCTGGGTGCCGTTGGCCTCCAGCTTTATCTGCGCTCTTGCTTTTGCCGACTCCGCCTACCTCACTTACGCGCACTACACGTCAGTCTCGGCGCTGGCCTGCCCGACCAATGGTTTTGTCAATTGCGCTGCGGTCACTACAAGCGTTTACTCGCACCCTTTCGGCATACCCGTGGCCGTGGCGGGGCTCGCCTGGAGCTTCGTGATGGGTGTGCTGTGCAGCCCTTGGGGTTGGCGTACGGCCCAGGCCCGTTGGTGGCCCTGGACGGGCCGGCTGAGGCTCGCCGGTTCGGTTGCAGGCGTGGGCATGGTCTTTTACCTTCTGTGGGCGGAGCTCGTGAAGCTCCACCACCTCTGTGAGTACTGCACGGGGGTCCACGTGCTGACCGTAGCGCTGTTCTTCGTAGTGGCCTTCGGGACGGCATTGGCAGTGCCTGCTGGGCCAGAGGTGCCCGCTGGGCCAGAGGTGCCCGCTGGGCACGCTGGCGGTTAGCGAGCGACTAGAGCCTCCCAGGGGCCGAGATCTACTCGGGTGCCAGCTTTTGATGCCTCGCGGTCGCGCACAGTTGCAGCGATGACCTCCCCAGCGGGGCTCGCCAGGCCGATTTCAGCCGGTGAGGGGGAGAGGTTGGCAATAGTAGTGGCGTCGCCTACGCGATAGGCCCAGACCTGGTCGTCCAGGTGGAGCGTCCTCACCAGGAAGTGCCCACCTATGCGGCCCGAACGCCGCAGGCTCGCCAAGTGGCGCCAAAAGTTTAGGACTGACCCGGGGTCAGCGTCCTCGTCTTGGACGTTGGTGCTGGCGTATTGCCCGAGGGGGAGCCAGGGGCGGGCAGTAGGCGCGCAAAAGCCGGCGTTTTCGCCCTTCGACCACTGCATGGGTGTGCGGCAGCGGTCGCGGGTCGGGCCATGGTGGCCCGCAGCGCGCATTTCGTCGCGCTGTAGCTCTGGTGGGACGTCCACGTCCGTCATACCGATCTCATCCCCGTAATAGATGACGAGGGTCCCCGGTAGCGTTGCCAACACCAATAGCGCAGCCCGCACGGCCCTAGGGTCCTCGGCACACCAACGGGTGGGGAACCTGCCGACGTCGTGGTTGGAAGCGGTCCACACAGGCGTGGCGCCCGCTGGCAGCGCGGCGAGGGTCGCTTCGACCACGCTAGCTAGGTCACGAGAGCTGAACTTGGCGAACACGAAGGGGAAGTTGAAGCCTAATTGCAGCTCCGGGACTTCCCGGCCGTAATAGTCGCCGAGGCGGCTGTAATCGAACTCCCACGTCTCACCGAGCAGCGCCCGGCCCGGCTTGTAGCTGTCAGCTATTTGGCGCCAGCGGCGGTAGACGCCGTGCACTTCTGGCCGGTGGGAGCTGAAGCGGGGCTTCAGGTTGCCACGAAGCGTAGCAGGGTGGTCAGACGGGCTCGCCGGCGGGTCGTCGCGGAGCTGGCGGTCTTTGTACAAGCCATGGGCCACGTCGATGCGGAAGCCGGCAACGCCCCTGTCGAACCAGTAACGGAGCACGGCCTCGAACTCGTCGTGGACACGCGGCTCCCACCAATTGAGATCCGGCTGGGTCGGCAGGAAGTTGTGCAGGTAGTACTCGCCGCTTTTGGAGTCGAAGGACCATGCCGGCTCCCCGGTCGCAGATATCCAGTTGTTGGGCGGGCCACCCCCTGGTTTTGGGGGCGCCCAGACGTACCAGTCGCGATAGGGGGAGCGCTTGTCAGCGAGGGCGCTTTGGAACCAGGGGTGCTGGTCCGAAGTGTGGTTTGGGACCAGGTCGAGCATCACTGAGATGCCCCGCTGGGCCGCCTGCTTCACGAGCTGGTCAAGGTCGTCGAGGTCCCCAAGGTCGGGCTGCACGCCATAGTAGTCGGAGACGTCGTAGCCCCAATCGGTGTTCGGGGAGGGCATTGTGGGCGAAAGCCATATGGCGTCCACGCCGAGGGACTCGATGTAGCCCAGGTTCGAAATGATGCCGGGGATGTCGCCGGTGCCGTCCCCGTCGGAGTCTTTGAAGCTTCGCACGTAGAGCTGGTAAAAGGTGGCCCCGCTCCACCAGGGGCGCCTGTCTTGTTGCTCTGCCATCAAGCAAGTATCTCAGTTGCCAAGGTAGTTGGCCAGTTCGTGGCGGTACTCGGGGAAGTAGCGGCTGATCACGTCGAGGCTGAAGCGAGGCAGTATGGAAGTGGCGGGTTCGCGGTCCAAGAGGAACATGAAAGAGGCGCGCACTAGCTCCTCCTCGGGCACGTCGCCGGCGCCCACGCTCGCAGCCAGGCCGTCGGGCACCGTGACCACGTGGCTTGTCGGGGCCTTGGGGCCCTTCACTTTCACCGTGAAAGTCCCGTCTTCCTGGCGGGCGACCAACACCGTCGGCGTGCGGGGCACTGTGCCAAGCTACCGGCAAGTGCGGGCCGTTTAAATGGGGCTATGGACACCGAAGAGCTGCAAGTCGTGACTGGGCGCCGTCGGGTCGTAGACCTGACTACCGAAGTCTTACGCTTCTGTGCGGGTAAAGGAGATGGGATCTGCTCCGTGTTCGCTCCGCACGCGACCGCAGGGCTAGCTCTCATGGAGACAGGGTCGGGGAGCGAGGAAGATCTTATGGACGCTCTCGGGGCCTTGCTCCCCAAGGACGGCCGCTACAGGCATTCCCATGGTTCACCTGGCCACGGTGCTGACCACCTGTTGCCTGCCATCGTTTCGCCCTCCCTCGTGCTGCCTGTCTTCCAAGGGCGGCCCGCTCTGGGCACTTGGCAGTCGGTAGTGCTGGTGGACACCAACATCGACAACCCTCGCCGGCGAGTGCGCCTCAGTTTCTTGAAGGGCTAGGGGCCAGGACGGCTCTTGAAGCTCAGGGAGGCCGCCTAGGGTCAGCGCCTCGAGCGGCGCTCACGGGCCAAAGACGCCACTAAAAGGAGCACCACCAGGGCTGGGAAAACACCCACAGCTGCGCCGTTGAGCGATACCGCCTTCACCAAGATGGCCAGGGCACCTATCGCGCCGAGCGCTCCCACGAACAGTTCGGGGGTGTCCCCGACCAGGAAGTCCCACCAAAAGGACCCGAAGGCTCGGAGCCAACGCGCCAAGTGCGGACGTTCGGCCCTCTTGACGGGCGTGGCCTCAGGTGGCACTGGCCCGTTGCCTGGCCTCTGCGGCTGTAGTGTTGGCCGCGCCAGGGGTAGGCATGGCACGCATCGCCTGCACTATTGCCCACGTGACGGCTGCGTACGCCCCGACCAGCACCGGGATGGCGAGGTCGCTGCCGGGCCAGCGGACGCCGAAGCCTTCCCCGGTCCAAAACGTCCCGAAGGACACGAGCATGAGGCCCACCACGGTTTTCATGGAATTTTCGGGCACACCTGAGAGCTGTCGGGCGACGACGGCGCCGATGCCGGCCACCAGGAGGACGGCTGCCGCGGCGGCGGCACCGGCCAGCCCCAGGTCGTGGTCCCCGCCCCCGAGCCCGAGGACGATGACGGCCACCTCGAGGCCCTCGAGGAAGGTCCCCTTGAAGGCCACTACAAACCCAGCGGGGTCACGTCCGGGCTTGCGCCGCTGCGCGGCCGAGGGGTAGGCAGGGGCGCCGCGCTCGCCGCCATGGGAAAGCGCCTCAACGTGTACGCTGAAAATGGCGTCTTCGTCGTGCTTTGCCTTGAGGCCTGCGGCTCGCAGGACCGCCTTGCGGAGCCACTGGAGGCCGAAGACCAACAGGAACGCCCCGACTACGCCCCTTAGGACGTCGATCGGCACCAAGTAGACCAGCGCTGGCCCGAGGGCGCCCACCACGACGGCGAGGAGGCCGACGGCGACGGCTGCGCCTTCGAGGGCCGAGCGCCAACCCCGGCTCACGCCGGCAGCCACCACGATCGTGAGCGCCTCCACGCTCTCGACCGCGCTAGCGAGGAAGACCGCCACAGCGAGGCTTACGTTGCTTGCGTGCATGCTGTCACGAAATATCCTATTGGCCCCTCGGCGCCACCATGCATTACCCTCCTCGCAAGCCCCTTGAGCTGCTAGCTTGCCGCAACGTCCGCGCTGGCGAGCGCTCCAAGGCCGTCCCGAGCAGCTTCGTAGCCGACGCTAGCGTCCTCGCACGCTGGCTCCGCGAGGACCAGGCAGCCCTCTGGGGCGAGCCGCAGGGAGACTTCGGCCCCACGGGGCCAACGCTGCTCGCAGTACACCTTGGTGAACAACAGCCCGCCGGCCGACGCCAACGCGTGCTCGTAACCCCGGCCCGCGAACGCCACGTCGCGCACACGTGCCGCCAGCTGGCCTTGGCCTGGCCCAACGACCTGGACGGCCGACGGGCGCACAAACATCCGAACGGGGACGCCAGCGGGCAGAGGTCGCGGCAGCGTGGCCGTCACGGCCACCATGCCATGGCCATTGAGCCTCACCTCAACGTAGCTGGTCGCGCCAGCACCAGCCTGCGCGCTGACGGGGCCTCCCACCAGCTGAACGGGCACCTCGGCACAGGTCCCCGTGAACCTGGCGACGAAGGGGTTGGCCGGTTGGTGGTACAGCTCCTCAGGAGTGCCCAGCTGGGCCAGGCGCCCCTCCCGGAGCACGGCCACGCGGTCGGCCAGAGCGAAAGCCTCGGCCTGGTCGTGAGTTATGTAGACCGAAGTCGCGCCCCTGTCCCGAGTTAGCGTCGCGATCGTGAGCCGTAGCTGCTCTCGCATGTCAGCGTCCAGGTTGGACAAAGGTTCGTCGAACAGCAATAGCCCGACGCCGCGCACGAGGGCGCGGGCGAGCGCCACACGTTGCTGTTCACCGCCAGAAAGTTCGTTCGGGTAGCGCCCGGCGAGCTTCGCCAGGCCGACGCTGTCGAGCATGGCCATCGCCCGCTGGCGCGCTTCGCGCGAACCTAGGCGCACCTGGCGGAGGGGGAACGCGACGTTGTCGAGCGCGTTCATGTGGGGCCAGAGCGCATAGTCCTGGAACACCATCGCCAGGTGACGCCTTTCGGGTGGCAGGTGCAACCCAGGGGCTGCCACCACCCGGCCGCCTATGGTGATTGCCCCGTCGCTAAGGCGCTCTATGCCGGCGAGGCAGCGCGCGAGCGTCGTCTTGCCGGATCCTGAAGGTCCCAACAACACGAGGAACGTCCCTGGCTCGGCGTGCAGGTGCACCCCTGCAAGAGCCGTTTTGTCGCCGAAGCGCTTTGTGGCCCCGACGATATCGAGGCTCTCCCCTCCGTTGGTCCTGCGGTCGTCCTCAGCCAACTGCTTGCCACCCCCCCATGCGTTGCCACCCCTTTGGCGCTAGCACCCGGAAGCCCCCAAGAACTGCGGCGATCACCAAGAAGTTGGCGACCAGTGCCAAGACCGTCATTGCTGTGCCGATGTCGTAGTGGTAGTTGGAGAGCCATCCGTTGATTGCCACCGAGACGGGTTCCTGCCCGGGAGGGTACAACAGCTGAGAGACCGGTAGCTCAAAGAACGTCTTGGTGAACGTGACTAGCCACGCCAGTACTAGCACCCGTGAAACTACGGGCACGTAGGCGGACCTCCAGGCTTTGAACAAGCTGGCCCCGTGCACACGTGCCGCTTCGACCAAGGAACTGTGGACCTGTGCGACCTGGCCCATCATGATGCGCGATTGGGTGGGCACGGAGGTCGCAAGGTACCCCATGACCAGCAGAGGGAGCGTCTCGTAAAGGTCGATGCCGAGCCTGCTCGCCACCGGGAGGTTGAAGGCGAAAATGTAGCCGGCGCCTAGGACTATGCCCGGCAACGCCACTGACCCGAGGAGCACCAGGTCGCCGGCCCTTGCCAACTTGCTGGGGCTCCTCGCGGCCAAGAGCTTGGCAACTGCCAGGCCAACTATGGCGGTCACAGTTGCGGTTATAGCTGCGAGCTCGCTGGACAACAGTATGGGGCCCGACAAACCGCTTGCACCCTCTTGTACTGAGTGGCTGTAGGTCACGCCGCCGGCTAGGACCTCCCGGTAGGCAGCGAGCGTGAAGTGTTGCACGCCGTCAGGGACGCCGAGGTTCTCGACGAAGCTCCCGAGGAAGGCGCCAAAGCTTGGTGCGCCCAGCGCAAGCAGGAAGAAAAGTGCCACAAGTGCAGTGAGCGCCCACCGGGTGGGCTTAGTAAGGCTGTGGCGCGTGGCCTTGCGAGCCCTGCCCGAGATGACAGCGTAGCTGCGGCCTCGCGTGACGCGCGACTGCACCGCGATAGGTACCGCAGCCGAAGCGACCAGCAAGATGGAGAGGACGGCCGCGACGTTGAACTGCGCCGGCAGGTTGTCCACTGCCTCGTAGACACCATAGGTAGCCATCTGGAAATGCGATTGGAAGGCGAGGGTCGAGGAAACGCCGTAATCGCTCATCGTCTCGGCGAAGACGATGGCAAATGAAGCGAGCACGGCTGGTGCCAGTACCGGGACCACGACGCGCGCAGTAGCGAGCCTGCTCGCTCCGTGGGTGCGGGCAGCCTCTTCAAACTGGCTGCCGAGGCCTCCGATTGCAGCCGACAGGGTCAGGTAGCTGAAGGGCGCGTTGACTAGGGCCAACACGAACACTACCCCTACTGGGCTGAAGAACGTGTGGTATGCGAAGGGGCTGTAGAGCCCGAGCTGGTAAGCGGCTCCTCTGGGCTCCAAAAGGTACTGCCAGCCCTCGGCTATCAAGTAGCTAGGTACGAGGAGCACGCCCCACACGAGCCCGGGCCATAGCCGCCGGCCGCCTATGTCGGTGCGCGTGCACAGCCACGCGAGCCCACCGCCCAGCAGGAGGTCGAGAGCACAGACTGCGCCGCTCACCCACAAAGAGTTGCCTAGAGCGACGAAGGCTTTGCCCTGGAAGGCCTCATTGAACGCTGACAGGGTGAACCAGGCGGAGCCTTGCCCGAAAAGGCGTGGCGTGAACGCCTGGAGCAAGAAGGCACCGACCGGCAGGACCACAAGCACAGCGAGGATGGCCCAGACGACGATAGCCCCTGCTGAGCGGCTCAGCCACGCTCGGAGGCAAGGCGCGATGGGCTTGGCCCTCGTCGTGGGCCATGTACCCCCGTCGGCCTCGCCCGAAAGCTGAGGCCTGGCCATCGCTGGCGCCTGGGCCATCCGTTGGTCCTCTTGGCTACTCGACGATGTTGTCGGTGAACCAGGTGTTTACCGCGTCTTCGCGCTGGCCCCAGGTATACGGGTTAATGTACTGCGCTGGTACAGCCGACAGCTTGGGGAGGGCTGGCAGCGCGTTGACGCCCTCTATGACAGGCCAGTAAAGCGAGTCGCCCGTGGGGTCGCCGCTTTGCATTACCTTCTGGCCTTCTCGGGAGAGCACGAAGCCCACGAACCTTTCGGCCTCCTGCTGCTCAGCCTTGGGGGCTTTGGAGTCGATCCCGATGGCGCTTGGTAGAGCCGTCACGGGTGCCAAGAACTTGACTTTGACGGCACCGTGGGTCTTGATGCTGGCCCCGATGCCGGCGGAGCTTTGGACCAATGCCAGTTTGATGATCCCAGTCTCGAGGGCTGCCAGGGTGTCCCCGTTGGTGAGGTAGACGTGCAGGCCGTTGCTCGCTAGCTCGGTGAAGTACTTCTCACCTGCGGCGACGCCGCCCAGGTGGGCCATCATGCCGGCGACGAAGGGGTAGGTAGGCCCGGAGACGGCTGGGTCGTTCATCCCAATTTCACCGTCCCACTTGGGCGTGAGCAGGGCCGCCCAGGAAGTGGGGGGGCTGGCGACCAGCTTCGAGTTGTAGACCAGGGTTGCTGCCATCGTGAGGCCTGTGGGGACGAAACTGTGGTCGGGGGGCACGGCCTGCTTGCCGAGGGAGTTCCAGCTCACCGACGGCTCCCACCCGCGCAGGAGGAGGCCCTGTTGGTCGAGCGAGGCGAACGCAGTGGCCCCGTCCACCCAAAGTAAGCCCCACTTCGGGTTGTCCTTTTCTGCTTCTATCTTCGTGAGCAGCGGCCCGGTCGAGTTGTCATCGAGCTCGACGGGGATGCCAGTGGCCTTGTGGAACGCCGTGGCCTCAGCAGAGTCGTAGCCCTGGGCAGAGTAGACGACCAGGGGGACTGCCTTGGTTGCGGTAACGTCGCCAGCAAACGCTGTGCCGGTGGCCGCCACCGCTAAGGCAGCTATCGAGGCTAGAGCTGCTGAAGTCGCGGCCAGGGTTGTGACCGCACCTGACGTGGCTGTGCTCGTGCCTGACATGGAGGTACTTGTGCGCATGGGCCTGCACCGTAAGGGCTGGCCTTGAACGTGAGGTAAAGGCGCTCTGGCCCTCGGGTTGCCGCAGGATTAAGTTCGGCTGAACGGCTGCCGGTGCTCATGGTGCAAAGCGCGGTAGCCTTGGCCAGCGGTGAGCAGCAAGTCGTCTTGGGATTGGACAAAGCGCGGGCTCTCCAAGGTGCCCGAGGTGACAGTGTGGTTCTGGGTGGTGAAGGCCCTCACCACCGCCATGGGGGAGGCCACGTCCGACTATAGCGTCCACGCCATTAACCCCGTCGTCGCCGTTGTAGCTGGTTTCGTGGTCTTTTGCGTGGCTATGGCTCTCCAGTTGAGGGCCAAGAAGTACCAGGCGCCTGTGTACTGGTTCGCCGTAGTCATGGTGGCGGTTTTCGGGACGATGTGCGCCGACGTGCTGCATGTACGCTTCCGAGTGCCCTACGCCGTGTCGGCTCCGGCTTTCGCCGTCGTCCTTGGAGCCGTGCTCGTCTCGTGGTACCTGGTGGAAGCGACGCTTTCCATCCACAGCATCTATACCTTGCGACGGGAGCTTTTCTATTGGGCGACCGTGCTCGCCACGTTCGCGACCGGCACTGCTCTGGGTGACATGACGGCGACCACCCTGCACTTGGGTTACTTCTCCTCGGGGTTGCTGTTCTTGGGCGTAATAGCCGTCCCCGCCCTCGGGTACTGGCTAGCAGGGCTCAACGAGGTGTTCGCCTTTTGGTTCGCGTACATAGTCACGCGGCCCCTCGGTGCCTCCTTTGCAGACTGGATGGGCTTCCCTCCGAGCGTCGGGGGGCTGGGCTTCGGCCACGGCGCCGTCGCCGTCATCTTCAGCGTCCCAATAGTGCTGGTCGTCGCTTACCTGGCCGTGGCCAAAGTCGACCTGCCTGCGGACCAGCGCCGTCGGGAACTGTTCGGCAGTACGGCGCGGGGCCTAGCCGACATCACGGGCCCTTGAAAAGGGGGCAGCGCTGGCTATGAGAGCACTTGCTTTAGACCTCGGGTCCTCATCGGTCCGGGCCATGGTTTTCGAGGCCACGGATGGTGGGCTGCCAGTGGAGGTGAGGGGAGGGGCCGCGCGCCGGCCCCGCCGGCTGGACGTGGCGGAGACGGGCCAGGCCACCTTCGACGCACAAGGCTACTTGTACGACCTGGTTGCCTGTATCGACGAGCTGCACGTCGGAGGGTTCTTGAGGGGGGTATCCGAAGTAGGCACGGGTTGCCAGTGGCACTCGGTCTTGCCAGTGAGCGCCGATGGCGAAGCCTTGGGAGAAGTCTTGTCCTGGGCCGACACACGCGCAGGCGCAGCCAGGCGCCGCGGCCAGCTCGACGAAGCTCGCCTGGAGGCGCTCCGGCAACGCACGGGCTGCGCGTACGCACCCTTGTACTGGACCTGCAAGGTGCCTTGGCTCACCGAGCGCGTTGGCGCAGGTGCTCGCTTTTTGGGGTTGTCGGAGTTCGTGGCGGGGAAGCTACTTGGGGACGCCTCTATGTCGGTGTCGATGGCGTCTGGCACTGGGCTGCTGGCGACTGAAGCTCTCCAGTGGGACGAAGAAGCGCTTGAGCTCGCGGGCTTGGTGCCGGCTCAGCTCCCCCCGCTAGCCCCCTCGGGCTGGACGGGCAAGCTGGCGCCGGAGTGGCAGAAGCGTTGGCCAGACCTCGCTGGCGCAACGTGGCACCCCACGCTTGGCGACGGGGCTGCTGCGAACATTGGGGCTGGGTGCGACTTGCCCGGGCGCGCTGCGGTCACGGTAGGCACCTCAGCCGCAGTAAGGGTGGTCCGAGGAGCGCCCGACCGCTCTGTGCTCCCGGCGGGGCTGTGGCGCTACGTCGTCGACCGTTCTCGTGTTGTCGCGGGCGCTGCGTTCAGTAGCGGTGGCCAGGTGTACCGCTGGGCACTGTCGCTCTGGGAGCGTTCCGGTGAGCCTCGCTTCGACGTGGCGATGCCAGTGGCTGCGGGAAGCGAGGGGGTGGGCGTACTGCCGTGGCACTCGGGGTCCCGTCCTCCCGTCCAGGCCGTCCCGGCTGGAGAAGGGGTCGTGTTCGGCCTCGGCCTCCGCCACAGTGCTGCTCACATAGTCTCAGCAGCAGCAGAGGCTGTGTGCTTCGAACTGGCGGGCGGGTTGGAAGCCTTGGAGGGCTCTGCGGCCCTAGAGGTCGTGGCCGGAGGGCGGGCGTTCGATGGTAGCCAATGGTGGAAGCAGCGCTTGGCATCTGTGCTGAACAGGCCGGTGCGTTACGCGGCGCAGCCGGAAAGCACCGCCCTCGGAGCGGCCTGTTTTGCTCTCGGCACGAGCGTGGAGGGCCCCGGCGGTGAGGTCGTTGAGCCGCTTGGCGAGGAAGTGCCCGCCCTAGCCGAGGCACGGGCACGCTGGGAACGCTGGCGTGCTGGCGCACTGCCGCTCGTCGCTGAGCAAGTTTAGGATCGCTCCCGACATGTCGGCCCTAGCCCGCTCCCCGAGGTTGGCCAAGGTGGCTTCGTTGCTCTTCGGCGCGTTCGCCATGGCGGCCTGCGGCGCTCCGGCCTCAGCCAAGAAGGTGCCCCTCAGCCCCTCTGGCCCTCGCACCAAGGTGGCGGGCGCGGCCCCTAGGACGGCACCGCCCGCCCCCGCCACTTTCATGGGCCCTGACGGGGTAGAAGCCCGCTGGGTGATCGAGGAGAACAAAAAACCCGGGACTACCGCTTGGCGCCTTTCTGCTGGCGACGGGCCAGCGACCATCAATGGCTTTGCCAGCCTTACGGCCGCAGCACCAGGTCAAAAGGTGACCCTGTACATAACGACAACGGCACGCCACTACCACGTGTCCGCGTACAGGATCGGTTACTACGGTGGGACCGGCGGCCGCCTTGTGTGGAGGTCACCGGAAATGAACGGCGTCGTGCAGCCTGCCTGTACCTTCACGGCGGCTACGAGGATGGTGGCCTGCGACAACTGGCACCCGTCCATGACCATCACGATTGGCCCACAGTTCGTCCAGGGCGACTACCTGTTCAAGCTCGTCGCTGACCCAGGTCGACAGAGCTGGGTGCCGCTGACGGTATGGGACCCCTCGAGCCACGCCACCTACATAATCCAAAACAGCGTCCTCACCTGGCAAGGCTGGAACACCTGGGGCGGCTACGACATGTACGGAGGGGCGCCCGCTGGCCAGACGCCTACGTTTGCAGACCGGGCCTATGTGGAGAGCTTCGACCGGCCCTACGCCAATGGCAGTGGTGCCGGCGACTTCCTTGCGCTCGAGTACCCGCTCGTCTACTGGGCCGAGGAGCATGGCCTTGACGTGACTTATTGGACTGACGTCACGTTCGCAGAGCACCCTAACTTGCTGTTGGACCACAAGGCGCTAGTCACCCTTGGCCACGACGAGAGCTGGACCATGTCCGAACGCAATGGCGTGCTAAAGGCCCTCCATGCAGGCGTCAACATAATGTTCCTTGGGGCAACACCCATATTGCGCCACGTGCGCCTCCAGCCGAGCCCGCTCGGTCCCGACCGCGAGGAGGTTGACTACCGAGACCCTCAGCTCGACCCCATTTACCCAAAGGACCCGCTGGCCGCGACAGGCAACACTTTTGCCCAGCCGCCTGACAATATGCCTGCGAGCGAGATCGAGGCTGACTCCTACATGGGCTACGGCCTTGACGACCCCATGGTGGTGACCGATGCCTCGGCCTGGCCATGGGCCGGGACGGGCGTGGCCAACGGCACACAGCTGCCGGGTGTCATTGCCGGCGACTACGACGCTTTCGACCCCAACCTCGTTACCCCTTCAGGTGTGGAGATCCTCGCGCACTCACCTGTCCACGCCCAGGCACAGAACTGGCCGTACTCGGACATGACGTACTACACCTGGCCCAAGGGCGGAGGGGTGGTCGCTACGGGCACAATAGGCTGGATCCCGGCTTTAGAGTCTTGCACTGGCACGCTGCCCAAGTGCCCGGCGCCCGTCGTACAGGCGGCGACGGGCAACATTTTCCACCTCTTCGGGGAAGGCCCAGCCAGCAAGGCCCACCCGTCCGTAGCCAACTGGCGCAAGTACTACTGAGCGAGGAAGCTGCTTGCGTCCTGGATATGCGTATAGCCGAGCCTTTCCAGGTCGGCGCGCTGTCTTTTGGCGTTACGAGCGCGTCGTAGCACGCTGTAGGTAGCGCCGGGCTGGCTATTGCGCAGGTCGCGGCAACGAGCAAGACAGGCCAATAGCTCTTGTTGGCCGGAGCACAGGACCGCCACACGAGGCTTGGAGCCTGTAAAGCGGCCCGTGCCTATTAGTTCCACGACACGCTCGAAACCTATAGAAAACCCGCACATAGGTAGCGCTGGGCCACCAAAACGAGCAGTCATCGAGTCGTAGCGGCCGCCGCCGGCGAGCGAGTAACCTACGCTCGGGTGCGAGACTTCGAAGATCTGTCCTGTGTAGTACCCTATGCCTCGCACGAGCGTTGGGTCGAAGCGTGCTCTGTAGCCCTGCTGTTGTAATGCGGAAAGGGTCGTGCGCAGATCTGCCACGACCTCTAGTTGGGCCCCGTTCAGCGCTGCCGCTCGGTCGAGGTCGGCTGCGCCGACCCAGCTCACTAGGGCACGGGCCTTTTCCTCCCCGTACCCAGAGAGCTCCTTTACCACCTCCTCAGCAGGTGTAGAGCCCAACCGGTCGAGCGCCACGTACACGGGGTATGGGTCACCCACCGGGCCCAGGTGCTCTTCGACGGCTTGGCGCAGCAGGCGGCGGTCGGACAGCCTCAACGTGCAACCATCGAGGCCAAGCTTTCCTAACGCCTCCAAGCCAGCGGAGATGAGCTCTACTTCGGCTGCTACGCTCGGCTCCCCGATGATGTCGATGTCGCACTGCGTGAACTCCCGGTACCGGCCGCGCTGAGGCCTCTCCGCTCTCCAGACCGGCGCTATGTGAGCTGCCTTGAACGGCATCGGTAGCTCGTGCAGATGGTTGGACACAAAGCGCGCCAAGGGGACCGTGAGGTCGAAGCGCAGGCCGGCGTCAGCGACATCATAACCTTTCGCAAGCGCCTCTTGTAATTTTGCCCCGCGCCGGAGGACTTTGAAAATGAGTTTCTCATTTTCCCCCGCACCTCCTCCGGTGAGGGTTGCCAGGTCCTCTAGGGCCGGCGTCTCGATGGGCTCGAAGCCGTAACTCTCGTACACCTCGAGGACCAAGCTCGCGACCTGCTGGCGCGTACGGGCGGCTGGGGGGACGAAGTCACGCATGCCCCTAACCGGTTGCATACCCTGTGGCACTCGGCTAGCCTCCCCGATCCAGTGAGCCGTGCGCAAGGCGACCTGGCAGGTTGCGGCGTAGTTGCCAAGGGCCTCCACAAGTCGTACGGGCCGGTGACGGCGGTGCGCGGGGTTGACCTCGTGGTGCGCAGATCTGAAACCGTGGCGCTGCTTGGGCCCAACGGGGCGGGCAAGACCACAGTGATAGACATGGTCCTTGGATTGCTCCGGCCAGACGCGGGCGAGGTCCACGTCCTCGGCCTGGCGCCGGCTGACGCCGTTCGAGCTGGCCTCGTGGGCGGCATGCTCCAGGTCGGGTCTTTAACGCGCGACTTGACTGTGCGCGAGCTCGTGGACATGGTGGCGGGCCTGTACCCCGCCCCCCTCAGGGTAGAAGATGTCCTGAAGGCGACGGGCCTGTCCGAGGTCGCGGACCGCTATACCCAAGACCTTTCCGGGGGCCAGGCTCAGCGGGCCCGCTTTGCGGTCGCAGTGGTCGGCGACCCGGCGTTGCTCGTGCTCGACGAGCCGACAGTAGCGCTCGACGTAGAGGCGCGGAGGGAATTTTGGGCGTCCATGAGGGCGGTCGCAGCTCGAGGCAAGACCGTGCTGTTCGCCACCCATTACTTGGAAGAAGCCGATGCGTTCGCCGACCGTGTCGTGCTCATGGCGAGGGGCCAAATCGTCGCGGACGGCACGCCCAACGAAGTTAAGGCCAAGGTGGGGACGCGGACGATAAGGGCCACATTGCCAGGGCCAGCTGTCGACGAGCTTGTGACGCTGCCTGGCGTGGCTGGCGCAGAGCGGCGCGGCGACGACGTAGTGCTGCAGTGCAGCGACTCTGACACCGCCTTGCGGGTGTTGCTTTATCGTTACCCGGGCGCACGCGACATTGAGGTGAGGGGAGGGAGCTTGGAGGAGGCTTTCTTGGAGCTCACGTCCGACGAAGCAGGCCCCTCCGGCGTAGTGGCATGACTTCGGCTTCGGGGCTGCCGCTCGAGCTGGCTGGGCGCAAGGGCACGGGCTTGGCTGCCCTCGGCTACATGCGCTACGACCTGGTCAAGGTCTTCCGTAACCGGCGCTATTTCGTCTTCAGCCTCGGTTTTCCTCTCGTACTTTACCTGGTAATAGCGGGTTCCAACCACCACGCTTCCTTCTACGGTGTCCCACTTAGGGTTTACTACCTGACCGGTATGGTCTCTTGGGGTTCTATGAACGCTGTAACGTCGGGGGGCGGGCTCATATCCCTTGAGCGCTCGGTCGGCTGGACGCGCCAACTGCGCATCACACCGTTGCCTGCGTGGGCCTACATCGCGAGCAAAGTCGTGCGGGGTTACGTGACCGCTTGCGTGGTGGTCGTGGCCCTTTATGTTGCTGCGGTTGCGTTGGGCGCGCACCTGCAAGCGGGGGGGTGGCTCATCATGACGGGCCTGGTGCTCATAGGGCTCGCACCGTTCGCCGCTCTTGGCATCGCCCTAGGCCACACGCTCCGTCCCGACAGCCTGGGGCCGGCTCTCGGGGGCGTCAGTGCCCTGTTTGCCCTCTTGGGGGGCGCCTGGGGCCCGATCGCTGGCAACGGCGGCACGTTCTTTGACGTCGTGAAGCTCCTGCCTTCCTACTGGCTCGTGCAGGCGGGGGAGGCGGGCCTCACCCAGTCGGCGTGGCCGTTGGAGGGATGGCTCGTGGTGGCCGTTTGGGCAGCCGTCCTCAGCTGGGCCGCAGTGGCTGTCTATAGACGCGACAGCGCCCGTCCTTAGTGCCCCGCGTTTGTGGCCTCGTTGGGTAGTGGTGCTGCCTGGGGCTCCTGTACAAGTACGATTTTTGTGTAAAGTCGAAGCTGTGCCAACTGCAACGAGAGCACCCGCCGCGAGGAGGGCAAAGTTGCCGGTCGAGAGGCGGCCGGCGGTGAGCGCACTTCAAAGGCCTGCGACGGCCAGGCAACGCGCCCCTTGGGGGTCCGTGTCAAGAGAGTTGATCGTGGCCACCGCCCTGCGCCTAGTGCAGGACAGGGGGTACCAGTCCCTCACGGTGCGGAGCCTGGCCTCGGAGATGGGCGTGGCGCCTATGACCCTTTACCATTACGTGAAGAGCAAGGACGACCTTCTCGACGAGGTAGTCGACCGCATGCTCGCGCAGGTCTGGCGGCCTGCCGCCAAGCTCGAAAGGGGGTGGCGCCCATGGTTGGCCGAAGCAGCCGAGAGGTTCCGCCAGTTCCTCGTGGAAGAACCAGCAGCGTTGCACGTGTACCTGGCTCACCCGGTGGTGTCCCCCGAGGCGCAGGCGCGCATGGGCGAGATGCTCGCTGCCCTGCGCCGCTCAGGCCTGGAGGAGGGGCCAGCACGGCGCGCGTACGCCGCCGTGCACACCTATACGATCGGGTTCGCTGCCCTTCAGGCCTCGCGCTCTGGCTGGAGCCCCGCCCCGGGCACGAGCGCTCTCGCTTTACAGCTCGCTGCTTACACGACGCCGAAGCAGTTCAGTGAAGGCCTCAACTATATCCTCGAAGGGGTTGAGTGGCGAGCAGCGGGCGCACAACCGAGGCGACCTGGCGGCGCCCGCCAAGCACGCCAAGCCTAACGGCGGCCTACTGGCTGCCCAGCCCTGGGGCCCGTCGTCGAGGTGACGGTCAGCCCGGCTGGCCGTGCGCCAGCGCATCGGCAATGCTGGAGGGGTGACGAACGCCAAGGCCACGCCTGCAAGACGGACTCCAGCTCACAGGTTCTTGACCGACGGGGGGCGGCGGACCCGAGTTGTCGCGACTATCGGACCAGCTTCTGACTCGCCGGCAGTACTTGCGGCCATGCAGGAGGCTGGGATGGACGTGGCGAGGCTCCCCCTAGCCCACGGCACAGTCGATGAGGCTGTGGCGCGCCTGCGACGAGTAAGGCAAGCGGCCCCTGAGGTGGGCGTGCTGGTGGACTTGCCCGGCCCCAAGATCCGCACGACGCCTTTCCCTGAAGGAGGGGTGACGCTGCTGCCGGGGAGCGAGGTACGGCTTGCCCCCATGGGGCTTGCGCCAACAAGCAGTAGCGAAGAAATAGGCGTCTCGGTGCCTGAGCTGGTCGAGTCGCTCCGTGAGGGTGACCGCGTGGCGCTCGGAGACGGTGGCGTGGCCCTAGTGTGCGACGAGCGCGACGGTGAAGCCGTCAAGGCCCACGTGGTCTCTGGGGGTAAGGTCCAGGGTAGGCCGGGTGTGACTGCCCCTGCCTCGCGCCTGGCGCTCAAGACGCCAACCCCTGAGGACCTGGAGCGGCTCGAGGTCTTCTTGGCAGAAGGGATCGAAAACGTGGCGGTCTCTTTCGTGCGCAGCGCCTCTGACCTGGAGACAGTGAAGTCCATGGTGGGCTCGGGCGTGCTCGTTTGCGCCAAGATGGAAACCCCCGAAGCCCTCGGCGACATCGACAACATCCTCCGGATAGCAGACACGGTCATGGTGGCTCGTGGCGACCTTGGTGTGCGCGTGCCCCTCGAGGAGGTGCCGCATATCCAAAAGGCGCTTATACGTTCCTGTATCGCCTGGGGGCGGCCCGTCATTACGGCGACGCAGATGCTCGAGTCGATGGTGAGCTCCCCGGTGCCGACCCGGGCAGAGGTTACCGACGTAGCCAATGCCGTTTTCGACGGAACCAGCGCTGTCATGCTCTCGGCCGAGTCAGCCGTCGGCGTGGACCCGGTCAATGCCGTGGCCACGATGGCCCGCATAGCCCGTCGGGCAGACCTTGACTTTGACAGCTACCAATGGGGCCGCAACCTGCCAGCGCAGCACTTCGCTTCCGAGGGCGCCGTGGGGGCTAGGATCACCGCCGCTATTGGCGCAGCCGCGTGGCGGGCTTCGGTCGACGAGAAGGCTTCAGTCATCATCGCCTGCACCAACACAGGGGCCACAGCCAGGGCGATCGCACGGTTCAGGCCTGCTGCGCCCATCGTCGCCGCTACGCCCTTCGCGTTCACAGCCCGCCAGCTCACCACCAGCTGGGGCGTGGACACCGTGATCGTACCTGAGGCCAAGTCCACCGATGAGGCGGTGGACAACGGAGTGGAGGCCGTCCGTTCGGCGGGTTACACCAAGCCCGGGGACGTGGTGGTGGTGCTTGCTGGCTCGCTTCACGACCCTTCGCCGGTCACCGACACGCTCCGGTTGGTCCGGATCTACTGAACCTTTGCCTGTGGTGCAATCCCAGCTCGAGTACTTGTGCTGCAATGCCCGCTTGAGCGGGTGAGCGCCCTTTGGGGGGCGCAGGCGGTTGTACCTGAACTGGCCGGCGCGCCGCTCTGAACGCCATCCGCGGGTTGTGCTGGTTGTGCCCACTACGATGCGAACGTGGCGCTTCCCCCAAACCCTGACGGGGCTCGCGAGCACGCAACAGCCCTGTCAGAGGGGCTAAGGGCAGGTGCCTTGGGCGGGCCAGCGGCGCCGGGAGCTGCTGGCAAGGGTGAGGGTTGCGTGAGGCCCGGCGAGGGCGACGACGGCGCGGTGGCCGGCCTTGGGCCCACGGGACGAGGAGACTGGCCCGTAGCGGGGAGCGTGCAGCGAGGTCGGGGCCGCCTCGAAAAACTGCTGGGGCGCGCTGGCGCCTCTGGTGCGCCAGAGCCGGTTTGGATCTCCTACTGGCGCCACCCGACGCAAGGCCCTCTCAGCGCGCTGGGCCTCCTCATGCTCACCTACATATTGGTCTTCGGTACCCTGTCCTGGCGCCAGCAGTCCAACTATGGGACTTACGGCTTCGACATGGGCATATATGACCAAGCGATCTGGCTGCTCGCCCATTTCAAAGATCCCTTTGTCACGATCCGAGGGCTAAATTACTTTGGCAACAACGTCAACCTGGTAACCCTGTTGTTTGTGCCCGCCTACTGGTTGGGTGCTGGCCCACACTTTTTGTTTGAGGCTCAGACTGTTTGGCTCGCGGCGGGAGCTGTCCCCATATGGCTCCTCGGGCGGGACCGGTTCTCCAACCCGTGGCCGCCAGTGGCGCTTGCGGCAGCGTACCTGGCATACCCCTCTGTCGAATGGGTGAACTGGTGGTCTTTCCGGCCCGACGCCCTGATAATTGCGCCGCTGATGTTTGCTTATTGGCTGGCGACAAGGCGGCGGTGGGGTTGGTTCGCACTGGCAACAGGCCTGGCTTTGTCCTGCAAGGAGGACGTCGGGTTGGCCGTTTTCGCCATGGGCGTCGTCATAGCTTTGCGGGAACGGCAGCGGGTTTGGGGGACAGTGACCGCCCTGGTGGGTGCGGGCTGGTTTTTTTTCTGTACAAAAGTCGTCATCCCTCTGGCCAACGGCGGTGGTGAGCCTTTTTATACCTCGCTTTTTGCAGGGTATGGCAACTCTGTCTTCGGGATATTGGCCAACCTGGTCGTGCACCCCACACGGTGGATGAAAGCCGTGGTTTCCCCTAAGAACCTTACCTATTATACGCAGGTCTTTGCGCCAGTAGCCTTCGTTGCCCTGTTGGCCCCTATCACGCTTTTGGTAGGAGTGCCTCAGTTGTTCGTCAACGCTATTTCTACGGAGGGCTACACCAACAATATACATTTTTACTATACGTGCATAGTCTTGGCCGGTGTCTTCTTGGCAACGGTTGAAGCATGCGCTAGGTGGGGGCGCACTGGTCCCGGCCAGCGGTTCCTCGTCGGGGCTGTCTTCGCTGCGGCTCTCGCGAGCAACGTCGCTTGGTCCCCATCACCGATAAGCGTGCTCTACCACAGCGGGATCTGGGCGCGGCCTTCGTTGCGAGCGAAGGCCATCGACGAGGCCATCAAGGTCGTGCCAGCTCAGGCGGCCGTTTCTGCGACCTACAACATTGACGACCACATGAGCCACCGGGCGCTCATCTTTGAGTACCCGAACCCCTGGGTCCCTGCCAACTGGGGCCTGAACGGCAAGGACAACTTGGTCAACCCCAACAAAGTCGACTGGATGGTCCTGGACAGCACCGTGATGAGCGCAAGTGAGCTCGGCCTGCTCGACGACCTCCGCCGGTCACAGTTCGCCACCGTCTTTGACAGCGACGGCATCGTGGTGCTGCACCGGGTACATTTGGGCGTGCCGAACGACCACAATTGGCCCTAAGGGTAGGCGCGGTGGCAAGTTATGCGTAAAGCAGGAAGTTATGCCTAAAGCAGGAAGTTATGCCTAAAGCAGGGGAGTTCTCGCTGGGTTCGTTGAAGAGCGTCCCGGTCGCGGACGAAAGGGGCCTGGTCGCGCCAGTTACCCTTTCGGCGCTGCTGCGCCTGGGGTGGCAAGGCCGTGCCGGCGTCGTGGAGATCGACCCGACGTTCTCTGACACTGCCAACTGCCAGGAGGCTTATGGCTTGCCGCCTGCAAGCTTGGTGAACTGCGTGGTGGTCTCGGGCAAGCGGGAGGGGGTTGAGCACTTTGCTGCCTGTGCTGTGCCGGCCACCACACGCTCGGACGTCAACGGGGCCGTCCGCCGGCGTTTGAACGTGCGCAAGGCGTCGTTCCTGCCGCTCGAGCGGGCGGTGGGGCTAACGGGCATGGAGCCCGGTGCCATCAACCCAATAGGGCTCCCGGAAGGTTGGCTTATCCTCGTGGACGCCCGGGTAGTCGCCACCCCCGTGGTGCTCATGGGTTCGGGGCTGCGCCGTTCGAAGTTGCTCCTGGCCGGGAGGGACCTCCAGGAGCTGCCGGGGGCAGAAGTAGTCGAGGGCCTGGGTCTTTAACTGGTCTTTAACGCGCGGCAGGGCTGTTGGCACCGAGCGGTGGCGTAGGCCCATGGAGAGCCTTGAGCCGCTGAGCGGGGCTCTCAGTGGGCCTCGTGCACGCAAGAGGGCGAGCTTGCCTGTCTGGGTGGGCCTAGTCAGAACGAGTCGGGCATCCAGGGTGTGGGGCCCGCGAAGATCTCCGTGAGGGGCGCTATACGGGGGTCGCCAGGGTTGATTGCGCCCAAGGCAACTAGGTCGAAAGGGCTGACGAAACCGCTGTAGAGGGAGGAGAGCAGCCCTATGGGCAGCGGGTCGCCAGGCGAAGCGGTTGTGGGCCCCACTCGCGCTTTGCCGCCGGCCACCTCGAGGCACCACGGGCCGGCGTTGTCGTCGAAAAGGGGGTCAGCAACGCAAAAGACGAGCTCGGCTTCGGCGCCGGCAGGGTAACCTCTCGCCTCGAGGGCGCGCGGTACGTCGAGCAACCGGAGCATCCAACGGCTCGCTGCGGGGACGACGGCAAAACCGTTCGTGGAGGCTGCCATGCCAATGGGCACCGCAGTCGGCGAGCCTGACCAGCCAAGGTGGCTCGCTGAGTTCTCGAAGTGACGGAAGTAGCCGAGGAGGGCAGTGAGAGCGTTGGCGCTCAAGGCGACGAAATGCTTGCACGTAGCTACCACGCTGTGACGCTGCGCGTCGTGAGCGGTGAAGTAGCTCGCGTAACCTTCCACGCCACTGGGGCCAGAGACAAAGACAGTACGTTGGTGGAGCCCATCGCCCTTGTGGGCCAGCGCGTGCTCGGCCCATAGGTGGGTGTCAGCCCACTCGACTGGGCCGTTGTGCTGAGCCGCAAAGCGAGAAAAACACGCACGCAGTCGCTCTAAGCCGGCTTGGTCTTCGTGGTCGGCGAGCTCGACCGGTCCTCGTGAGGCGGGCAGGTCGCCCACAGGGACCAAGAACTTGGGGTGCAGGCCCGCGTACTCATAGCCGAGGGTGCGATAGAGCTGGGAGTTGGCAGGGTAGAGAGCCGACAACGCGTCACCCGAGGCTCGCCGGTGCACTAGCAGTTCTCGGACCAGCGCTTTCGCAATGCCCCGCCCTCGGTGCTCGGGGAGCACGGCCACCCCTGCTACGCCGGCGCAGGGGACCTTGTTGGCACCGAACCACTGCACGAGCTGGTACGCACTGGCAGTGCCTACGACGCTGCCGGCCTCGGTAGCGCACAAGGTGCCTGTGAGGGGGCGGGCCGACAGCTCGTCGGCGTTTGCCCGCTCCTCGTTGAACGACAAAGCCGTCACCAAAGCGATGGGCTCCCGGTCGGCTTCGGTTGCGAGGCGGATGTCGAGCACCCGACGTAGGCTAGCGTCACGTCCAAGTGTTCGAGATGAGAACCTTCACATCGCTTGCGGGCCCGGTATGATGCCGCCTTGAGGCCACGGTCTATGAGGAACCGGTGGGGGAGCGCCTTGGGTAGATGAGGACGACGGACGCAAGTGCCTAACAACCACGCCGCTCAACCAGAAGAAGATCTGGTCAGGCTTTACCTCAACGACATAGGTAAGCACCAGCTGCTTACCAAGGACGACGAGGCTCGGTTGGCTCAGCAGATCGAAGCTGGCCGGTCCGCCAAGAGCGAGCTTGCTTCAGACAAGACGCTGAGCCCCCAGCGAAAGCGCGAACTGCGCCGCGCTGTGCGCGAGGGGGAGGAGGCCGCTGAAACCTTCGTCAAAGCCAACCTGCGGCTGGTCGTTTCGATAGCTAAAAAGTACCAAGCAGCCGAGCTGCCGTTGCTCGACCTTGTCCAGGAGGGCAACCTCGGGCTGATGCACGCGGTCGAGAAGTTCGACTGGCGCAAGGGCTTCAAGTTCTCGACCTATGCAACCTGGTGGATCCGTCAGGCGATCACTCGTGGTATAGCTAACACTGGACGGACGGTGCGCCTCCCGGTACATGCGGGCGACCTGCTCACCAGGGTCACCAAGGCCCGTGGCCGGTTGGAAGGCCAGCTGGGCCGCCGCCCTACAGCAGCAGAGCTGGCCATCGACCTCGAGCTCGAAGAGGAGAAGGTCGTGGAGATCCTCCGCCACGCCGCGGAACCCCTCTCGCTGTCGGAGCCGCTGCGCGAGGACGGGGACGCCGAGCTGGGGGACGTGGTGGAGGACCGCTCGGCGGTGTCGCCCTTTGAGGCGGCCGCGGCTTCCCTGCTGTCGGGCGAGGTCGGCAAGATGCTGGTTGCGCTGGACGAGCGTGAGCGAGAGATCCTGAGGCTGCGCTTCGGTTTGGACCGAGGAGAGCCCCGGACTCTCGACGAGGTGGGCGAGCATTTCAACCTCACGAGAGAGCGGATCCGCCAGATAGAGGCGCGCGCGATGTCCAAGCTTCGCCACCCCTCCACCGACCGCGGCGCACGTGAGCTGTTGACTACCTGAGCTCCCCAGGCGGGGCAGTCCTCGAGGGTGGCTTAGGCGGGGAAGTCCTCGAGGGTGAAGGGCCGGTTGAAGTGCTCCGGCAGGCGTTCAAGCACGAAGCTGAAGAGCAAGTAGTGCTTCGTGGTGGTGAGCACGATGGCTGCCTTGCCCGAGGCACGCGGTGGCGCCATTGCTACCTGGCCAGCGGGGAAAGTGCCGGTGAACGCGAACGCGCACACCCTTGAGCCAACGGGCGGGGGCTTGTAGGAGGCCGAAGGGTTGTCCGGGAAGCGGTCGTGGACCAGGCGTGCCAACAACCGAGGGCTGACGAGCTTTACGCCCACGAACTTGTAGCTGTCTTTCGGGGCATTGAGGGCACCCTCTGCAAGGGGGAGATCCTGGTAGCAGTTGGCAAGCCCAACTGGCGTCGAGATGTGAGCTGAACAAGAAGCCAGGCCAGCCGCTACAAAGGCCGCCGCCACAGCACGGGTCACCGCACGCCTAGGCCTTCCGGTGCTCAATCGGGCTGTACCTCCCTTCCTCATCAGCGACCGCCTCACCAGAGACCGCCTCCTCACCAGCAACCTCCTCCTCACCGGCTACTAGCTCGTGCCCGGTCAGCCCTGCCTGTCCAGCCAGCCGTTCCTGGCCTGTGAGCGCCTTAGCGCCGTTTGAGTGCAGCGCTGGTTGTGCTACGAGGTCCTCGGAGCTGAGGACTGGCCGGCGGGTTTGTGCACGCGCTGCTCGTAGGAGGAGGTAGCAGGCTCCTCCGATGGGCAGTGGGGCCCAAAAGCTTATTACGCGGTAGAGCAGTACTGCGGCTACGGTCCCCGCCCTGGCTCCGCCGAAGGCGACCAGGGCCAAAGTTAGGCTGCCCTCGACGACGCCAAGGCCACCAGGGGTGATGGGCAAATTTACGGCGAGCTGGCCGGCACAATAGGCGAGCAGCAAGCCCTGCCAGGGGACGCCTACCCCAACAGCCAAGAAGGAGAACATCAAGCACCCGCAGTCGAACAGCCAGCTCCCCGCACCAAATGCGAGGACCATGGCCCAGCCCCTCGGGCTTGGTGCAACTGAGCGCATGCGCCCGATCGCCCGGTCGAGCGGCCCTGTGAGGCGCCCACGGGGGAGGTGCAGGCGTTGCTCGGCTCGGCTGGCCCAGCGAAGCGCTAGTTGGTAAAGCGAGGTCCTCTCGTGCCACGCGAGCCCTGCGAGCAGGGCCAGGGCGAGCACCCCGAGCACCGCCTCCACGAGGTCGAACGCGGTGCCGGTTGAGGCGGCCAACGCGAGGCCTGCCCCGGCGAGGCCCGCAAGCGAAGCGAACGAAGCGAGCGCTCCAGCCACGACTACCCACCCGGCCAAGACGTCGTCCGCGCCAAAGGACTCGAACTGGCGGAAGTAATAGACGCCGGCAAAGGCCGCTCCGACTGGCAGGGCGGACTGTATAGCGTTGCCGGCGAAAGTCACGAGCGCGACCCGCCCGAGGCGCGCGCGAGTACCCCCAGCCATGAGCAGCGCGCGCTGCATCGAGGCGAGCGAGAGGTACGCTACCAGCTCGACCCCAGCCGCCAGCGCCACCCAGTACCACCGCATCTGGGCCAAGAAGGCGCCGGCGCCAGACAGCTCACTTGTCTTGCCAGCTATGAACCAGGCAGCGACGCCCAAAAGCGCGAGGCCCACCACAGCTCGCAGCGGTCGCCACCAGCGGCCCATAACGGATTCTCGCGCTTTACAGGCTGAGAGCGGGCCCGCGCCCTCGTCCGGCAGCTACCTGGAGGCCAACGCCCAACGCACGCTCAAGCGCTTGAGCCCCGGCTAGCTCTGCCCAACGGGCGCGAGCTGCTTCGTGGAGCGGCTTCGGCCCGACCTTGGCGAGGATCTGTTCGTCTGGCCAGCTCACAGCCAGCTCTGTCACCGCCCTGCGCCAGCGTGAGCGGAAGCCCGGGGCAGGCACGCCTGGGCCGGCAACCGTCACCCAAGCAGCGCTCGGGTGCACGCCAGGGACTGAGTAGGGGCCCCCCAGGCAGAAGGTACTGGTGCCCGGGGCACGGCCGCGCAGGTAGGGCGCCGTCGTCGCGTACCCGTGGCCAAGGCAGCGTGCTTGCGCTCTGGTGATTGTCACGGTCCCGCTGAGCCCTTCCCAACTGACCGCAGGGAGGCCGTCGTCCGTCCTCGTCACCGTGCCCCACGTAGCAGGCCTCACTGGGCCCATCCGGCTGAGCGCGATGACCCGGTCCCCCGGAGCGAACCTTCGGTGGCCGAGGCACACCTCACCTGGGCTCCCTAAGAGCCCAATGCGGGCCCGAGCTGCCGCATTGAGGGCTTCTGCCTCTTCAGGGCCGAGCCCGACCATGAGGGCGGGCTTGCCGGTTGCACTGGCAGCCAGCCAGGCCGAAACGGTGTGGGCTATAGCGTCGTGGCCGCTCAGCGCGCCGTGGGCTACAAAGCCCGGGACGGACACCTCGGGGTTTGTTGCTGAGGTAGGTAGCCCGGCGCCCAAAGGGCACGGCGTGGGGCAGGTGGCAAGGATTTCGTCCAGGCACTCAGCCATGCTCTGTGGCAGTGGCCGAGCGGTGCCGCCGGGCACGAGCACCAGTTTGGTCCCGGTGCTGCCTGCTTGGGACACTAGGCGTGCCAACTTGGCAGGGCCCAAGTGGTCGGCGGCGTCGACGACGAGCACTCGCTTGCCTGGCTGGCCGAAGGGGCCATTTGCCGGCCGGAGGGAGGTGAGCGCCCTCCAGCGGCGCTCGGCGTCTTCGCTGGGGCAGCACACTGCCACAGTTACCCCCGCTGCTTGCCAGGCTGCGCGCGCGGCGTCCAGGCATGCCGCCTGCACAAGCCAGGGTGCTCGTGCTAGCACCTCTATGGCGGAGCCCGAGCAGGCAAGGTGCGTAGCTGAGGCGGCAAAGGGCCCGCTGTGGCCAAGGGCTGCAAGTTCTTGGCGAACGATGGCTGGCGCAACCGCGGCCAAGTGAGCCTGACGGCCCTCAATGGCGGCGCTCGTCACTTGAGCGTCGAAGTGGCGCGCGAGCCCTCGGGGGGCAAAGGTGCGAGTGAAGCTGAGGGCGTCTTTCGGCAGGAGCCCTCCAGGAGAGGTCTCGCACAGGGCAACGAGGACGTCCGCAGGCGAAAAAGTGGAGCTTCGTCCCGCCAGTACTCGCTCCACTGCGTCGCTTGAGGGTGGAGGCAGCGGGGTGCCCGCTCGGAGGCCGCGGCTGGCAGCCTCGACGAGGCCACCGGTGCCAGCGTTGTTGAGCGAGTAGGCAGGTTTGGGGCGGGTCTGACCCTGCGCGACCCGTCGAGCTCCAGCTGAACGAGACCCGAACCAAGCGGCAGCAGCCCGAGAGGCGAGCGACCGGCTACTTTCAGCTGCGACTTCATGAGCTAAGCCCGCTATTTCCCAGGCTCCGCTGCGGCCTCGCTCCCAGTCAACAGTGAGCCCAGCCTCGCGCAGGCGTGCTCGCAGGGCCAACTGAAAGCTGGCACCGACGCCTTCTCGCCAGCGCCACAGTTCCGCACCGACCAGGCAACCCCATTGGCCGTCCGGTCGCAGGGCGAGGTTGGGGAGCACCACGTGGGTGTGGAGGTGCGGCTGCCCAGCGTTCGAGTGGAGGTGCTCGAAGGCAGCGGCCACCGTGGCTTTGGCCGCCTCCCGCTGCCCGCCGGCGAAGGTACAGGCCGCTGACGCCTCCAAGACGCTGAACGCATCTCGGACTGCCAGGCGGTGCGCAACGCGGGCGGCCGACTGCGCGCCGGCCTCGTCCCAGCACGCGAGCAGCGAGACCGATTTAGGGGCAGCGAAGACGAGGTCCCAGCCTTGGCGGCGACGTTGGCGGGGCCGTGGCGTCAGGTAGGCGCCCTCGGGGCTCTTGCCAGCTAACAGGCCTCGTAGCGCGCGAGGGTCTACTGTGGGCGCCTCGAGGCCGAGCAGGCTGCTGCCCTGGCCAAGCCACATTTCATGCTCAGCAGAGCGCCGCCAGTACGCTACAGAGCCTGCTGAGGCAGAAGACAGCACAAGCATGACTTGAAATCATACGGGAGCTATGAGATACTATGAGGCGCCGGCGCACCTGCCGAGCTTCGCTGGCACCGGCCAGCATTTTGGTGGCCATAACGCTTGGAAGGAGCTGCCATGCACCTCACGTCATTTGGCCTTGTCGCTGCCAACTCGATGAACGTCACCGTGGACCCAACCCAAGACAGCCTGCCGGGTACGGCCGTCTTGGAGAGCCTTGCCGGCGGGATAGGCCACTGGGCGCTCATAGCTTCTATTGTCGGCGTAATTGTGGGCGGTACCATGTGGGGATCCGGTCAGCGACTTACTACGACAAACTTGTCGTATGCACATGGGGCAGCTTTCTCAGTCGAGCACCCCGATGTCAGCTGTCAGGGTCACGACTGTCAAGTGGAGCACAGCCGATAACCAAGCGAAGTTCACAGAGCTAGCGAGGGCGGTAGAGGGAGTACGGGCCGCCCACCAGCGTGCCAAAATGTCCGATGACCCACCGGAGGACCCCCGGCGGGTCATCAAAGGACTGAGCAAACGTGCAGGCTAGCACTAGACGGGCGGCGATATGCGCCAGGGTGTCGACGCTCGACCAGACGCGCGGCACGTCGCTTGACACTCAGGTTGCAGAAGGCCGCGAGTACGCACGAACCCATAGGCTCCAGGTCGTCGGAGAGTACGTTGACGGCGGAGTCTCTGGCAAGTACGCCAACAGGCCGGGTCTCGACCGCTTGATGGACGACTGCCGGGCTGGTCTCATCGACGTGGTCATTGTCTCCAAGTTCGACCGTTTCGGCCGGTCTTTCCGTCACACGGTCCAGTTGGTCGGCGAGCTCGAAGAACTGGGCATCGAGTTCGTGTCGATTGCGGAAAGGATCGACAACTCGCCTTCGGGGCGCTTCCAGCGCCATGTGCTCCTTTCCGTCGCAGAGTTCGAGCGCGAGCGCATCTTGGAGCGCACCACCAAGGGCATGGAAGCGACGGCGCTCGCTGGGCGCTGGCCTGCTGGGCCCGCTCCTTACGGCTGGAAAGTAGTGAAGGACTCCAATGGCCACAGCACGCTGGCGTTGAACGAGCCCGAAGTGGCTGTGTGGGAGCGCATCGTCTCGTGCTTCGTGGACAAAGGCATGAGCTCCTTGGAGACGGCTAAAGAACTGAACGCCGCAGGGCTTCGGCGACGCCGTGGCCAACTGTGGAACAGCAGCGAGCTTTGGGTCCTCGTGAGGGACACGACCTGCCTGGCCGGTACGTGGACGTACCGGCGGCAAACTGCCAACTCGCGCCGACGCCGTACGCCTTCTGGCCCGCCTATCACATTGTCAATCCCACCCATCCTCAGCCAGGAGCGCTATGAGGCCTTGCGGGCCGTGGTTGCTGCGCGTTCCTGGACGAAGAAGCAGCAGAAGCATGAGTGGCTCTTGGCTGGGCGCATCCGGTCTCCGCACGGCCGACGGATGCACGGGATGTACGACCCCAACGGGAAACGTCGTTACCGCTGCGGCGGCAAGTTCTCGCCTGACGGTTCTTTGGGGAAGTTCTGTGACTGCCGCATGGTTCACGCCGATGACGTCGAAGAGCTGGTGTGGGGCGTCGTCACGAAAGCACTTTCCGACCCTGCCAAGCTCCTGTCCCTTGCTAGGGCGCAGGCTCAAATAAGCGCCGAAGAGACAAAGACAACCAGCGTCGACCTGGCTGCCTTGGACCGCAAGATAGCCAGGCTCGAGCGAGCCGCAGGGGAGCAGCTGGCAAAGGCGTTGGCGGCTGGGGCTGACCCCAAGGTGGCAGCGGCCGCGGCGGCCGAGCTGCAAGCGGAACTGAATGCAACTCGGCAACAGCGAGCCGTGGTGGCTGCGTGGGTTGCGAGCGCTTCGGAGCGTCGCACGCGGGCGCAACGGCTGAGCGACATTGCTCAAGAAGCGACTGAGGCCCTCAAGGCGAGCGGCAACGTGCCTGCCAAGCAGAAGGTCCTCAGTGCGTTGGACATCAACGTCACCGTGACCGGGTGGGAGGCGTGCGGCACCTGCAATGGAAAAGGCCGGCTAAGCGGTCGCGGACGTCACAACGCATGCCATGACTGCCATGGCATGCGCTACAAGGCCCTTGTCGAGGTCGAAGGTTCCATTCCGTCAGCCGCTGAAGAAAAAGATTCCACTCCTTGGCCGATAAAGCTGGCTGCCAGCTAGCTATTCGGGAGCAGGGAAGAACTTCGTCGTCTACTTGGCGTGGTACTTTCGGCCGCTGTCGAGGTCGGCAAGTTGCAGGGTCTCGCAGTGTTCTAGCCTAGCTGGCCTCGCAGCTGTCGCAGTAGCGAGCGGCTTCTCCCCGTGTGCTTAAGGTCTCTATCCAAAAAGGACCTATCGCGGATCGAGCGTCCCACGAAGACGTAGCTTGGGCTCAGGGCCGAGCACGTCGCGCTTGCCGTCCGCCGGCGGCACTTCACTGCGGCCTCGCGGGTGCTGCAATAGCCGAAGGGGAGCTGGCTCGCCACCCGTCGCTCGGCCCTGGGTGTTCGGCCTTGGCGGCAAAGTCGCGAGGTGTCCGGCGCTTACACAGCCAGCCGGTGCGTCAGGAGGTGTCGGAAACCTTCACGACCCGTTTAGGCGTGCCGAGAGGAGTCCTCCTGCGGTCAGGCAGGAATTCATCAGGACGCTGCCCAGGAACCGACAACCTTCGAGGCTGTTGCCCCCTCGTAGATGCGATTGTTCGCGACAAAGTACTTCATCCATAGCCGCCACAGGCTGCGCCACTGAGTGCCTGCTGGGTCAGCTTCAATGACGGGCAGGGCAGCCTTCCTAGCCTCCGTAATACCGAAAACTGCGGCGTGACTCGTCGATGTTTCTATTAGTGGCCCATGAAGAGTCTCGAAGAGTCGATCTATCTCCTCTTGAGACCGGCCCTTTACACTCGACAGCGCATCTCTCATTAGATCGTCTGTCCGCGCTAGAGCGGACCTTGCTTGTTGCACTTGGAGGGCATTCACATTTGCCAGCAATGACGCATGGATCGGATAGGTCTCCGGCTTTTGTTGGACCGCGTCTTGCGCCGCCTCGACGGCAGCGATTACATCTTTCGCCGAGATCAGGCTGTTCGGATCCTGGGGGTTGAGAACCAGCTGAGGGTCTATAGGTCCGAGGTCACTTGTCGGCCCCATCAAGATGTGGTGGGCTCCCAGTGCAAAGATAGTTCCTGCGCTCTTGGCCCTATCTGGGACAATGACTGTTAGTTCATTGCACCGCGCCTGGAGTGAGCGAACCATCCGTAACGCTGCCTCACCATCTCCGCCTGGGGTTGCAAGCAGAACGTGGATGTTCCGATCGGGGGAAGCGTCAAAAATCAAGTCTTCAAGGACATTTACTGAGTAGTCCAACAGGGCGTCGAAGACGACGATCAGCCGACAGTTGAAGGCTTCCTCATAGCCTCGAATGAGGTCTTGGCGAGAGTAGCGGTCAGCGTGTTCAGCGTGAAAGAGCGGAGTCTGGGTCGGCTCGGCGTTCATCCTCTGTGAACTCGGATGGGCCAGGTCTGGCGAGACACGGGGTACCTTCCCTGCCAATGCCGCTCCGCTGCCTCGCGGGCCTCAATCGCACGCCTGATCCGTTCGTGCCAATCGGCGGCCACGCCTTTGGGGGGAGCGAGTGGACGCGCCGTCTCCGCAGGCTCACAGTCCGTCTCGTCGGTTATGATCATCGGCAGCTCTCTTTCCACATCACTGGCATTTTAGCCCAGGCGGAGTAGCGGACCCCGCTCTGCCTTAGTTGTACCACGGTCCATCGACCGGGTGACCCGACCCCCTGGTACGGGTCCACCCGGGACGAGAGCCCGGTGCCCCAAGAGCGGGGCAAGGAGGCACGTCCAGATGGAGCGACGCCACCACAGCACCGAACAGGCCGTCCCCAAAGTGGCCGAGGGCAACGCGGTCGACCAAGTGGCCAAGTGCCTCGAAGTCACCCCTGCTAGCATGGGCAACGGCCCCGAGCTCGTCGTTCACGCCTTGGCCGACTGGTGCCGCTTCAGCAGCGCGACCAGCATCTTCATCGACCCGGGGTGGCAGAACCCTTGGTGCGAGAGCTTCAGCGGCCGGACCTGCGACGAGCTTTTGAACACCTGCCAGTTCTCTTCGGTCCTCGAGGCGACCGGCATGCGAGGGTGCGGTGGCTGGTTCTTTTGTCGACCTGCTCCTCTCGCGCTACATTGCCGAGCAGGTTCACCAAGCCTCCTCCGGTGCGGAAGCCCCGCCCGTAGGGGCGGGGAGGAGCACCGGCCGGCGCTGGGTGAAGAAGCTCCAATCATTGCCCCGTTCGATGAGACGGCAGTATTTGTGGCTTATGTCGCTGACTACGCCGGTAGCGGTGGTGACATTGAAACTGCCCCTTGCCCTGATGGCTACCCTGCCGACGTAGGTGCCCTTCTTCTTGCCGGTAGGCACCCTAGCCTCGACCAGGTCGCCGGTAGTGAACCCGAAGCACGACTTCGGTGCGTCGTAGTACCTGAGCGGCGCCTTGCCCTGGTCCGGCTCGTCCTTCTTGTACCTGAAGCCGTTGTCTGGCGTCCCGGCAGCACGACAGTCTGGGCAGAACTTGTTGCGCAGCTTGGCTGCCTTGGACTTCTTGGCGACGACGGCCCCGAGGCCGTTGGAGAAGGTCTTCCCGCAGCCCCAGCAGGGCTTTCGGAACACGGGCTTGGAGCGCTGGTGGGACCCGCGCCCGTTGCTCCTGGCCACGGCCAGGAAGCCGTTGGTGGCGTCGGCCACAGTAGCGGCCACGTCCCCTACGCAAAGGGCGTCGACGTAGTGGTCCTTGCCAAGGCCCAGGCGCACCCGGTTGGCCCTGGTGGCCCCGCCGTCTGACCTCTGCACGGGCAGGCCGAGGCCGCCCAGGCGCTCTGCCACCTCGTAGCGTGTGGCGTTCATTGAATTACGAAAGCGACGGAAACCCGGCCCTTCAGGGCCGGGAGGAGGAGCGCCGCAACGCCTCCTTGAAGACAATAGACATCACGGCTCATTGAGCATTCCTTCGAGCTGACGTGACCAGCCCCAAC
>Ga0209061_1000702_pt1 | contig 74022 bp, 62 predicted proteins | sample Coa_R1_10_FD_187157 | JGI IMG/M metagenome (GOLD analysis project Ga0209061, IMG submission 187157) | Surface soil microbial communities from Centralia Pennsylvania, which are recovering from an underground coalmine fire - Coalmine... | ecosystem: Environmental > Terrestrial > Soil >... | reverse complement strand
CACGGCCTGCTGTTCGTCCTGCACCGGCCAATCCGTGAGCAAGAGCCAGGGAGCCCACTTCGTACCCAGCACCACCACCTGCACCAACCACACCGCTTTGGTCACGAGCTTTCCTTTGCCCCCAGGCCGACGCACATTGCTCCAATAGCTCAAGCGCAGTGGGCAAGCCGAGAGGTCGACCACGACCGGTTGTTGCTTGGGGTGCGGTTGCTTGCCCCGCTGCACTTGCAGACTCGTTTCCGCACGAGCTACCGGACGCAACTGTGAGCAGGCTTGAGCAATATTCCCCTGTTGCCACTGTCCCGCACGGTCTTGGAAGTCCACCAGTCGGTCCGTGTGGTAGAGCCGACACACCACATGATCCTGATACTCCCAAATCGTGCGCCACACCGCAAGATCGTCAAAGCCACTGTCGAGAATCCAGGTGACGTGCATGCGCTTGCGCAAGGCAGCGAGCGCCTGGCTCACCGTCGCGAGCGCCTGCTGTACTTCCGCTGGCTCACTGACAAAGCCGGGTTCCTCGCTGCTGAACAAGCGATGATAGAGGATGCCACGCCGCCCAGGCGTGACACCCAGCACATTGAGCGTGCGATAGCCGGGGATGAGGTCTCCTTCCAGATCACGCACCTGCATCAAAGCGGGCATCGCCTCGGCATAGGGCTTGCGCAGGTCCGAGCCATCAGCCATAGTTCGTCCTCGGGCGCCTGGGCCAGTTGCTCGAGGGCCACCTCCCGCAGTTGCGCCCTCAGATGCTCGGCATCCACCTGTGAGCGCTTCGTACTCTGCCCAGTGGCCAAACGAAGGATGCGTTGAGCGCCTTCTTTGGCCTTGGAGAGCAGAGGTGAACAGGCCGCGATGCGCTGGCAGATGAGGGGGCCTGCCGCCATGATCCCTCTGATGCTTGCCTGAAACGTCCGTCGCGTGCGTGCATCCCCCAGCAGGCCATCAAAACGCTGCAAATAGCTCTGTAACGGCCCTTCCCAGTTTGCTTGCCACTCCATTTCGACTTTCTCCTCCTGTTTTTTCCGTTTTTCCTGATTCTATCACCTCCCCGACCAGTTATGACTGGATGTCAGGCCCTGGGCCTTGAAATCTTCTCATTTACAGACTATACTATAAGCAAACGGGCGGCAATGCTCGTCTCCTCTTACCAGTCCTCTATCGTACCAATCCTTCAGAAAGGTTTCTCCACATGGTTCGTTCCCTCGACAGCGCGCTCACGACGGCGCTCAACACTATCACCCGCACTCCGGCAGTCAGGTTGACCATCGAAGATCATGTGCTCCATTATGCTCAGTATCAAAACCCTGGATCGGCGGATGCCTGGAATGACGCCTGTATCGCCAACGATAACAGTATCGTGCGGGTGCAGGTGACGCGTGGCGGCACCGGCTTCAACTGCAATTTCCAGGTACAGCGCATTACCGACCCATCCCAGGCCTCACAATGGACCAGCACTACCTGGGTTACACTGCCTGGATCGGCGGGGTTGATGTTCCAGGATGCTGGTTGCGCCATTTCCAACTCATCGGGCACCTTGCGAGCTTTCGCGCAGCGCGGCACAGGCGGCAACAATCTATGGGTATGGACATCGACCGATAACGGCGTCACCTGGACAGGGCCTGCCAGCGTACTTTCTCCTCCATCGTCGGCCTTAATCAAGGGTATTGGCAGCGCGGGCAATAACGATGTCTTCTTCCTTTACGATGTAACCGGCGGCGAAGCGATGGGTTGTTCGTTCTACTCCGGTGGCGCCTGGTCTGCGCTCGCAAGCTGGACGCTGCCAACCATCAGCTATGGGGCAGGCGTTGCCGTTGCCTGGGCTCATTCGACCTACACGATTGTTTACTCTGATAGCTATAGCCTCTTCTCGTGCGTTTACAACCCATCGGGTGGCAGCTGGAGCAGCAGTTCGGTGATCGCTCCGGCCACCAGCACCGCTATAGGTCGTATCGCCCCTCGTTTGTCGCTGGCCGATGGAATCTACACCCTGGCATGCGTTGAATTCGATAATGGCGTCTTATCCGGCTCGGTCTATAGCTACCCACGTCTGAGGCAGTCCGCCGACCTCGTTCACTGGTCGAACGGGCTGATTATGCACGATATCACATGCAGTTATGGTGTTACCGCGTTCAAATTGCCCGTCCCTCATAATGGCAATGCCGGGTCTCGCTACTATGTCGCCGCTCTTCCGATAATCTTCAGCGCTCCAGCGTTCCAGGTCTCGAATCCCGCACAGTACCTGGATGTTTCCGCGTCCGTTTTATCCTACCGACGACACGAGCAGCAGGGCGCACCTGCTCGTCTGGAAGTAATCCTTGATAATGCGCGCGGCATCTACAACGCCTTCGTGACCACCGGCAACAACTACCAGCCCATCGGATTGAACGCAACGCTCGTTTTAAGCGAGGGCTATAAGGTAGGCACGCCCCCATCGACTCCTGATGTCGTACAGGTTGGCATGTATCACCTGGAGCAAATACATTTCGTCCGTTCACCGCAAGAAAATCATTTATTGCTGGTAGGACTCGACATAGCGCGCAATCTGGACGTGCAATCGCGCTATCAGAATACCTATAGCAACACGACATTGGGCTACCTGATTACCGAAGTTGCAGCGCGGGCTGGCCTTTTCAACATCTCACTACCCATGACTTCCCAGATGAGCCAGGTCGTACCCTCCTTCGTCTTGCAAGCCGGTCAGCTCTATCGCCATGCGCTGGATGAACTCTGTGCTACCTATGGCCTGGCGTACTTTCTCGATCAGAACGAAGTGCTTCAATTTCATGAACTCTCAAATGCAGATCCACAGGTATGGAACTACCAGCCAGAGATTGAACTGGTGAGCTTTGGCAGCAATGACCTGCGCGCCAATCATATCATCGTGAGCGGCAAACCACCCGCAGGAGGCATTCCTGGCGCATTGACCACCGCCGAAGCGTATGATGATGCTCATGTGCATCTTGTGGGAATGGAGCGCCTGCTTCATCACGTCGATCAGAAACTCACGAGCACAACACAATGCGCGCAAAAAGCGAGCTTTCTCATGGCGCAGGAGGTACGCACCCAGGTGACGCATACCGTATCAGTCCCATTGAATCCGGCGTTGCAATTACTGGACAGCATCACTCTCACTGACAGTGGCGCTCCAATCGGCAGTGGCCAAAATGTGTTCTGCCGCATTACACGCTTGATTGCTCACTTCGATGCGCAGCTGAGCGCTTACGATCTGCAACTGGTGCTTGAGGGCTTGTGATAGCCCAATATTACGCTTTTCCGGCTCGTCTCCGGCGAGCGGCGGCGGCATTTTTGCGACGAGCGCGGCGACGCTCGACGTTCGTAGCACGTGTTACTCCAACCGGATCAGCTTCCACAGTCGATTTTAACCTGCTCGTTCCGTTGCTGCGCACGGTTTGTGTAGATGATTGCGCGCGTGCCTGTCGTGCATTGCTGATCCCCTGGCGAATAACCAGGCCCGCGAGTATCGCAGCCGCTACCAGAAGCACTAAGTACACTGGAATAACGATACTTTTCAGGCTTGCCGGAAGCGTTCCGGTATTGAAACCGATGCTGACCAGAAACACCAGCGCGAGCAGGATATACTCCGTACCGGTCAAAATATTAATCTGCCGGTACCAGACAAGTCGCCGCTGCTCTATTCGCGCTGCCCGTATGCGCCGGAGCCCGGCCATAACGTTATAAACTCCCAGGAGGATAAAAACAACGGCGAAAACGGCAAGCAAACGTGGGTCACTCATAAAACTTCAGAAATCCTCCCAGGCCACAAACGGGCCAGATCATGCTTGAATGAAAATTTGCTCACTCCATTGAGCGCCATTGGCATACAGCGTAATGGTATAACTGCTCCCAACTTGAACACCTGAACAGGTGAGAGTTAAAACCTGCGTAGAGCTGAACTGAGGCGTTGATCCGTCAGATGGCGCCAACTGGCCCTGAATAGATGAAAAATGGAGATGAGCGCTGGTATTCCCATCCATACCCAACTTCCAGCTAATCACCTGTTCGCCAAGATTGATCAACGTCAATGATGCTCCGCTTCGACAACTCCCACCAGGCACATATTGCGCAGTGATAGTATCAGGACTGAAAACCAGTTCCGATGGCGCATCGCTTACCGTCAATTCTACAGGAAGTGTCAACTGCTGGCTCTCATTGATGGTAAAAATAATCTGGCCCCTATAAGGCTGCTTACTACTTTGCAAGCCGGTGATAATCGCGCTGACACCAATGGAATCGGTGCCGGATATATTCAAAGTCCCGAAGGTGTGGTTATCATTGATGACCAGCCAGGTTAAATTATTGGCGGCGACAGCAGTGGCTGACCATTTCAATGGGGCCCCACTAGTATTCTCAAGCGTAAAACGCTGGCTGGGGTTGTCCTGCCCGGCCACTGCCGTAAACGAAAGCGTGTGTAGAGGTTGCCCATTCAATAGAAGAGCCAGGTCGTTGCTCGTAGTGGATGGAGTGCCTGCCGGCAATACATTAACCGTCAGATACGCAAATTGATTGCTGTGGCTATCCATAGCCTCGATCACGTGGTTCCCAGTCGTCCAATCATTCCCAACAGGGATGGCGGCGTTAAATGCTCCCTGATCATCGGTCTGGACAGAAATATCCTGCCCGGATGCATCCACTATGGGTTGTGTCGTATCTAGTAAAAAGCTGATCGGCCGGTTGGAGCTAAAGTGCTCACCGTGTACATGGAGCGATTGGCCTATCACGATAGTAGTGTTCTGCGTTATTAGCGAGGGAGAAGCAGGGCCCGCAGGTGGTACGACTCGCGCGCTGCCAAGTGGTGAGCCGGGTATATATGAAGAGATGATATAGGCCCCCAGGCCAACAATCAAGCAGAACATGAGTAAGAGGGTCATCCAGAAACCTGAGTTTCCTGGCCGGTTACCCTGCTCCCTGTTGGCGAGAATAATGGCTCGCATTCGTGCCAGGCTCTGTTGCATGGCCATGAGCGGCATGGGAACGTGCGCGTGCCCCCTCGATACACCCTCAGCAGGACCGGCCTCGGCTCGCTGCCGGTCACGCCAACTCTGACGCCAGCGTTCTGCCGCCTTACTGGTACTACCTAATCTCCCCAGCTCCGGCTCAGCCAGCCCAAAAACATCTACCGGCTCCGATTGTGGCTTGTCAACCACGCCGGTAGCCTGCCAGGGAGAGCGATTCCCGGCGCTTGACCCCTGCCAGGGAGACGAACCTGCCTCCCTCACAACCTGCTGTTGTCCATGCTCGAAAGGGAACTGACTATTTTGAGCAGGCGCAACATGTGGTTGCATTGATGAACTGGATACAGCTGATGGCTTCACTATAGGAGGAAATACAGGTACACTCCCCGGTTTCACAGGTACCTGCCCCGGTTGCAACGACGTTGATTGCCCCTGCTGTGCGGGTGCTGGGGATGGAGATGGAGCCGGATGCAGCGATGATGGAGAGAATCCGACCTGGCGAATCAGGCCTGGAGATCTCCCGGCAAGTGGTGGCTGCGTACCCGGTAAATTCGCAGAACCAGGTATATTTGCCGGCCCAGCCTGCGATTGTTCGGGCACCGGCTGTTGCGAATTGCCCCCTGAAGTGCCGCTCCACACTCTAGATTTGAACTGAACGGACCTTGCGATAGGCACGGATGGCCTGGGAGGTGTCGTGATGTTCTGTCCTTTTGTTTCCAGTTGCTCCACCGGTTCAGATTCAGTAGACAGGGTAAGGGCAGGTTCAGGTGTCTCAGGTATGCTAGATGGTCCAAACTGACCACGATTCACTGGTGGTTCAGGCGTTTCAGGTATCATATCGCTTGCTGGCTCTCGCTGTCCTAGTGTTGGTGCTACTTCTGCTTCTCCAACAATTTTTTGTGGCGGTTCGGAATCTGGAGGGCGCAAGGAAGCACTACCAGCCCCCCCTGGTAAAGCCGCTTGTTTGAGACCGGGATGTATAGTTCTGGTAGGAATGAGCGAGACAGCCGGGGACAGGGGCGGCGTGTCAGATACCGGTTTGACAACCTCTTCCGTTTTTACAGCATTCACGACTTCCCCTTGAGCAGTCGGAGTAGCCACACCAGAAAACACCCCGGCAGGCAGTCGGGCAAAACCACATTTACCACAAAAGCGGGCGCCATCCGGTAGTTCTGAGTTGCACTTCTGACAATGGCTCATTGCTTATTTTCCGACTATCGAATGAGGCCCCTGGATGCGATCAATCCAGCCCTACGCTCATTCTGTTCCTACCTACCAAATGCATATAGCTCATCCTGCCCTATACTTGCACAAACCGTGCAGGTTGGCAACACAATATTACTTTCGTCTGTATATAACGTATGAGGAGGTCAATGATTATCAGCCCTACCTAATTAATACTAAAGAGTTGTTTGCTCATCTTGCGCAAAAATATACCTATTCCCAGACAAATGAGAGGGCCGGTAATGAGGTTGAGCGTAAATGTGGGCGGATTCAAGACCTCCAGGCTGCGTATCGGTATGGCAACACCCTGCAATTGCAGGATCCCCTTAATCCCCTGCAATAACCATAAATCGGCAGGAAACACGATGATGAAGCCTAACAAAAACTCTAAAAGCAGGTAAGTCTTCCAGCTCATTAGACCGGGCGAATCGTTAGCACCGCTTTCCTGTGTATAAACCGCAAGGAGGAGTAAAGCCAGGGCTGCTCCATTGAAGACAAGGGGTTCGAGCGCCTGCAGATCGAACCACGAGGGATTTCCAAAGAAGAGAGGGATGTACCAGAGCAGGCTGAAAATGATGAAGTTACCGGCGCTGCCGTTCAGATTTAGGGGCGCCGGTACTTGCCACGGCAATAAGGCGCTGAGCAGGCGCAGGGTTGGATAGGGACTCAGCGCAAACCCATTCAAACTCAGTACCAAACTATAGGCAGCAGATAAAAGATATCCAACCATTGTTGGGACTAAGCCGAGCAGCAGGAGCACAATAATATAGCTGAGGAATGAACGCGCCGGTTGAGACGTGTCCGTACTTTCGACACCCGCCGTCTGCGTCTCGTCTTCATCTCTCGCGGCAGTATCGCCCTCATCGTTATTGACCGCAGTAGCCTGGCTTTTCTCAGCAGTTGTATCGTCGTCCTGCGCGTCTTCAATAATTTCATTGCCCGCTTCCTCTGAGAGTCCCTGCAGGGACAGCGGCTTGCCTCTGTCCTCGTTGGGTCGCAGGAGAGGTTTTGCCGGTAATGAGCGCGACGCGAAGGCGAGCTGGCCCAGCGCCACACCGACTATACTGAAAATAATCGAAGCGACCAGAACCAGGCCCCACGCATTGAGAAAACCCTGCAGTTCCGCCTGGTTCGTTGTAAGCGTATTGAAAACGCCTGGATAAGTAATGGCGACCAAAAATTGAAAGATCGCTATAAAAAACCCTCCCAGACCTGCTTCCAAAACCCCCGCTCCTCGCATAGCGCGAATCTTGCGCAGCCCTGTGACAAACAGGCCGCAGCCAGTCGCGCTGAGCGCAGCTATAGGCAGCAGTGAATTAGCAGGTTGAACTTGAAAGCGGGCAGTAATCGCGAAGAATGCCGCGATTAGCACGACTACTCCTATCGCCAACCAGTCAAAGCCCCGTTCCTGTTCCACCTTCGAAGATGTTGTTGCCGGCACAGCCTGGATTGTTTTTTCCGCTTCTCCGCTTACAGTAGGTTCTATTTCATCCTGGGCTTGAGTAGTAATTTCAGGTTGATCTGTCATGATTTGCTCCCGCTATGTTATATACTCTCGTGATACTAGCATATTGAGCATCGAGCGACAAGAGGGAAAGCGAGATGAAACACCGGAACACTACAAAAAATAAGGTGTTCACCTGATTATACGCGAGCAGGATAAATCTAACCCTCTCGAACCTTGACTCCAGGGAAAATACTGCTAAAATCTCTATAGGTTGCTAAATTTTTTGAGATTTACGAGGATTTTGAGTGCATATTTTAGCTATTGGTGTTGATCATAGATCAGCACCCATTGAATTGCGGGAACGATTGGCTTGCTCCCCCCGGCAGGTTTCCCAGGTTCTCATGCAGGCCAAAGAACTGGTACAGGAATCCGTACTGATCTCAACGTGTAATCGCATCGAGCTCTATGTTGTCTGTCCTGAGATCGAAGGGGGAAGATCGAACCTGCTCCACATCCTGAGCGAATCGCGCCAGGTCAGATGTGAAGAGTTTGAGCAATATTGCTACTTCCTCGTTGACGAACAGGCAGTATTGCATCTTTTGGGCGTTGCCTGCGGATTATATTCCCTCGTACCCGGTGAACCACAAATTCAAGGTCAGGTTGCGCAGGCGCTGGAAATTGCCCAGGGCGGTGGTTATGCTGGCCCAGTTACCTCAGCGCTCTTCCGCGCTGCGCTGGGGGCCGGAAAGCGCGCACGCAGCGAAACAGGCATCAGCCGCAACGCCGCCTCGGTCAGTTATGCCGCTGTACAGCTCGCAAACCGGCTTTTTCCTCATCTGAACGAGGCTCGTATCCTGCTGGTAGGCTCCGGTAAAATGAGCGAGCAGACTGCGGCCAACTTGTGTGACCAGGGAGCGCGCCAGCTTACCATTATCAATCGCACTCAGGCCAATGCCCTGGATCTGGCACAGCGCTTCGGCGCGACCCATCGCTCGTTCAGCGAACTGGCCGCTTCGCTGGCAGAAGCAGATGTTGTTATCACTTCCACGACTGCCCCCCTCGCCCTCATTACCTTTGAAATGATGCAGCGAGTCGTGCAGCAGCGCAATGGACGCTCATTACTGCTGATAGATATCGCACTGCCACGCGACGTAGAACCAGAGGTGGCGAACTTGCCCGGCGTACACCTCTATAACCTGGATGACCTCCAGGCCACTGTCGACGAGGGCATACACCTGCGCCTCCAGGAAGTTGAACAGGTACAGGCGATCATCGCCGAAGAGGCAAGCGCCTTTGATCGCTGGCGGCGCTCGCTCAACGTCGTTGGCACCATCAGCGACCTGCGCCGCCATATAGATACGTTACGCCAACAGGAATTAGCGCGGGCCATGCAGCACCTGTCATCTTCGCTTACAGAACGCGAGATGGCAACCGTGCAAGAACTCACCACCCGGCTCATGAACAAACTGCTACATACGCCGATGGTGCGCCTCAAAGCCGCTGCCGCCGAGGGCCAGGGGCACATCTACGCCGAGGCTTTACGATACTTATTTGATTTAGAAGAGAAAATAGATGAAACGTATAATCATAGGAACACGGGCCAGCAAACTGGCGATGATACAGACACAATGGGTGGTCGCACGGCTACAACAGCTGTGGCCGAACCTTGATATCGCCATCGAATCGATTCACACAACCGGCGACAACAACACACATATGCCCCTGACAAAGATCGGCGGCGATGGCGTTTTCGTGATGGAAATCGAACGCGCCCTTTCTGAAAAACACATCGACCTGGCAGTACACAGCTTGAAAGACCTGCCCACGGCCCAGCCACTGGGATTGCGCATTATCGCGGCAGGTACACGCGAGGATGTACGCGACGTACTTGTCTGGCACCCATCTTATCTAGGAGCGATCCCCAATGGCTCCCCTGACGAGGTAAGTTCACCTCTCCTCTCCTCTCTGCGGGCGATCTCGTATGGCCGCCCACAGGCTCTTTTGCGTATCGGCACATGTAGCATGCGTCGTACAGCTCAGATGCGCGCACTTTTTCCAGGAGCAGACATTTTACCACTGCGCGGAAATGTCGATACGCGACTGCGCAAGCTCGATGCTGGAGATTATGATGCGATTGTCCTGGCCGCCGCCGGTCTGCACCGCCTGCATATTCACGAGCGCCTGGCCAAGCGTATGACTTACCTTCCAGTCGAAACGTTGCTGCCCGCGCCGGGGCAGGGAGCCTTAGCGCTAGAAATACGTGATGACCCTGAGGCGCAGGCCCTGATTGCTCCCTTGATCGACCCTGAGACACAGGCCACAACAACAGCAGAACGCATGTTTATGCGCCGCCTGGGGGCCGGTTGTTACCTTCCCATCGCCGCCTATGGTGAAATCGTGGAGGGCCAGCTTACCTTGCAAGGATTGGTTATCAGCCTCGATGGCCAGAGCCAGGTACGAATACGGCAAAGTATCCCCTGGACTGCGGCAACTCCCATCGAGAGCGCCGGACAATTAGGAGTCCAACTGGCCGAGCAAGCGCTTGCCCAGGGCGCGGCCGGAATCATAGCGGCCCTGAACGATACACGGATACAGGAGCGACAGCATGTCTGAAAGCACGGTGAAAGCATTTCCCTTGCGGAATAAACGCATCCTGGTGACACGCACAAGGGAACAGGCAGGCACATTAAGTGCACTTTTACGCTCAACGGGCGCTTTGCCTGTTGAGTTTCCAACGATTCGCATCATACCCCCGGCAGATTGGGCACCTCTGGATGATGCTTTGATACGACTATGCGCGAATGAATACGATTGGCTTGTGTTAACGAGCGCTAATGGCGTCACTATCTGCTTCGAGCGCTTGCGCGAACTTGGATACGCGGCTCGCGATATCGGTAGTACTCGTATCGCAGCTATTGGCCCCGCGACAGCCGCAGTGTTATCTCAATATGGCATCACAGCCAGCATTGTGCCTGGCGAATATATAGCCGAGAGCATCGTCGCTGCACTGATTGAGGAAGCGCAGCAAGCAGGCAAATCCTTGCAAGGGCAGCGGATATTACTGGCACGTGCGGCGGAAGCCCGTAAGGTGCTAGTTACCGGACTACAACAGGCGGGCGCCCTCGTAGACGAAGTCGCGGCCTATTTTACCGTTTCCGCAGCCGCCGGTGACGACACAGGGATCGAAGTCTTGCGCTTACTCCGGAACCGGCAGCTCGATATCATCACCTTTACCAGTTCTTCTACAGTGCGTAATTTTATGCAATGGCTTAAGCAGTGCGAGCCAGGCATCACGAACGAATTTAGCGATCTCGTGAAGCTGGCTCGCCCAAAAATTGCTTGTATCGGCCCCATCACTTCACAGACCGCACGGGAATTCGGCCTGGATGTGCATATCGAGGCGCAAGAATTCACCATCAACGGCCTTGTGAAGGCAATCATTCAAGACGAGGAAACATCATGGCAGACTCAACAATCATAGCACAGCCCCAGGAGGCTGTTACGCCAGCAAAACCCAAACAGCCGCGCCAATTGGTGCGCTTTACCTTCTACAAACTCGATCCCCAATGGCAGTTATTGCCACTCGAGCAACGCCAGCAGGGAAAGCAAGAGCTACTTCAGATCTTTGAAGAACACGCGGAGCATGCCCTTATGCGCAGTTATGCCCTGTATGGATTGCGCTCCGATTGCGATTTTATGCTCTGGCAGGCAACCTATGACGTGAGTGACCTGCAGGGTATCAGCAGCAAAATCCGGCGTGGCATCATGGGACCATACCTGCGCGAGACCCACGCTTTTCTTTCAATGACCAAACGCTCGGTCTACGTTGGCAAAAACGCTCGTGGCGCGCACGACCCGCGCCTGGTCATCACTCCTGAAGACAAGAAATACCTCTTTGTCTACCCATTCGTGAAGACACGCCCGTGGTATGCCCTGCCCCTGGAAGAGCGCAAACGCATGATGAACGAGCATATCCGCATGGGCCTGAAATACCCCTCGGTATCCCTCAACACCACCTATTCATTCGGACTCGATGACCAGGAATTTGTGGTAGCATTTGAGACGGATAACATCAGCGATTTCCTCGACCTGGTTCAGGAATTACGGGAGACCGAGGCCAGCCGCTACACCCTACGGGATACGCCAATGTTCACCTGCGTGGCCCAGCCGTTGGACGAGATACTTGAAGCAATCGGAGCGTGAGGTCTAATATGAGCAATCAAGCCGGTACTGACGTGACGCTTACGCGTTCGCATGAGCTTTTTGCGGAAGCGCAGCAACTGATGCCGGGCGGAGTCAACAGCCCGGTACGCGCTTTTCGCGCCGTGGGTGGTACCCCTATCTTCATTGATCATGCTGAAGGCCCTTATCTTTATGATGTCGATGGGAATCGCTACCTTGATTACGTCCAATCCTGGGGACCGATGATCCTGGGGCACGCCTATCCCCCGGTCTTGCAAGCCGTGACCGAAGCAGCAGCACGAGGTTTCAGCTTTGGAGCGCCGACAGCCGCCGAAAGCCAGCTCGCGCAACTGGTCATGGAATGCATGCCATCAATTGAGATGATACGTTTCGTCAATTCCGGCACAGAGGCTACCATGAGCGCGCTGCGCCTGGCACGAGCCTATACCGGTCGCAACAAAATCATCAAGTTCAGCGGCTGCTATCACGGTCACGCCGATATGCTGCTGGTGCAGGCCGGTTCGGGCGTCGCGACCATGGGTCTGCCTGATAGCCCTGGCGTTCCGGCAGAGGCTACGAGCAACACCCTGATTGCCCCCTATAACAGTGCCGAAGCGGTCGAATCGCTCTTTCGTGCCAACCCCAACGATATCGCCGCTATCATCATCGAACCCGCCGCCGCCAACATGGGACTCGTCCTGCCACTGCCCGGCTTCCTGGAAAAGCTCAGGGACCTGACCCAACAATATAGAGCATTGTTGATCTTCGACGAAGTCATGACGGGCTTTCGTGTGGCATTAGGCGGCATGCAGCAGCGTACCGGCATCGTACCCGATCTGACCTGCCTGGGCAAAATCATCGGTGGGGGACTGCCGGTTGGCGCCTATGGCGGGCGGCGCGACATCATGCAACTGGTTGCTCCGTTAGGGCCAATGTACCAGGCAGGCACACTTTCGGGCAATCCACTGGCAATGGCCGCGGGTATCGCTACTCTCAACGAACTACGCAAGCCAGGAACATATGAAGCTCTCGAGCATAAAGGACAGATGCTCTGCGATGGCATTGAGCAAATACTCCACCAAACCGGCGGACCTGTGCAGGTAGCCCGTATAGGTGCCATCTTCTGCCTGTTCTTTACCGCCAAAAAAGTGATTGATTATGCCAGCGCTAAAACGTCCGATACGGCCCGTTTCGCCCGCTTTTTCTGGCACATGCTGGAGCAAGGCGTCTACTTGCCCCCATCTCAATTCGAGGGCTGTTTCATCTCACTGGCCCTGACGGATGAGATGATCGAACATACGGTGAGAAGCGTCGAACTGGCATTGCAAGAAACAGAGTAGAAGCCGGGTTATGGAGTTGACAAAATACGTTGGTAATCCCAGCAAGGGTACCCTGTAGGGACAGCGCCTGGTACCTTCCTTGTTGGGATCGCAGGATAGGAGCAGAGGATCATGAGCACATTTCCTACAGTACGTATGCGCCGTTTACGACAAAGTGAAAAATTGCGCGGACTCGTGCGCGAAACGCACCTGAGCATTGAGCAGTTCATCTACCCACTATTCATAGCCGAGGGCCTTGCTGAGCCTCGTGAAATCTCCGCCATGCCCGGCATCATGCAGTGGCCATTAGAATACCTTGGGCGCGAGGCAGAGCGCATCGTCAATCTTGGGATTCCGGCGGTGCTGCTATTTGGCATCCCGTCTGAAAAGGACGAAGTAGGATCGCAGGCTTACGCTTCTGAGGGAATCATTCAGCTGGCCATACGCCGGCTCAAAGCCGAGACCCCCGATCTGGTTGTGATGACTGATGTCTGCCTGTGCGAATACACGAGTCACGGGCACTGCGGCGTCATCCATAACGGCAGCGTGCAAAACGACGAATCATTGGAACTCCTCGCCCGCATGGCGCTTTCTCATGTCGAGGCAGGAGCAGACCTGGTAGCGCCCTCGGATATGATGGATGGACGCGTTGGAGCCATCCGCCGCACGCTGGACGAGCATGGCTTTTCCGCGACGCCTATCATGGCCTATTCCGCCAAATACGCCTCCGGCTTCTATGGCCCCTTCCGCGAGGCCGCCGGTTCCGCGCCACAATTCGGAGACCGCCGTTCATACCAGATGGACCCTGCCAACGTCCGCGAGGCGCTGCGCGAGATAGATTTAGACATTGCCGAGGGAGCGGATATCGTCATGGTCAAGCCCGCGCTGGCCTACCTGGACGTGATTCGCCAGGTCCGCGACCACTGCGACTTGCCCATCGCCGCTTACAATGTCAGCGGCGAGTTCTCCATGATCAAGGCCGCAGCTCAGCAGGGTTGGATCGATGAAAAACGTATCGTAATGGAGGTGCTGACGGGCATTCGACGCGCCGGCGCGGATATGATTATCAGCTACTTTGCACCAGATGTGGCGGAGTGGCTCAAGGAGCGCTACTGATTCCTTTTGAGCTTGCGCCACCCGCCCGCACGGTTATTGGCGATAATAGCTTGAAAGAGATTCAAAAAGGCACGCTGGTTTATGGTTTCGCCCTGGCGGACTTGAATCGCCCGCGCTGTCTGGTTCCCCTGCCCTTGATTGATAATGCCCTCGGGATCGGGAGCAATCGGGTCGTAGATGAAAATGTTGAGGTGATCTTTCGCTCCCAATAGCGCGCAGATATTCCCATTGAGCGTAAAATAGGGCTGCCTGGTGCGTTTGACCGTCTCGGTCACATCCGGGTCGGCGGCATGCACCAGATCTCGCACCTGGCGGCAAATCTCCTGCTGCCAGGCAGGGAGCGTCTGAATGTATTCGTCGATACGAGGGTCGGTCTGGTATGTACTCATGCAATGATAATACCTTAAGCCTGGGCCTCTTGTGAATCAATCACTGCACCTCTATAGGGACAGGCGCAAGGCGCTGTCCCTATAGGGAACTCCCAAGTCAGCAGTAATGTTCAATCAGTGTGCGGGTAGAACCACCATTATCGTAGCCACCGACCGCCCAGACATCATTGGGGGAAAGCGCTACTATTGCTCCCAGAATGTTATCACCTGATCCCGGACTTGGGCTATGCATAATGAGCCAATGAGCGCCATTCCACTCTTCAATCAATGTCTGAGCATTTCCAGCTTTATCCAGGTAATTTCCCGCAGCCCAGATGCTGCTGTTGGAAATGGCCGATATCCCAAACAACTTATTGTCTGCTGAACCGGCATCAGGGCTTGAGACGATGCTCCAGTGCGTACCGTTTTGTTGCTCAGTAAGGGTCTGGAGTGGCTTGCTATCGCTTTCAATCTCTCCCGCAGCCCATAGATTGCCGGTAGTTGTGACTGTGATCCCCAAAAGGACGTTGCTGGCTGATCCCGTCTTTGGACTGCTGACAACGCTCCACCGCGTGCCATTCCACTGTTCGATCAGCGCCTCGCCTGGACCGCTGGTATTGAGATATTGTCCTACGGCCACAACATCGCTGGCGGAAAGCGCGGTTATGGCATATAGAAGATTATTCGACGAACCAATATTCGGACTGCTTACCACCTTCCAGCTTGTGCCATCCCAATGTTCGATCAGAGTGCGAAAGGAAGCAGTTTCGTCCTGATAGTATCCTACCGCCCAGACGTCGTTCGAGGAAATAGCAGTTAAGCCAAAGAGTAAATTATCTGATGCCCCCACATTGGGACTGCTGACAATGTTCCAGGCTGTACCATTCCAATGCTCGATTAATGTTTGCGGGATGCCGTTGCTGTTGAGGTAATTCCCAACAGCCCAGACATCACTCGTTGAAACGGTGGCTACACTTAGCAGAAAATTATCTGAAGATCCGGCATTGGGACTGCTGACAACACTCCAACTCGTACCGTTCCAATGTTCGGTCAGCGTTTGTGAGATCAAATCCGGGTTAATGACTGCGTTTCCGACGGCCCAGATATCACTGGAAGAGATCGCAGCCACAGATCCCAGCGCATTATCTCCTGTAGTAGCGTTCGGACTGGGGACGAGATTCCAACTCCCACACTTAGCCTTAAGTGAGGGTGCTACTCCTACTGCTCCTACCGCTTTTATTTGACCGGTACTCAAAAGTAAGGCCGCGATTATGGTTACTGTCAATAGCACGCCAGAAAGGATGGTTAGCTTCAATCGGTTCATAGTATGTACTCCTCACGATCTATACAAAAAACTGACTGGTCAAAAACATGGATTAACTCGCAAACAGCAAAACCATGGGCCGGATAGTGTCACTATCACATGTATTTTGCAGGCATCCAAGACCAAACACTTTTTCGATAGTCAGAAGGAGAGAGTAGTGGTTGTAGGGCGTGCTGTCTCGCAAGCCCCGCGGTCCGTGATTCGCGATCACAATGGTAACGATGCGGCTCTGTGCGTTGTTCCCCTCATCAAATGTAATGACGATAGCATTATTGCCATTGGACCACATTGATGAGTGCATAACTTTTTTCACAAGTGTTCCAACATAGGCATCGCCCAGACTGACAAGGAAATTATCGGTGACCGAGCCTGGCTTTCCATCATCCACACAATAGGGCGGTGCGCCATGCATATCATGGCACTGGTCGGGTACAATAAAGCTGAAGTTTGGTAGATGATCGGCTTTCAAATCTGCATCAAGCTGGGTGATGGGAACCATTTTCTGCAATTCCTGGGGATTGTTCTGGATGTGAGCAAAGTAGGGAAAACCGTTATGCTTCGCGGCATAGAGCGGGCTAATATCAGGGGCTCCATCACATTTGACCGGGAAGCAAATACCCTTATATCCAGGATAGGCCAACCCACCGAAGTATCCTTTCCAGGTGAATCCTGCCTTCTCAAGCTGGTCAGCAAGACTGGGCTTGCTGATAGTGTGGAGATAATAAGGATTGTCATCGGCAATGCCGAAGGTGCTACCCCCAAGGATACCTACATAGTTAGGGGCGCTAGGGTCTCCAACTCCAGTGTAGTTGGTAGCCAGGCCGTAAGCCTGTGCGAGGTGATTAATGATCGGGGCAGCAGGATTGCCAATGATCTGCTTGTAGCCATGATTCTCTTCCATAATTACGAGAACATGGTTGTAGCGTGGCAAGGGCGGGCTTACCTGCTGCGCTGAAACTGTAGTCTGCTCTCTAGCCGTAGTAAAGCTGAGCAGCACTACGAGCAGCATGAGAGCCGCTCCAATTTTTACAGATCGCATTTGTCTCTCCAAATTTACTTTCCGGGACGACGATTGTTGTACACCTAAGAAGGACCGGGATAGAGGTATCGACCGATATCTATTATGGAAGTAAACCGGGAGCATGTACAGAACTATGGGGTTGCATTCAGGTTAAGAACTGGTTGAGGTTTGCGAACCAATATGCTTGATTTGGAAAGGGAACCGCCGCAAGTTGGCAGATGCGCTTATGAGGGCTTTTTTTCGCAGGATTGAGAAAACACTACCGGGAGAGTTTTATAGTCCATACCCAAGTTCTCTGGCCCTCTTCATTACTTGCCTGGCCTCTTCGTCCCGTCCCAACTCAGTAAGCACAAGACTCAAGTTATAATAAAGAGCGGCCTCCTGAGGACTCAGCCGGATAGCTTCAGTATAACTCCGGACAGCGCCCTCTGGATTCTTCATCAACAACAGCAAATTACCCAGATTATTGTAGGTAGTCGCGGAGCGCGGATCAAGCCGGAGGGCCATCGAATAGGCATGTAAAGCCTGTTCATAACGCTGCATCTCCATCAAGATATCCCCTATACTACAGTAGGCCTCAGCGCCATATGGATCGAGTTGAATAACTGTCTGAAAAGCCTGGAGTGCTTCCTCGTAGCGCCGGAGGCCATAGAGCACATCCCCTATCCCCTTATGAGCATAGATATTATCCGGGCTAAGTTGTAATGCGCGTTTATAGGCAACCAACGCCTCGTCGTAACGCTGAAGGTTGCAAAGAACATCTCCCTTGCCGATGTAATCGTACGCGGAGTTGGAGCGCAACTCAATAGCCTGTTCATAAGCGGCCAGGGCTTGCTCATAGCGGCCAAGCGCATTGAGTACTCCTGCCTTGTTGCTGTAAGCAAAACCATAGTAAGGGTTTATCTCTATGGCACGCTCATAAGCGAACAATGCCTTCTCATAACACTTTGCTTTGTAATGAGCGATCCCCTCATTCATCCACTCGACAAGTGATTTTGAAGAGATGCCAGGGGCCTTGGAAGGTATCGACATGCAGTCCGGTTTTTTCTACTCAATCATCGCGAGCAATACTTCGTCACTGGCAAAGTGTAAACTCTACGAATCAGTCTGTCAATATTTCACGATGTACCATCACATTTTTTCGTCAAAAAACAGGAAACGACTAGGCATATTTGCTACCAGCGCTGCCTTTCACCTGATTATTTGCATTCCTGTTACTAGCGCGGCAGCCAGATCACTGCACACCCGGCCAGGAATCGCGATTAACACCGGGTACATCTGCCTATAGTATATTTGCCACACCAAATATCCTGGTGGTTCTCCACGCACGGGATAGGAACCAGCCGCTGTTCCTACAGGGATCGCCGCCTTCATCAATTTGATCCTGGTGAGCCAAGCGCATTTCTGCTATACTATCCCTGAACTGGCAGGCCATCTGAACATATGAAAAGTGGAGCGTACATGATAGACAAAATTTCGCTACTCATTATCGACGACCACGCGCTCGTGAGACAGGGGATACGCGCTTTTTTGGAGCTGCAGCCTGACCTCAATGTGGTGGGCGAGGCAGGTTCCGGTGAGGAAGCTGTGCGCATGGCGGCAGAACTCGCCCCGGACGTGGTGCTTATGGACCTCGTTATGCCGGGCATCGGCGGAGTCGAGGCAACACGACAGCTCAAGCAGGCAAGCCCACACTCACAAATCATCGTGCTTACCTCCTACCACGAAGATGAGTATATTTTCCCAGCACTACGGGCCGGAGCGCTCTCATATGTCCTGAAAGATGTTGGGCCAGACGCGCTCGCCGACACCGTGCGCAAGGCGGCGCGTGGCGAGTCAGTCTTGCACCCGCGCGTCGCCTCTCGCGTGGTCGAGGAACTTCGCGGCACACGACACGATACTCCGAGCCTTTTTACAGACCTGAGCGACCGCGAACTAGACGTGTTGCGTCTCATCGCGGACGGCCTCTCTAATGCCGAAATTGCCGAGAAGCTGGTCATCAGCGAAAAGACGGTAAAAGGGCACGTCAGCAACATCCTGGGCAAACTACACATGATGGATCGTACCCAGGCGGCAGTTTATGCCTGGCAGCAGGGATTGGTTGGGCGACGCGACCCATAATCCTTTATCCTGCTGTACCAGAATCGCTACATGTTCTTTATCCTCAGCCTTTCCAATAACTGAGGAAGCATAATACCTTGATCAGCGATTAAAGGCGGAACATGATGTGGCAGACGAGCCCAGAAGAACTCGAAAATGATCGGATCTGACGCCAGGCCGTCATAAGGGTCAGATTCTCCCTGCCGCCACCTAGCAATAAAAGGCCCATCATATCGGAGGTGATAGAAGAGGCGACGATGAATTTCATTTCGTCCATAATCGGACATGTCTCGCCTCTGCTCTCCAAGGAAGCAGTCCAGAGACAGATTTGATAATCCTGTTTCTTCAAATGCTTCTCTCAAAACGGCATCTTCAGGATGTTCATTCTCTTCAACAGTTCCCGCTGGAACCTGTATTCCAGCCTCTAATGCATAAGGATGACTAAAAATGAGCAAATGATCATTATGGGTGATGTAGGCAAAGACCTTATCTTTAACCTCTTTCACGTTGAGAAGCCTTTCTTCGAAATGCAAGTCGTCGCCTGAGTTCCATCACAGTATGCAAGAATGGATAACTGCTATCCCATCATTGCATACTGTTTTAAAGCTTCACCGAACCTACTACGCGCACATTCCACCTATACGTTTGGGCTGAGCGGGGATGCGGGATGGGAATGTAGCTGAAATGCATGCACAATAAGCACTACGCCAAATATGATGGCATAAATGCCGAGCAGCCACAGGAGAGATAACAACCCGGCACCAGGGTGGACGAACAGGATGATGCCGAACACGATTGAAAGGGCACCTGCAAGTCCGAGCAGCCAGTTCCCTACAGTGAATGCCGCCGCCAGCTCCATCACTCCTGTTATTACAGCCCAGATAGCGACAATATAAAGCAGGATCAATGCAGTCTCGCCCGGCCATACGAACGCTACGATGCCCAGGATAATCCCAGCCACCCCTTCGACTACCAGCCAGCCCCAGCGGGGTAAGTACCGGCGCTCGGTAATAGCCACAACTACAGCCAGGATACCATCAATGAGGGCATAGGCCCCGAAAACAAAAATCAGCGCGAGCAGAGCAATACCAGGAAATATCAGGGCTATTAACCCCAAAATGATGGCGAAGACTCCCCGCAAGAGCATTAACCACCAGTTGTACCTTGTGGTTTGAGTGACAGAGTTGATCAAGTTGTGCCTCCTTTGTCATAGTGAAAACAAGAAATGTACAGGCACTAAATATACGAATTCGACCTACAAATAGTCTCTCGACCCCTGACTCCGGCAAGAGCACGCGAAAAGCATGCCTACGGTCACCGCTTAACAGCATATTTCTCCCACCTCTTCAAGAAAGTTTCGGGCTAAAGGCAGGCGCTCAACAGTTTTCCAGGGTCACGTTTAGCGGCTTGGAGGGCGATTCTCCAGAGGGGGCAAGGTAGCGGAGAAATCAACGGAGAAGCGCTGCATGTAATCATCGAGCAAAAACTGCACCCGCTCATACTCCTGGGACGCGACCACAAAGCCCACATGATGCCGTTTGTTCAAGCGCCAGGTAATTTCGGGGTCCTGGTAAGCCGAGGTATCAGGGTACTCCTGGCGGGCAAGCGTGACGATGACGCCTGCATAGTGCTGCCGGTACTCGGGCAAGCGGTAGAGTTCTTCACCGGAGGCAAGCTCGATTTTTGCCCACTCGCGCCAGAGATTGATGCCCGTGGCAGCCTCGATCAACTCCACGATATTGGCGCCGCCAACGCGAGCAGCCGTCTCGAGGAAATAAAATTGCCCATCATCGCGCCCCTTGATGAACTCCATATGCGTCACGCCGCTCACCATACCAAAATCTCGCATCACCCTCCGGCTCAAATCCTTCAATATCTGCTCATCCTGGGAACCACGCAGAACCGTGCGCGTGCTGGAAACACCACCTTCGTGATAGACATTCAACGGCGGCCGGGCATAGCGGTGCGCTTCAGAAAAGATCACTTCGCGGTTGAAGACGAGCGAGTCAACATGATAGACATCGCCTGGAAGGTAGCGCTCGAGCAGTTGAAAGGATTGCAAGTCACCAAGGGCGTTCAGGCGCGACCAGAGTTCTTCCGCTGAATCGATTCTGGTTATGCCAATCGTCGAAGCTTCGGAGCGCGGCTTCAACAGCCATGGAGGAGGAACCCGCTCCATAAACTCGCGTATTCTATCGTAGTTAAAGATGGACACAAAATCGGGGACGGGGATATTGTTTTCGCGAGCCCCCACGCGCATCGCCAGTTTATCGCGGAAGTAGCGGACGGTGCTTTCGCCTATGCCGGGCAAGCGCATATGTTCGCGCAACGCCGCGGCGGTCCATACATCATAATCATCGAGAGCTACAATGCGGTCGATGACATGCGAGCGCGCCAGGTAGCTGACGCCGCGAATCACATCGTCCACTTTGGAAAGGTCTGGCATATGCAAAAACTCATCTATGCTGTCAAACGGCCAGTCAGCGTGTTCCAGTTCCGTCACGGTCAGCAGAAACACCCTTGCTCCCTGCCGCTTACATTCGCGAATAAACTCCTGCCCCTTCTCATAACTGCAAAGGCAAAGCACCGTTTTCGGAGTTCTGTCTGTCATCGTGATGCTCCTCAAATAATACAGGCAGCGCCAACTAGAAGCGCTACAGTATAATGCTCAGGAACGAACTGCGCGTTGAAGTTGCTGAAGTACGATGTCACTGCATGATTACAAAACAAAGACGGTATGTTTCTCACAGTATAGCATACCGAACCCTCAACATTTAGGACTGCACCTTGAAACAGGGGGTTGACCAGTCGAGTCAGTCGCCTTCAACTGACTCGACTGGTCAATCCCCTCAATGACTCCACGCCTCGCTTGATAGTTTCATCTACCTGTCCACGTTGTGCGAAACCCACTGATTCCCAGGTCCTGCGTAGCTTGGTCCCTCGCCGAAAGCCATCTGAGTATTATTATCCGAGTCCACCGCCATTGACTGGTAATCACCATATGGCAGATCAAATCCGGCCTTAGTCAGATAGGGGTAGCCAGGAAGGTACCCGGAAATGCGTACGCTGGAACTAAGATGCAGCCCACCATCGGTACTTTCGCGGAAGAAGACATTCCATTTTCCGGTGCGTGTATCCATCCAGGCGAAACGGACATCACCGGGAGCCTGCCCAACCGCGATGGCGGGGAAACAATTCTCCACACCCTGCGGCGCATCTGAGATATCGACGCGCGGAGAATAGGTCTTGCCATGGTCGGTAGAGCGCGAAAAGAAGATACGTTGTGGCTCAAGGCTTCTTTGATCGAGGCTGCCATTCCAGAGCAGGTAAATGGTATCATCACTACCAATGCGCAAGGCCATTTGCGAACTGAGATAGGCATATCCACAATTTTTGCAAAGCGGTGCTTCGGCGCTTATATCGATAACGGTTCTGGTCCAATGTTCCCCGTTATCGGTCGATTTCGATACCCATAGGGTCACTGGCCCGTTACCATGCTGTCGATGAGCGGCGTCGAAGCTATCCCAGCTGACAAAAATATTGCCATGAGAGTCAATTGCGGCTCCGGCTGAGAGCGAGAGGCTGAATTTTCTGCTCGTTGGGAACACTTCGTGCGTCGACCAGTGCACGCCATCATCGACCGAGACCGCGGCCCACGTATTGTAATTGTCGTCATAGGCCACAACTATCGTGTTGCCGCGCACGGCCAGTTCATCTTTATCCAGGCCGGGCGGATTATCAGAGACAATTTCCAGCTTGCTCCAGGTCTGACCAAAATCGGTCGATTTCACCACCGCAATTCTCGACCTGGAGTTCTCAAGGAACGAGGCCCAGACAGTACGCCCATCAGCCGGATCGACCATGATCTGAGGGTCATACTGACCACCTTTGACCGGGCCAGGCGCTATCGGGCGCGGCGCGCTCCATGTCTTGCCCTCATCGTCGGAGCGTTGGACGAGCAGGTGCAGATCGCAACCGGGGCAGGTTCCACCACCCTGAACATCGTAATGTTTATACAGCGCGTACACATGCCCATAGCGATCAGCGGCAATTGATGGCTCCCAATCGTCGCCTGAATGAAAGCCGATCCGCATCTGGGGCGTAAATTGGAGCCCATTGCCGGGAATGGAGATGACAGGACGGGCCAGAGCAGCAGCGCTAGCGGAGAGACAGAACACGAACAATGCGCCCACAGTGAAAAATAAACGCAAGGGGAAATAGTGAAAATGCAGGATGGTCCTGATCTTCTGGCTATGGGGCAGCAAATCCTGGATGGGCATAGAAGAGCCTCCTTGAGAAAAATAGTTCGCCTTACTTCAATGGTGAAAGGACCAGGGGGCTGTAGTACTTACTATGTCAACAATACTATCAAGCAAGGGGGTTGTCAATGATCGTAGGATAACTGTTCAGGATGGCAAGAAATAGACGGGGTAATGCCTTGCATGCTATAATGACCGCAGCATGCGCCAGACTTTTTCCTAAACCGGTTCGGGGATTGAAAACCGATGTATAGACCTTCCAGGCAATCTTCGCAGGCAAGCATTATATTCAACCGGCTAATTTCGGTAGCGGCGCTGGCACTCTGGCGCTGGCGCCGGCACTGGTTTCTGCTCCTGCTCACATTTGTGGGGATGTTGGCTGCCACCGCGCTGGCATGCATTCTCCCATTGCTCACGCTAGTTTTCCAAACTACCGCATTGCATGATACCTTGACGGCTTCACCCCTGGCGTCAGAATTGACGCTTCACACCCAGGTAACAGGATTATCCTCACACACTCTCTATCCGATTTACCAATCTGGTGGTACTCCTTTTGAAGATAATCTCGCACCATATCTGCAAGGTCAGCCGCGCCTTGAAATCGAGACACCTGAGTTCAGCATCATTGCACCTGAGGAAACCCAACTTCGCACACCACTGCGTCTCTACGGTAACCCTATAAATGAAATCACATCACACGTGATACTGCAGCAGGGACGATTGCCGGCCTCTACCAGTCAGGATATCGAAGTTGCTCTGACACCAGACACAGCCAGCGCCTTGCATGTCAGGGTCGGCAGCGTCATTACTGTGGTTTCAAATTTCTCCGTCGTTCCTGTAAGAGGCGCATCAGCAGCAGCACTCCAGCAATCGTTCTGCTCTATTGCTCCCGGGAAGGACACTACTCCTGTCACTTCTCAGGACACGTACTGCCAGCGGTTCAAACTGCACGTCGTCGGCATATTTGAAGTGAAGCCGAACGACTCCTTCTGGCACGGAGAAAATTTCCACCCTCAATCGTACGAAACCCGCATCCATTATGCGGCCCTCGCGTCCAATGAATCTCTGCTCGCGGCATTGGATTCTGCCGCGACAACTCATAGCGCGGACACCGTTTACTTTCTCCAGGGATATTTCGGCAGTCTTAGCTGGTATTACTACCTGAACCCATCGCACATCTCGCTCGATAATCTCGATGACCTCATCGCGCAACTCGCAGCTACCCAGGAAGCTGTCAATCAGGCAAGTAGCTTCGCTTTGCTTTACCAGCTCCCTCTCGTACAAGGTTTTAATGTAACCGGCTCTGTCTTGAGTACTTATGCCGTTCCGGGTTCATTAGAGAGCTTTCGCAGCAGCATAGCTATTGCCAGGATTCCTATCTTTATTTTAACCCTGCAGATCATCTGCCTGCTGCTATTTTTCACCGCCATCATGACAGAGCTGCTGATTGAGCGTCAGTCCCATGCTATTGTCCTTTTACGCAGCCGGGGCGCGAGCACCGGGCAGATTTTTGCATCGCATATCACGCAGAATCTTGTCCTGTGCATCTTTGCGCTCATTGCCGGCCCGCTACTGGCCTATTTGGGGGCAGTTTCTATTGCTCAGCACGTACTGCCAGCAATCAACCAGGACGCGATCAAGGTACTTACAAACGATCCTCTCACTGCATTATGGAATGTCAGGTGGTACGCCCTGGCAATAGCAGGTAGCATCATTATCGTATCGATAGCTGCGCTGTACCGGGCTTCGCGTATTTACGCTCCGGCCCTGCGACGTGAAAGTGGACGCGCTGCTGCTCGCCCACTATGGCAACGCCTCAATCTTGACCTCGTTGCTGCAATCATCGCGCTGACCGGCTATGGGGTCGCGTTGTACCTGGCCGATATCGGGGGATTGCTTGACGCTCAGACTCAGGCGCTCGTTTCTGCCCCAATCGGATTAATTGCGCCTGTTTTCTTACTGCTGGCGGCCATCCTGCTCTTCCTGCGCATTACGCCAGCGCTATTACGGCTGGCATCGCGCCTGCTGGCTCGTGGCCGGGGAGCTGTCCCCATGCTGGCTATGACCCAACTTTCTCGCTCCCCTCGTCAATCGGTACGCATGATTATGCTGCTTGCATTAGCCACCGCTTTCGCCATATTTACTCTGAGTTTCTCAGCATCGCAAACGCAGAGGGCAACGAACCTGGCGAACTATGCGGCAGGCGCGGATTTCAGTGGCAGCATTCCCAGCACGGCCCCTGCCTATCCGGTAAACATTGAAACGCAGCGCTATCGTAACATTCGCGGCGTTCTGTACGCATCGGTAGGGACAGTAGCGGAAGAATCCGTGGGAGATCTCAACAATCTCTACCTGCTGGATGTGCAAGCTATTGATCCAGGCACATTTGCCCAGGCCACCATCTGGAATCCGCAGAATTCATCTCAACCATTAAGTTCCCTGCTCACTCAGTTGGCGGCCCGGAGGAATATAGCAATCCAGCAACATGTTATTCCGGCTATCGTTGATGCCCAGACGTGGAACAGGCTCGGCTTACACGTAGGAGAATCGTTCTTTGTTCACCAGAATGGCACGCTCACCGACAACATACGCTACATCGCTATCGCTGAAGTTCAGGCTATCCCAACACTTACCGATCTCGAAATCGTAAATGGTCAGCAGTTCGGTAAGATGATTGTCGATTACCAGACCTTTTCGGCCCTCGAGAAACGCCTCTACGGTTTTGAGCCGTCCGCCAATCATGTCTGGCTGCATACGTCTGATGACCCAACTGCCATCGCACATGTACGCAGCGTGCTCCAGTCATCAAATCTGTACCTGAATTACCTGCAAGACCGGCGAGCGATGATGAGCAACTTGCAGAACGAGCCATTTTACCTCAATCTCATCATCGTTCTGTCATTGGGAGTAATTGCGGCACTGCTGCTGGCACTGATTGCTGATCTGCTGGCATCGTGGTTGAGTGTGCGCAGCCGTCTCAATCAATTCGTCGCATTACGCGCTCTCGGGGCTACCCCTCGCCAGGTAACCGGCGTAATGGCTTTCGAGCAAACTCTTGTCTATTTGACTGCTCTGTGCCTTGGTACTGCCTTTGGCATACTGCTCGCGCTTACGGTTGTCCCAACCCTGCTGCTTTCAACGCCTTCCGCCATACCCGGTGACGCCAATAGTATGACCAGTATGTTCATTCAGCAACTGATTCCTGCTCAGATCGAGTTTCCCTGGACTTTGGGGATTGCCTTCGCCGTGCTGGTCATGCTCTGCGCTGCCGCTGTGATGATCATGGCCTGGGTTGCCTTACGACCTTCGATGAGTTCGACGCTCCGGCTCGATGAAGATCAACCACCACTTGCTGTGCTGAGAGAGGTGGGGACAGTAGGGCAGGGACGAGCCGCAGCAGTGGGACAGGGACAAGCCGCTGTCCCTACAGGACTTGCCACGCAGGTACGAACGGTATCGCGTCCAGCAGGCCTGTCTTTTATAGTACTTGCCTCCGGCCAGGCGCGGCGGACATGGCTATTGCTGGTCACCACAGGCATAGGAATTACTGCCGCCATCGTCATGGTTTGTGCGATACCGCTCTTCTCAGAGGTCATGACGACGGCAGGGCTGCAAACGACACTAAACAGCACTCCTGGGGGTTCTGAATTTACACTCGACGCACTTGCTCCGGGGCTTTCAACCTCCGTTGTCCAGAATATCCAGCAGCAACTTGATCCCTACCTGCAGGCGCGCATTGGTAGCTATGCGCACCAGCCTGTCCTCTTCTCCATCAAGGAAACTGGTTTTATCTACGCAGCACCCAATACTCCCAATAGCTACAACCCATTAAATATCTTTGCTACATCCATGGAACAGGCCTCTTCTCATCTTACCCTCTTGCAAGGCCGGCTTCCACGCGAGGCAGGCGATGTGCTTGAAGTCCTTCTCACCGCCCCCACTGCCCAGAACCTGCACGCCAAGGTTGGTTCCATCCTGGACCTCCAATTCGAGCAGACCTCTCATTTCAAGGATATAGCCACAAATAATTTCACCTCTGAAAAATTGAAGGTACGTGTTGTAGGGCTGTTCAAAGTCAACGCTGTCAATGATTATATCTGGCATGGGAACACCTTGCAGGCGATTCCAGGGAATGAGTACAGCGCCGCCAGCGCAATCGCGCCCATTGGTGCTTTCCTCGCGGCATTCGACCATCTGGCCGCATCCTTGCACACGAACGCGGTCTTCACAGCAAATGCGTTCGAATTGCTCTGGGATTACCGCCTGGAAATCTCCCACATTGCCTACAACCAGTATACTGACCTTGCCGACCGGCTCACTACTTTGCAGGAAGATATCCAGAACAAGTATGGAGCAATCGCTTCCACCAGTTTTCCATACCTGAGCCAGGCAAGCATCTATGACCCCGCCCCTGGTTCTTTTACCATGCTTGATGTATTGGAAAGCTATCTTAATCGAGTTGATGTTTTTCGCGTTCCCGCGGCTATCCTCGCTCTGCAAATGATCGGTATGATCCTGGTATTCATCAGCCTGACTGCCGATATTCTGGTCGAACGGCAGGCTCAGGCTATTGCTGTACTCCGCAGTCGGGGCGCGAGTGGTGGTCAGATAGCAGCGACACTGATCACGCAGGGGATTGCTATAGGTATTGTCGCCCTTGTCATTGGGCCGCCGCTTGCTCTTGTTATAGTCTCTGCGATAGCCCTACGCCTGCTGGGGCCTCAGGCACAAGCAATTATTTCCCTTGTCATGAGCGGCCCTATGCAGGTGATACTGAGTGTAAGCTGGTATGCTGTGGGAACCGCGCTGGTCGTTATACTTGCGCTGGCTCTGCTTTTCCGAAGAGCAGCGAACATGAACATCCTCTCATTGCGCCAGGCAACAGCGCGTTCAAGCCGCACGACGGTATGGCAACACCTCAGGCTCGATGGCGGAGCCGCAATCATTGCCCTCACCGCATTTGGGCTTTCGCTCTACCTGACCAGGCTTGGGAATCAGCTTGACCTGGGCACAAAAACGCTGGTTCAGGCTCCCTTGACTATTATCGCCTCGATCTTTTTCATCTTCGCAATCATGGTTCTCTTCTTGCGCTTCTTTCCCCTGCTCTTGAGATTGGGAACATGGATTGTCATACGTGGCCGGGGAGCTGTCTCCGTTTTAGCGCTTACACAAATGGCCCGTTCCCCGCGCTACACCCTGCGCACAATCTTGTTGCCCGCATTCGCCATTGCCTTCGTTATTTTCACCCTGATATTCAACGCATCGCAGGCACAACGCGTCATCGATATCGCCAACTATGAGGTAGGAGCCGATTTTAGCGGCGATATTCCTCCCGATGCCAATAATTTGACACTGCAAGATGAAATGGCCGTTTACCGGGCTATTCCAGGCGTTACCTCGGTAACCCTCGGGTATACGACGCAGGGTTTTGTCGCCGGATCATATCCATCCATACCTGTACAGGTTATGGCGGTAGATGCCGCTACCTATGCGCACACAGCCATCTGGAATCCACAAAACTCTTCGCAATCACTTACTGTGCTCATGAAACAACTACTCACGCTACGTAGTCAGAGCGCCAACAGCAATATCATTCCCGTCATTGTCGATGCAGCTGCGGCCAGCAGACTTCACCTGACACTCGGATCTCTGCTAAACGTGGTCATCAACAATCAGGCATTCAATCCCATGTATTGCCAGGTCGTGGCACTCGTACAACATATTCCGTCCATCAATAATAGCGCCAGTACCAGCAGCGCCAGCAACGATACATCGCCGGTTGGCCTGTTGATGGACTACCAGACGTACTTCACGACATATGGAAAGAGTAGCAAGCGGTTAGCCTCTTACGCGCCGCCGGTTCCTCCCGCGCCTCCAACACCATTTAATCACATCTGGCTGCGCGTTTCAGATAGCCCTGCGGCAGTCGTGCAGGTCCGAGCAGCAGTGCAGACAAAGTACCTGTACCTCAATAATCTGCTTGACAGGCACGCGCTTATCGACGAACTGAACAATGATCCTTTATCCCGCAACCTGACATCCTTCTTTATCCTCGGTACAATTACCACACTGCTGCTGGCATTGCTGGGAGACTTTCTGGCATCGTGGCTTAGCGTGCGCACCCGCCTGCACCAGTTTGTCGTGTTCCGCTCGCTAGGAGCAGACCCCAGGCAGGTCATTGGCATGCTAACATGGGAGCAAGGCATCGTGCACACCACGGCAATACTACTTGGGGGGATCTTTGGCGCAATCCTTGCCATTATAGCCATACCCGCCTTGATTGTGGTCAACATTCCTGCCGGTGGCTCGTTCGGCAACGTGAGCAACACCCAGTTTTACACGTTACAGCAAGTTTTGCCTCCACACATTATCATTCCCTCGTCATTAAGCGTTATTCTCATTGCCTTGCTTGCCATTGTCGTCGTTGTCCTCTCAACGATGATCCGGGTGAGCTTACGACCGGCGCCTGGTCGTCTATTACGAGTGAGTGAGGATTAATGAGATGACGATAATATTGGCGACTGATTCTTAGCCTCAATGTTATCGTCACCGGGACGAAAGCGAAAGAGACTGTTATGGGATGTAAATCTCGCGTTCTCAGGACGCCGGAAACTAAAGCCAGCGTCTACGAGGTCGGCGCACATAGCCACCACGCCTATAGTAATAGCGAGAATAGTAGCGGTGTGCGTGGTGATAGGCAAAAGCGCTCCAGATGAAAACCAGAATCGCAGCGGCGATAATGGACGTGATCAAGGGAACGCCGTTCAAAGTTGGCTCCCCAACGATGTGGACATGAAAGACTCCCACCACCAGGAAAATGGCAATAAAGCCCAGCACGATCGCTCCCACCAGGCCAAATGGCGTGCGCCTCCGGGCGATCAATTCGCCAACGAAACCAACAATTGCGGCGATAATCAACCAGATAATCAGATCTCCAAGCGTGATTACCATAGAAATTGCTCCTCCTTTCAGTCGCCAAAAACTCACATGAGTTTTACTACACACTACCTACACGAAGCACAAGCATTTTCATATACAAAACACGTCTTTATTTCGTGGCCTGATAAGCCCGCTGATGCTTCTCCGCCTGCTTCCTGGCAAGCCGATCTCGTATCCAATCGAAGGTGTGATTATACAAAAAGATCAGCAACGAGAGGAAAATGGCTCCGGAGAGATAGCCGCCCAGCACATCGGTTAACCAGTGAGAACCCTCGAGAATACGCGAATAACCTATCACAGCGATGATCACGAATGCCACGAGCTGGAATGGAATCAGTATCCAGCGATAACGCCAATGACGAACCGGGGGAGTGAAGCTGAGGTACAATAGCATGCCATAGAAGACCAGATCATTCTCAGCGTGACCGGACGGAAAGCTGTGATACGGTTCCGGCATGTAGACATGAATGAGCGGCGAACTGGGCCGGGGTCTCCCTACAAGCAAACTGGCCAGACCGTTGAGACCATCCATGATACCGGTTCCTACAGAGACAAAGATGCCGGCCATAAACCAGCGCACCGCCGCTTTGCCCAGACGCCAGGCAATAATGCCAATCAGCATCAGGATCACAAACCATGATATGTACTCAATAAGGGAAACAAGTGGATCATTCATGAGGCTTGCGAAGGTGAGCACAGCCATAAAGCCCGCCCACAAATGAAGATGCTGGATAGTAATCGTGGTTTGCAGATCAAAAGGCCATGGCGCGGGATGAAAATGAACGATTACGCAGGCTAGCACAAAAATCACTACAGCAATACCCCAGAGCGCATACTGGAAAATGCGCGAGTTGCGCTCATCCTCCTGTTCTCCACTATGAGGGATTGCTGCTGGGGCATTGGATTGCAATCCTCTGGGATTCGTCATACTGGACATCGCTTCTCCTCCAATCGTATTTTCCGCTTGCTTTATGTAGATACACGTGGGGATTAGCTTAACAGGATACAAAGAGTAATCCACTATACGCTCTGCGCAACCTCCTCATCATCCGACGCCGCATCATAGCCGATTCTGGTGGTGAAACCTCATTAAGTTGTCCGGCTTGAAAGCTTGGCTTGCCAAAGATAGAAAGCAGCAGGGTTAGATCACGATGCGCAAGATCACAGTGAACCAATAGATCATTCTTTGGAGCGCGCCCTCACGACAAGGTATCCTAACCCTCCAACAGTGGCAGCGAGTACGGCTGCGCCAATAAGAAGTGGCGATCCCATCGTAGGTGTTGGCAGTGGCGGAGCTGGAATAAGGGCCTTTTCTTGAGGGCTGGACACGTGCCGGCGCGCAATTTCAAGCTTCAGGCTCGCCTCCCCTTTTCCCATGGCCCAGCGATGATTGGCGGAAAAAATCGGTTTGATCAGGAAAGAGAAGTAACGTAAAAGTGGCTTCTCGGCTTTAATCTTCCAGTCGTAGACAACATTCACCCAGGGGCCATCCTGTTCAAATGTCCAGATGCCGCGCCCATCAAAATCACCCCATGCAACTAAGGTAAAGCCATCTTCGCGTACTTCCGTGACACGAAAGTCCCAGCGGAGCGTGTAAGGCAGCCAGCCCTTCGTGTACAGGCTGACCACTTTACCCAATCCATGCTCACCGCCTGGTTCGAGTACTTTCACATCCAGGTAAACTGAAGGCCACCAGCGCACAAGGTCGGCGGCATCAGCTAGAACCTCCGAAACTTCCTTTACCGTACTCTGCACCCGCCACCTGGTAATAAAGTGATACTCGTTGCTTGCCATCGTAAGCTCCTTCTCATTGGACCAATTCAACTTCTATGGTCGAGATATATACAGCTTACGCAAGCAAAGAATTTTGGGATTACTCCTGGCAACATTCGCTTGACATAGAACACAGTTTCCAGTATAGTCAGTTCAGCAAAACCTGGTCAGCGGCATATGTGAGTAAACGTATCAAAGATTTCGGAAAACACTACCATTTTATCGCTCGAGGAGAAGCCTCTATGAACACTATCATCACCCATTCCGCCCGGCTGCACTGCAACACTCATCGCGCCTTCGAAATGTTCACCTTGAACCAGAATCTCGAAGCGTGGCTGACAAATTACGCTGAGATCGAACCTGTCGCGGGAGGCAAATATGAACTCTACTGGGACACAGCCAACAAAACGCGTAACAATACGCATGGCTGCAGGATCACAGCCATCGAGCCGGATAAATATCTCTGCTTTGAATGGAAAGGCCCCTCGGAGTTCGAGGGTTTCATGAATAACGCCGACCCCCTTACCCATGTAACAGTTTTCTTCATTCCTTGCGACGAGGTCTTAACACCCTGCACGGACGTTTATCTTGTTCACTCCGGCTGGGGCAGCTCGCCCGAATGGGAAAAAGCCAGGAACTACTTCGTGCGCGCCTGGGATATAGCATTTGATCAGCTTGAAGCGAGGATAAACGGTTAGGAGAACCTGAGAATTTTATCAGGCAGTCTCATTACCGGTCGTACTAACCCTATTGACCGGCATTTCACTTTGCTCTTCGTGCGCCGGCCTGGTTGGTGGCTCAGCGAGTCCAAATCTTGCCAGGCCCGCTATACCAACGCCCACCATGATGGACGCACAAAGAGCAATTCCTGCAGCCACCTCCACGACCGTGAATAGTGGAACGGCCAGCAACAAACCTAGCGAAGCTCCCGCATTTTCGAGCATCGCCAGCAGGCTATAGATCTTTCCTATTTGATTGGATGGCAGATCAGTCTGTATCATCGTCAACAGCATGATATCGCCCATGGGGCCACCAACTGCTGCCAGAGCCGAACCCAACAATGCTAGCGGCAGCGAAGGCGCGAAAGCCAGCAAGAAAAATCCGACGCCCAGAACCAGCTTCCCTACGAAAATTGTCATAACCCGCCTATGGATGGTCAAACTACCAATGACCAGATTGCTCAGAACATTGCCCACTCCATAAGCGCCGACAATCAGACCATAGGCACCAACATTGCCCCCCAGCATGCGCGCAGCTAATAATGGGACACCGACAGTAAAACCGGTACCCCAGGCGACACTGATAATGCCAAGACTTACGAATATCCATGCCAGGCAACGATGAGCGCGTACCAGGCGCATCGCTCCCCTTATCTCTTGCGATACACCCTTGATGCCATTTCCTATCTCCCTATTCCGCTCAGGCTTCCAGGCAAAGTGCCGCCCCAACGAAAATACTGCCAGCGCGGAGATGACAAAACTGATCGCGTCCAGCGTAAAGAAATGGGCAAGGGGCAAGAAAATGATTAATACTCCCGCAAGGCTGGGACCGAGGGCGCGAGCCAGCCGCCTCGTTATATCCATCAGCCCGTTAGTGGCCTGCAATATCTGCGTATCTCCAGTCAGCGCGGGCAGACTGGCCTGAAGAGTTGGATCGAATAAGGCTCCTAGACCGCCCACGATGACTGCCACCACGACCAGGTGCCATAGTTGCAATATTCCGGTCAACGCCAGGATGGGCAGGATTCCAACAGCCACTGCGCGTAACACATCCACCACCATCATCGTCGTGCGGCGATTCCAGCGATCCGCATAAACACCACCAAACAGGCCAAAGAGTAGCATCGAACCGGTTTCCGCTGCCGCCACAATGCCTGCCGCGCTCCCGGCCACCTTGACCGCGATCCACATCACGGCAATCAAATAGAAAAAATCGCCCATTGCTGAAAGCACCTGGCTCGACCAGAGAATGGCGAGGTGACGTAAGCGCAGCACTTTTAGAAAACTCATGATCTCTCCCTGCTCCTTCTGTTCTGGCCTATAGCCTTGTCTAAAGTGTAAAGGAGGAATGAGCATAGTACAAGCCGATAGCTGCTATAATTGTTATCGAATTTTTCTATAGATGAAAGGAACGAGCAATGGATAGAGATCAGTTACAAGCCTTCGAACGCATTGTGCGCGACGGCAGCTTCAGCCGGGCCGCACGGACATTGAACATCACGCAGCCTACAATCAGCGCACGTATTCAAGCGTTGGAGCAAGAGGTAGGAGGTCAACTCTTCACCCGCGCAGGACGGAAGGTAACGCTCACTGAAAGGGGTGAGAGTTTCTTGCCATATGCTCGCCGCGCCCTGGAAGTGCTGGCTGAAGGCGTCGAGGTAGCGCAATTGACCCAGGAGGGCAAACGCGGTCGCGTCACGGTCGGGACTATCGAATCGCTGGCAGGAGGGTTCCTGGCATCATCCATTGCAAGCTTCCACGATACTCACCCAAAGGTGGATTACTTTGTGCGTACAGGCCATAGCGACCAGGTAGTGGAAATGCTCTATGATGGTGTAGTGAAACTGGGTCTGATAAGCTGGCCTTTTTTCAATCCTGATTTGATACCAGTGCTGCGCTTTCGCGAGCCACTCGTACTGGCCGTGCCGGCAGGTAGCTCTCTGATAGGAAGAGGAGCAGTAACGCTAGAGGAGGCACAACGAGCAAAAGGCCACCTGCTGAAAGTCCAATGGCAATGGGGACCAGCTGTGAACACGACATTATTGCGCATTACCGAGCAGATGAGTCCGATGGTAGAACTGCCCTTTGAAACGGTACGTCATCTATTGCTCGATGGTATCGGAGCAGCATTCCTCACCCGCGCATTGGTGGCAGAGGATTTGAAGTCAGGACGGCTGGTAGAGGTTGAAGTGGCCGATGTGCCACCGGTTTACAGGGAAAGCGCCCTGGTCCACCTGGCACATCGAGGCCCTCTCAATGCGGTGCTGGCCGATTTTGTAGAGGTGATGCGGGAGGAGGCGGGAGAGCTCTGTATCCGTTAGACTTAGAGAGGAAGCTCATTTGCCACCCCCTATTTCCTACTTATGTATCGATGGTTAGCTCATCCGTTACAGCCGTGGATCAACAGGCTCACTTTCAAGCGCCAGCACGCCAAAAACGCACTCATGCACTCGGCGCAGGGGTTCTCCGCGCACAAAACGCTCCAGGGCCTCGACGCCAAGAGAAAACTCGCGCAGGGCCAGCGAACGTTTTGCGCCTAATCCGCGTTTGCGCAGTTGTTCTAGATTCTGCGGAATGCTGTACTCAGGACCGTAGATGATACGCAGGTATTCCGGCCCGCGGCATTTGAGGGCGGGCTGTACGATTCCTCGCTTGCCTCTCACAAGGAAATCCAGCGGCTTGACCACCATTCCTTCGCCGCCGCGCCCGGTCAGTTCTCGCCACCAGGCAATGCCCTCTTCAATGCTTGCCGCACCGGTGATATCCACAACTTTGAATGGCGTAGCGAGCAGCAGCGCTTCATCAGCACGGCAGATCTCGGCAAGCGTCTCCATATGCCAGGCGTGATCCTTGTTCGTATAAACTTTGCCCTGTGTCGCCAGCAGGTGAAACGGGGCAAGTTTGAGGTCGGTCACGGCATATACGGGCCAGCAATACCGTCGATAGGCATTGACATACTGTGTGACGAGCTTTTGCTTGTTGCGATAGGTCGCCAGCAATTCTTCAACATCGCGGCCCTGTTCTGCTGCCAGTTCGAGGCCTGCCACTGCATCACCTGTTGCGGCGCGTGCGGCAGAGCCGACGGAGGCATACTGCTGGAGCAGCAGCGCCTGGGCCTTAACCGACCAGGGCATCAGTGGGCGATGATGGTTACGCTCCTGACAAACCTTCTCGGGCAGGTTGAACACAATTGCTACGGGCAGGCAATGATACTCACGCGCCAGCGTGAGCAACGGTTTACGGGCCTCCGACTGAACGTTCGTCGCATCGATCACTGTCAGCTTTCCCGCAGCCAGGCGTTTAGCGGCAACGAAGTGCAGTACCTCGAAAGCATCCTTGGTAGCGCTCTGGTCATTTTCATCATCCGAGACCAAGCCTCTACAAAAATCCGATGAGAGGATCTCAGTACTTTTAAAGTGTTTATGGGCAAAAGTTGACCTGCCGGAACCTGAAGGCCCGATGAGGATCACCAGTGAAAGCTCAGGAATCGTAATATTCATGACAGGTAACGCATCCTTAACCGCAATAGCAGATTATGTAAGATTTCCCTACCCAACCAACTTATCTTTTAGCATGTATCAATTTACTATCTCACGCGAGAAAATCGCCATCTGCGAAGGCGCTCCAACCTGCGAGTCTTCCGGCCCTATCGACAGGAAACGAACAGAATAACTGAACTGTGCTGCTACCCTGTTTGCCCACGTCTGAAATTCCTGGCGCGTCCATTCAAAACGATGATCTTTGTGGCGAAACTGGCCGGTAGGCAATGTTTCAAACTTGACATTATATTCCGAGTTGGGCGTCGTTATTATTACCGTCGCGGGCCGGGCAAACTCGAAGAGAACCCGTTCAAACGCAGCAAGACGTGCCGGGTCCAGGTGCTCTATGACCTCGACAACCGCGGCAGCATCGTATCCTTCCAATCGTTTATCCCGATAAGTCAACGCGCCATGGAACAGTAGAATACGTTCCTTCTGCTTAGCAGGTAGACGATCAAGATTCAAGCGATCCCTGGCTCTTTCCAGAGCACGATAGGAAACATCCATGCCGGCAATCTTGTCAAAAGCTTTATCGTGCAAGAGCATTTTAAGCAACTTGCCTTCGCCACAGCCTAAATCAAGCACTCGCGTTGCTCTCGCCTGTTTAAGCGCTGCCATGACCGCTCCCAGGCGCTGCTCATGTAAACTCAAACGCTCCTCGAGACGTTCTTCTCCAGCATCCGATTTTTCCGTCGCCACATCCTCATCAGGAGCATCCTCAGCCGTCAAACGTGCGATCGCATCGCGCGTCAAACTTCGCTTGTGCTTCAGATAACGATAGGCGATCTGCTCGCGTTCCGGGTGGGTTTCTAGCCATCCTTTGCCCCGGCGCAACAATTTTTCGACCTCATCATCCCCTATCCAATAATGCTTGTCATCATCCAGTACCGGGACAAGCACATAGAGATGCGTCAAAAGATCACACAAACGACAACTGGCTTCCAGGGTGACCGTGTAATAAATGCTCATGCCCCATTCTGGATAGGTTTCATCCAGCATATGAGGTGTGGCAGCTACCCTATAGCCCAATGGCTCAAAGAGACGCTTGAGCAGGTTTTCTCCCCCACGACAAGGCAAGACAGCAACCTTCGCCCGCAAAGGAATCTTCATTTCGGCCAGTTCCTGGCGAACTGCACTATGCCCATTCAGAGCCGTCCCATAGACCTGCGCAATGGCGACACTGAGAAACGAGGAAGCCACCTAAGGGCGGTCATTGACATACTGCTCCAGCGAAACCGCGCCATGCGAACCGCGTACTAACTGCACCGGATCGACATCCAGCAGCAATGCCGCAGTACAGGATTCGTCACTGACTTCTGGATAGAATATATGAGCCTTGCCGAACGAAAGCGCGAATGATTGCACCCTGGCCGGATTTTTATGTAGCAAGTAACCCAGGTCAGTAGCCGGTTGGTAAGTTGTCGTGATTGTCAGCAACATATATCTCCCCGGGAGGCTTTGTTGTAGAGGCATTGTAACATTGCAGGGTTCTGTTTACAATACATCGCCTCTGCCCTTACTTTTCCCCGCCTTGACGTCCTTGCTACAATTAACCTCGATATCCTAACACAAATATCTCTCTATTCGGGCTATAGGAAATTTTGGATCGAATGCAGTTAATATGAACGGATCAGTATATTTTCCTCCCGGCGCACGCCGCCTTCCCAGGCGCCTCTCGAAACTTTTCAAAAGCGAGTATGCAGCTTTTCAGCAATCCATTCAGGGCTTTGCTTCTGAGAGCGACCGGATACAATATGCTTCCCTGATGCTGATACGGCTCATGTTCGTCTACTTCTTGCAAAAGAAAGGCTTGCTGCATCACGATACTCACTACCTGCGCAACCAATTGCTTTCGATTCGCGAGAATAGTCAGGAAAATACCTCTTTCTATCGCCATTTTCTCCTACGTTTTTTCCATCATGAATTGACCGGCAATGAGCCTCCAGTATCAAGAGATACACTTCCTGCCAGCATCCCAGCGCTCAATAGTAGTCTGTTCGATGTCCCCGAATTAGAGCGCCGCAACGCCAATATCGACATACCCAACGCGGCTTTCGCCAGGCTCTTTGCTTTCCTCGATACGTTTGAGTGGCAGATCGAGGAATCTCCTCCCTGCTCCGGCAATGCGATCACCCCAGATATGCTCAGCTACATCTTTGAAAAGCTCATCAGTCAGAAAGAACTGGGCGCTTATTATACGCAGGCGGACATTTCCGAATATATCGCCAGGAATACTATTCTTCCTTTCCTCTTGCATGCCGCCGAAAAAAAGTTCCCCGATGCTTTTCATGCTGGTGGATGTATCTGGCAATTACTGTGCAATGATCCAGACCGCTATATCTATCCCGCCCTGAAAAAAGGGTACGAGTATGCCTTGCCACAAAGCATCGTCCCTGCGCCAACAAATGCTTCTCGACAGACTGAATGGAATAGGCTGGCCCGTGAGCCATTTGCGCTGCCGGGCGAGACCTGGAGCGAGGTTATTGCACGCCGCGAGCAATACGAGCAGCTTCATTCCTTGCTAGCATCAGGCAAGATACGCTCTATAGACGAGCTGGTGACGTATAACCTGAATATTTCCCTGTTTGTGCGAGATATCATCGAACATTGCGAGCACCCGGCGTTATTGTTGGCTTTTTACGAAGACCTGGCCCAGCTCACCGTGCTTGATCCTACCTGCGGCTCCGGGGCTTTCCTGCTGGCGGCACTTTCTATCCTCGAACCCCTCTACGATGCCTGCCTCACCCGCATGGAAGCGATGCTGAGTGGTTGTGAACCAGGAAGCGAGCCAGGGAAATCTACCAGTTCAATAGCTAGCGAACCCCAATGTTCGGTTTTCCGTGTCATACTCAAGCAGATGAGTTTCTATCCCAACCGGCGCTACTTTATCCTCAAATCGATCATCACCAACAACCTGTATGGGGTGGATATCATGCAGGAGGCGGTTGAGATCTGCAAATTGCGCCTGCTGCTCAAACTCCTAGCTCAAGTCGAGCAGGATGAAGCTGTGGAGTCACTAGCGGCTACCGATTTCAATATTCATGCTGGCAATATCCTGGCCGATCATAACAGTGAAGCAGGCATACCGATCAGGTACGAGCGAGACTTCCAGCGATCATCATGGTTCGTCGAGCTCTATAGCATCATACAAAACGGCGGGTTCGATGTGATTATCGGCAACCCGCCCTACGTGGAGTACGAGATCGTCAGCGCCTCATATAAAGTGAATGGCTATCGAACCTTATCGACCGGCAACCTTTACGCGCTCACGATTGAAAGATGCTCCGCGCTATTGGCACAGGATGGCCTGTTTGGGATGATCGTTCCATCCTCGGCAACCTGCACTAGCGGCTATTTGCCCTTGCAGAAAATCCTGCTAGAGCAATCATCGCTACATATCTCTTCGTTCAGCGACCAGCGCGGTAAGCTCTTCGACATTCCTCATCCGCGGCTCTGCATTATTCTCTTTACAAAATCTGCCCATCCCAAACGTGTCTACTCCACGCCCTACATAAAATTGGGACGTGAGCTGCGCGAATCGCTCTTTCAACGGCTGACCTACGTCGAAGTTACCGACCTGGTGAGGCCCGGTAGTATTCCGCGCTATGGCTCCTCTATCGAACGAACTCTGCATATGAAGATACATGGTCAGGCACACCGGTTAGGCGATTATGCCGTTAAAGCCAGCGGCAACATGGTTTATTACACTCGCAAGATGAGCTGGTATGTCCAGGTAACTCCCTTTATCCCGAAAATCCTCGATGAACACGGCCAACTGCGTCGTCCCTCGGAACTCAAGATGCTCGCCTTCTCATCACCTGAACAGGCCAATATTGCTTTTGTGGCGCTGAACTCGAACCTGTTCTACTGGTTCGTCACAACGGGCAGCGATTGTCGCAACTTAAACATGCGCGAGGTGCTGGGATTGCCGCTCGACGTCGAAGGGATGGAGAACGCTAGTCGCCATGAACTGTGTAAGCTGGCGGCTGACCTTGCACAGGATTTGCAAGCTCATTCGGAGCACCGGAAGATGCATTTCAAAGGCATAGGAACACTTACTATCCAGTGCATTTTTCCGGGCAGATCTAAGCCCATCATTGATGAAATTGATCGTATATTAGCAAGGCATTATGGGCTTACAGATGAGGAGCTGGATTTTATTATCAACTACGATGGGAAGTACCGAAACTGAGCGAGTAGCACTTCGTTTTCTTGCTCAGTGTGATAGTGTTTTCATCCCTTGTAGAGAATAATTTGAACGCCGGTCCATCACTATCCGTCTCAGCAATACTTGTTTTTAGATGCCGTTTCATATATACTCCTATCCGGGGTTACAGACTCTTTTGGGACTCTTCATTCAGTTATTGATGGCAACCCGAAATAGACAAAACATTGCATCGTAATAGTGCGCAAAGCCGATTGCCGTTTTTCAGTCTTTCAGACTTGTTCTCGCCGGTAACCACGCAACAACAAAACACAGAGAATATTCTGGGGATCACGGCGCTCATTTTTTTCGTGGGCATGCTCATCTCATTAATCACTATCATACTGCAAATTATGAGGTCTTTTCGTAAGAAACTTTTAAAACGCAGTAGCGTATTGTGGATATCTGCGGCGACCTCTGCTATAATAGCTATCCTCATTGGGATACTCATCGCGATTAACATTTCTTTCAGTAATTCCCTGGTTGCGAATATTTCAGCCGCAGTGGGCCTGGGCTTATTTGTCCTGGGCCTTGAGAGTCTTCTGGTGTTTATCATTGTAGGCATAAATATGCTCGTGATATACCTCTCGGGGCTCTCTTCCGCAAAATCAAACGTCTCTTTGCCTTGATCGCAGAGCTTTTTTCGTCAATTTTTCCAGGCCATAAAAATCTCTCTCTGGCAGAATGGCATGTCCGGGGGCCTGCCATTCTGAGCGCAGCGAAGAATCTCTAACCACTACCAGGGAATCACCAGAAAAGACTGGCTACCCGGTGAGGCATGAGAAGCGCGACCTGTTTCTTGCATTGTGCCCCCCATGCCCCATCAATTTTTAAGCGTGATCCAGCCGCCTCAACTCGATTTTGCCATTGCGAACGCGCAAGGCGAAGTTTGCCTCAGCATACACAGCCGGGCCGGTAACCACGGCCCCATCACTCATCCTGAAACAGGAACCATGCCAGGGACATTGCACGACACCATCTTTAACGGTTCCCTCGTCGAGCGGGCCGCCCATGTGCGTGCAGGTGGCGCCAATGGCATAGATCGTACTGCCTTGCTTCAAGAGAACGGCAGGAATACCGGCGACATCGACGCGCGTCAGTTTGCCTTCGACCAGGTCTTTCTCGTCCATGACGGCAACGTAATCATCGGAGCCGCCTTCAAAAGCAACATGATTTACGCCCACAGCTTTGGCAAAGCTGAGTTCGCCGCCAAGATAGGCCGAGAACAGCGAGGTCAAATATGCCGTGGTCGAAAGCGCTATTCCGGTGCGGCGACTGCCGGTCAATCGCGAAATCCAGGAGCCAACATTCAACGCGGTGATGCCAAGATTGAGCAACCCATGCATCATGCCTACACGCCGGTCGGCGCCAATCTGATCGCTCCAATCGGCGGCGCCCGTTACCGCCGCGCCTGTAGCTCCGAGCAAACCCAGCACCAGGGTTACATCCGCCCCGCGCGCGATCCCTTCATCCTCATTAAATAGCCAGAGAAGATCAAGTACCATTGTAGCTGTCCAGGAACCAACGGGCACATCAGTGAACACAGGATGTAATGCGTGCCCCAGCCATGTTCCATTCAGTATATCTTTGATCTTGCGATTGGGTTCGCCCGGCTGCCCAAAGAGCTGCAATAGCCAGTTCTGGAGAGGGTCAGCCAGCCTGTCGAGCCAGCTTTGATTCTCAACAAATTCGCTGACAGCATGTCGAAGCGGTGGATTAGCGGGCGGCGTATCGGCCCAACTTTTCGTTTCGCCTGAAACGACTTCTGAAGACATCGATCGTATTCCTTTCTTAACTAACGGACAAGGCAGGTCGTCTTGCCCCTTACTCGACAGTAAGCCAACAATAATCACGCGGCGGATTCAGGCCCAATACGGAAAATGGAACTCCTGGCTGCCGTCGTTCTAGTATATAATTAGCAACCTGCTCATTACCAGCATAGAAGCGCCTGGCACAGCGCAACGCGCTCTCTAATGAGCGGAACTGCACGTACATTTCTCCCTGTACCGGCAATGTGACATGCTGAAACCCATGCCGCGCCAACCATTCATAATCCTCGACGCGTGGCCAGATAATCACAATTTTCCCCCCACACTTCGTCACGCGCCGCATCTCGGCCAACCCTGCTTCACCTCCTTCTGCCGGGTCGGCAGTGAATGCCGAACATGACAATGCCAGATCGACGCTTTCATTCCCCAGAGGAAGTTCATCAAAACTCCCATGCAATGGAATGATACGCCCGGCATCCGCGCTATCCGCCAGCTTATTTTGCAAAATTCGTAACAGGCCAGGTGAAGGTTCCACTGCATAGACCTTGCTGGCACCATAACGAGCGCACTCGAACGAGGCTCTTCCACTGCCTGCCCCCGCGTCGAGCACAATCTTATCACGAATATCAGGCTCCAACTGTTTAAAAATGTCCGGGTGCAGGTACTCACCCTCTGTCAGTTCATTATATAATTCTGGCGTCTTCCAGTAGGTCAGTTCCCAAAAGAGTTTGTCCAGTACGTCGCGACGAGCGTTCTCTACCTGACCTTGTGTATATGACCGGCGCAGCGCCTGCAGAAAACGCGAACGTCGCGACAATGGCATAATATGCTCGATGCGTTCTAAGAGGCTTTCTGACGCGCCTTGCAGGGCTATTGCCAGTGTTTCGATTGAGAGACCGAAACCATTACAGCCCAGGATGCCCTGCATTGTTTCGTCATCGAAGACCAGCAAGTCTTCCAGGGAAAAAGGATTTGCAAACAGAGCATTGTTTGCCATAATTTATGCATCCTTCAATATTGCGCCCAGTTTTTCCGCCCAGATCAGCACACGTTCATCGCCCATGTAAGCTCCTACACATTGGAAGCCTAGGGGCAAACCATTCTCCACGCGTCCCGCAGACAATGAGATGGCAGGCAGTCCGGCATGTGTCCAGGGCAGGTTCATGATGGAGCTACCTGTGGTGGTAATTCCCGCCGGCGCCGGCCCAGGAGCCGAGGGACATACCCACAGATCAATCTCATTTTGCTGCATCGCTCGCTCCAACTCTTGCCGCAACAACAGCCGGCCAGCCCTGCATTCCGCCAGTTCCTCAGCGCTCACTCCTTGTCCCTCGCGAATAGCCTCTGCTGTTCGCCTGCCATAAAGGGGCGCATATCTCGCAAACCAATCCGCATGTACCCGAGACATCTCGGCTGCGACCATGCGCATGTGCCGGGTATTAATGGCCTCGATGTCTTGCATGATGCTCACTCGCCGTACAAGATAGCCCGCAGATATGAGAAGAGATAGCTGCTTCTCGAAAGCCGCTAACCCTTCGGGCGACGCCTGGGCAAGATAAGGACCGCCAGGCACACCAAGGACCGGTAATCTGCCTGGCTCTGGAACGCTTACCGGCTGCCAATCGTTGCACAGCAATGGAGCAACCAGCATTGCGCCCGCGACGTCCTGCGTAAAAAATCCCACCGTATCGACCGATTCCGCGCACTTGATCAAGCCCACCGTAGAAATACGGCCAAAACTCGGTTTGAAGCCAACGATGCCACAAAATGCCGCCGGGCGGATAGTCGAACCAATCGTCTGCGTGCCAAGAGCCAGCGGGCAGAAGCCCGCCGCGACAGCAGCAGCGGAACCACTGCTCGAACCACCAGGGGTGTACTCTAAGTTATACGGATTGCGCGTCGGTCCAGGTTCAAAATAGGCAAACTCTGTAGAGGCCGTCTTGCCTAAAATCAAGGCGCCGGCATTGCGTAGTGCCTGAACGCACTCGGCCTCGGGACCGGCAAACAATTCTGGAGGGAGCTTTGATCCAGCGCGAGTTGGGAAGCCATCGACACGAAACATATCCTTGATGCCCACCGGAATGCCATAAAGAGGAGGGCGTCCAACAGCGTTTGGAAAGCGCGCCTGCAATGCCCGAGCCTCGGCCAACAAGCGCGAACGGCGTTCCAGTTCTGGCAGCAGCGCGTGAATATGCGGTTCGATGGCGTCAATGCGATCACAAATCTCATCGATATATCCCGGCAGACTCACTTGATCGGCACGCAGCGCGGCAGCAGTTTCAGCCAGCGGTGCGGGAAAAATTAACATAGCCAACTCCTCTCAACCAGCGCAAGTAAATGTGTTGGTAATTCTGCTTATTTAAGCATATACTAAGGATAGAGGCGATAGCAAAAATGCCCCTTGCCTTTTTCCAGCATTTCCTGGTATAGTAGCTTATAGAAGGCTTGGCACCGGAATTGCCTTCAACGTCGAACGTAAGCAGAGCGCCGATCTGGAGCATGGGGTGTGCACGCTTAAACCTTCGTCGACAGCCCGTATATTATTCACGGAAGCCATAATATAGTCCCTACCATGTTGTCCCTCCAAAGTTGGGATCACTCCCTAATGAGAGAACAAGGAAGAAAAAGGGATGAGGGACATAGATGCAAGGGCTCATCTCTCTCAGTCTATGAATGTATCTTATAGCATAAACCGAGTCTTTCAACGTTACCAACAGGAGATCCTTCAGGAGCTTCGCCGGGCACTTCTCAGCCCAGGCACAACTCATCCAGAAACCGTCAATCATCATATCCTTGCAAATGTCTACGGACAAATGCAATATCACCTTGGTTGGGTCGATCAGCAGTTTCATCATTTAGATGACCACGCGGGCAAATTGTTACGCCCCAATCTTCTGCTACTCAGTTACGAACTGGCCTGGGCGCAGGAACATAATTCTTCGACCAATCTCCCTGCATTGTCTCTGCGACCGGCGCTTCCCGCCGCCGCTGCTATAGAACTGGCGCATAATTTTACGCTGCTGCACGACGATATTGAAGATGGAGATGTCGAGCGTCGCCACCGCCCTACTGTGTGGGCCATATGGGGCATACCCCAGGCAATCCTTGCCGGAGATGCTATGTTCGCGCTGGCTCGCCTCCATATCTGGAAGGTGCTTGATGAAGGTGTAGAGCCTGCAACAGCCCTGAACCTGGCGAAACTATTTGATACAACTTTACTCAAGCTGACAGAAGGCCAATATCTTGACATGTCCTTTGAACGGCAGTTGCAGGTTTCTCTCGCCAGCTATGAGGAGATGATCTGCCGCAAAACAGCCCTGCTGATGCGCTGTGCGACGGAGATGGGAGCCATACTCGGAACCGGCAACCAGGAGGTCATCGAGTGCCTGGCTCGCTTTGGCCAGGCATTGGGGTTTGGATTTCAGGTGCGAGATGATATGCTCGGAGTCTGGGCTACCGAGGAAGAATCTGGCAAACTGCCACTCGGCGATATCTACCGGCGCAAGAAAAGCCTGCCCATCCTACATGCTTTCCACCACGCGCAGCCGGACGATCAACAGGCAATCGCGAAGATATATGACCAGGATGAACCGATCACACAGCAACAGGCACATAAGATTCTAGCCATCTTCGAACGAACACAGACCAGAGAGTACTGCAAGCAGTTTCTTGCACAACATTGTCAGGAGGCACGAAAGGCTCTCGCTCTAGTAGCCACTAACAACCAGCTTGCCAATCGCACCCGTTCTGACCTCGAGGCAATTATCGATTTTATTCAGGAAAACTGAATGGTTCCCATGCTCAATGAACTGCCGGCCTCCCCTCGTAGCATTGAGCCACGATCTCGAGTACGGCTTTGCGGCTAAGCTTGCCATCACCTCTAGCCATAGAATCCAGGGTAGCATAAGCCAGGGCAAGCGGAAACCTGCAAAATTCTAACACAGGCCCGGCAGGAAGCGCATCAGTATAAGTATCGGCCAGAGCCAGATTGCGCCGCGCGTAAGCATCCATCTCCCCAGTGCGCCAACCAGTGGGGAAAAAGTCTACACCACGCTTCATGTCTTCTTCGTGGTTGCGCAGAATATTGACGGCCTGCAAGCCACGTCCGAATCCCACGGCATGCAGACGATTTGTCTGCGTTCCGTTGTACCAGCCCCACAGATCCGACAGTAATAGGCCCACCGAGCCGGCAACCCCAAACGTGTAACGGTCCAGGTCTGCCTCCGTTTGAATTGTCCAACCATTTTCCGCCCAGTGCGCCATGCGGTCCGCCATGGTTGCCGTGGCTTCCCATATGCGCGGAGCAACCGCCAGGGGGGCCAGCATTGCCCACTCAGCGATACAAAGCGTTACCTCTGGAAGCTCCTGATGGTAGTGGCCAAATGCTGTTTCAAAATCGCCAGCAGTAAAGGATGTTTGCAATATCCGGCTGATGGAGTGCAATACCGTTGCCTTCGCCTGATTATCCAGGCTGGGATGGTCTTCTACTTCATCGATAGCGCGAAGGCATAAATAGCCCGACATGACCGCATCCTGCAGCCCGGCGGGTAAGTGACTTATAGGGATAAAGAATGTCCTGCTGGTTTCTCTCAACATATCCAGTGCATTTTCACCACTACTCACTGTACTAGCTCCTTTACTAAACTTTATTCAGCAAATGTATTGCTCGGCTCATCGTAAAGCGCAACTTTCAGCACACGCGCTGCTCTTAGCGCATACCTGGGAGCCGCCCAGCTGAGCCAGAACAACTCTTTCCAGAGCTTCGGCTGCAGCAATGCCTTTGTTGGCCGCAGCCATTGCGAGGAAATGTCATATTCCGGGGTATCTAATACAACCCGGATCGCTGCCACACGCAGGTTCCTTCCCGCGAGCAGGCCCGTCTCCATATCGGCAGCCACAAAGCCTTTCTGAAACCATTCATGACGTTCGTCACCAAGAATCATTGACGGAGCGGTCAGCAGCGGACCGCTGTCAGGTTGAAATTGCAATGTGCGCGCGGCTTTCACCAATTCCGTTACAAGTGCAGGATCGCAGCGCATGCTACTCCCGCCAGCAAGCCCAATCCAGTCTGGTACCAAAACAGTCCCGGGAGGGATGCCAGGAGCAAGCGCACCTGCCAGGCCACACACAATCACGATGGAACCCTCGGGCGCACCTTCCCACCGCATTAATCGCATGCCTGCCCAACTAGTTCGAGTAGGTAGGAGAGCACTACGCACGGCCCAATACTCAAACAATGTCGGGGCAAGAACTTCTACACGACCCCTGGCAGAAAACGATGAGGCAGACTTGCTACCCGGTGCGGAATGATGCTCCAAGTAACTTCCCCTATTCCTGGCATTCATTACGTGGCATATCCGTTATCGTTATACCACCGGACCGCCCGCTCCAGAGCGGCAGTCACAGCTGTTGCTTCGTAACCAAGCTCAGCTTGAGCTTTGGCGCAACTGACATACATGTGATGGCGGGCCATGCGCACACCCTCCAGAGGAATGAGTGGCGCGGCCATACCACCCTTTCCATCACGTAAAAGTTTGCAACGCAACTCATCAGCCAGGCCAAGTGAAAGTGCCAGGTGATAGGGAATGCGAATAGTGGGGGCAGTGCGGCCACAGATCTGGGCCAGGCGCTCCCACAGCTGCGATAAGCCGAGATTCTCACCACCCACCAGGTAGCGCTCTCGTAGCCGACCACGCCGCAGCGCCAGCACATGCGCCCTGGCGACATCTTCCACCGCCACCACGTTCATTCCACCACCTAACGTGCCAAAAATACGCCCGCGCATAAAATCCACGATCATCTTTCCCGTCGGAGTGGGCTTCCAGTCTCCTGGGCCAACGGGCGCCGTCGGCAAAATAAGTACAACCGGTACCTGCGCGGCCAGCGCTGCCCGGGCCTGCTCCAATTTGGAACGATGGTACGCCGAGGAATCCGCCTCTACATCCCAGTCCTCCTCAGTCGCTAGACGCCCATTATAACTCGGCCCCACAGTCGACGAACTCGAAGTGACAATAGCACGCTCAATACCTGCCAGGTGAGCTGCCTCAAGCAGACCAGCCGTGCCCGTTACGTTTGTTTCAAACATCTTGCGATGCATGCCCGGCAGGAAGGAGTAAAGGGCAGCAACGTGTATCAGATAGCGGCAGCCGGCCATATGCTGGATAAGATCGCCAGGGCGTTCGATATCACCCACGACAGCCGTACAGCCCTCTAGCGGGGGCAGCGGCCTGGAGCCCGGACGTACCAGCGCGCGCACGCGATATTGCGCCGCCAGTAACGCACGCAGGACATGACTGCCCACAAAGCCACTGGCTCCCGTCAAGAAGACCTCTTCTCCGGCGCCGGTCACTTCCTGTAACTGCTCAGCCATCAGTTTTGTATTGCCATCCATCTAAGCTCACTCAGACTTACTCAATCAATACGGCTACTTTTTGTGAAGAGCAGAGCGCAGGCCATCGCTTAACACATCAGCTGTGGCACGTATCGTCTCGCGGGGCGACCTGGTGGTGGCAATCACCGCAGTTGGCTCATAACCACAGTGCGCCATACAATTGGCACAGCGAGGGTCCCTGCCGCGTCCATAATTTTCCCACGGCGTGGTCTCGATCAGTTCCCGGTACGAGCTGGCATAGCCATCGGCCATCAGATAACAGGGTCGCTGCCAACCCAGCACCGAATAGCTGGGGATACCCCAGGCGGTGCAGGCAAAGTCGACCTTGCCCTCAAGAAAATCCAGGAACAGAGGGGAGTGATTCAGGCGCCACTTCTTGCGCCTGCCATCGGCAAAGGCCTGGCGAAAGATCTCACGTGTCCGCGCAACGCCGAGAAAATGTTCCTGATCGGGCGCCTTCTCGTAGGCATAGCCGGGTGAAATTTGCATCGCATCTACTTGCAGATCGTCATTCAGAAAATCGAGTACGTCACGAATGCTACGGGCATCGTCCTGAGTAAAAAATGTGGTGTTGGTGGTCACGCGAAATCCCCGGCGCTTCGCTTCCTTGATTGCCGCAACCGCCTTGTCGAATACGCCTTGCCTGGCAACCGATTCATCATGGCGCTCCCTCAAGCCGTCAATATGAACCGACCAGGAAAAATAGGGCGAAGGGGTGAACAGATCGAGCTTCTTGCCCATCAGGATAGCGTTGGTGCACAGGTAGACAAAGCGCTTGCGCTCTATCAATGCCGCCGCGATTTGATCGATCTCGCGGTGGATGAGCGGCTCCCCTCCAGCGATGGAAACGATTGGCGCGCCGCACTCCTCAACCGCGTCGATACACTGCTGCACGCTAAGCCGCCGCGCCAGGATATCCTGTGGGTGCTGTATCTTACCGCAGCCCGCGCAGGCCAGGTTGCACTGGTAGAGCGGTTCAAGCTGTAACACCAGCGGAAACTTCTCGCGACCTTTCAGCCGCTGCCGAATAATATACGCCCCAATTCGTAGATTTTGTCGTAACGTGACCGCCATAGCTCGCTCCTATCTCCTCTACTGCATGAACAATAACTATGCCTGACGTTAGAGTGTGCCATTTCCGCATAGTCGAAAAAACGGCACAAGGCTACCAGCGTCGATGACTCTGGTTTTCCAATACATCCCTAGCAAAGAAATTTAATCTTGTTGCTGCTATAATAAAAATGAAGCAAGACTTGTAGATAACCTATCATATGCAGCAAGGGGATGCAAACTGAACAGTATACAATTGTAGAGTCCATTTTTCTTGCATCCCCTGTTGATGAATTTGATAAAAGATGATGATGTGAAAGGTTTAATAGATGGGAAAGAACATACTAAGCGAGGAAAGCGAACCTCAATTGCAGCAGTCGCTTGATCGAGCAGTACAATGGCTGCTGGAGCATCAGGATGGCGCGGGATGGTGGTGCGGCGAACTGGAGACAAACGTGACGATGACGGCAGAACACGTCCTGCTGCTGCGCTTTCTGGAATTAGAGACCAACCTGGATCGGATCAGAGAGGGAGCCATCCGGCATATTTTGCACAATCAACGTGCTGATGGCTCATGGGCGCTTTATTTCGACGGACCTGCGGACCTGAGTACCACAATCGAAGCCTATGTTGCGCTCAAAGTCCTGGGAGTCGATCCCACTAACGAGTCGATGCGGCGGGCGCTGGCAATCATACAGCAACTGGGGGGTGTAACGAAGGCCAGAGTCTTCACCAAAATCTGGCTGGCGCTATTCGGCGAGTATCCCTGGTCTGGCATCCCAACTATGCCACCGGAGTTGATCTACCTGCCACCCAATGTGCCATTCAACCTCTACGACTTCGCATGCTGGGCGCGCGGCACTATAGCCCCGCTGACGATAGTAATCTCTCGTCGCCCGGTGAAACCGCTTGGTGTCAGCGTACCGGAACTGGTGGTTCCAGGAACCACGAGCATGTTGACACGCGTTCCAGGGTCAGGAATCTTCTGGTGGGCCGATAAGCTCCTTAAGCTCTATGAGGCTTCACCGTGGAAGCCGGGACGCTCAAAAGCTCGCCGCATGATGGCCGATTGGATCGTGGAACGCCAGGAAGCGGATGGAAGTTGGGGCGGCATCCAACCACCCTGGGTCTATTCACTGATCGCCCTGTACCTGGAGGGTATGGATGTCAATTCTCCGGTTATGCGCAAGGGAATCGAGGGACACGCGGTTTTCTCGCTGGAAGACGAGACGGGATGGCGTTTTCAAGCCTGTATGTCTCCGGTCTGGGATACCGCCTGGGCAATGCTGGCCCTACGCCGCGCTGGTATCGGGCGCGACCATCCTGCTTTGAAGCGCGCGGTTGAGTGGCTCCTGCAGGAGCAGATTTTCACGGGTGGTGACTGGCAAGTGCGCTGTGGCAAGGTACCATGCGGCGGTTGGGCATTTGAATTCGACAATGATATTTATCCCGATATCGACGACACGGCGGTCGTCGTGCTGGCACTGCTTGAAGCCGGGGACGAAACAGGGGTAGGGGACGCTGTAGATCAAGCGGTGCAGTGGGTGCTGGTAACACGATCTAGCAATGGAGCCTGGGGAGCATTCGACAAGGACAATACGCGAGCGATTGTCTACAAGTTGCCATTCGCCGACTTTGGGGCGCTGCTGGATCCCCCCTCCGAAGACGTTACGGCCCACGTGCTGGAAATGCTGGCGCACGTCGATGCCCCAGACAAGGAGCTCATCATACCACGTGCGCTCAAATACTTGCGCCGCACACAGCGCCCGGATGGCTCCTGGTTCGGACGTTGGGGCGTTAATTACATCTATGGAACGTGGTGCGTCATCTCAGCACTCGCTGCCCTGCGCGACGCCGGATACAAAGTGCAGGACATGATCGATAGGGGCTGTGCCTGGTTGCTTAAACAACAGAACCATGATGGCGGCTGGGGCGAATCCTGCTACTCGTATATAGACGACTCATTTGCGGGCGTCGGGAAAAGTACAGCATCGCAAACGGCCTGGGCCGTTATCTCCTTGCAACTGGCCGGATTGGGCAAGCATGACGCCTGCCAGCGTGGCCTGGAATACCTTCGCGCCACGCAGCAACCAGACGGCACATGGGAAGAACGCGAGTTTACAGGCACTGGCTTCCCGCGCGATTTCTACATCAATTATCACCTGTACAGGCACGTGTTCCCGACAATGGCGCTGGCGAGAGCCTGCAATGCACCCAAGACCAACAGCAGCCTTGCCTGATCTTTCAACAACACAGTATACTATCAGCGTGTATCGTTATTCCTATTTGTTTTGTTTGAGAGACAGGTCATCATTCATCATGCTTAGTCTTCAGGAACAGCTTCAGGATGCAATCGAACTGATGCAGGCGGCAAGGCGCATTGTCGCGCTGACAGGCGCGGGCATCAGCACCGAGTCAGGCATTCCCGATTTTCGCAGCCCAGGCTCCATCTGGCAGCAAGAGTCGCCCGTCAGCTATTTTGATTTTTTGCATAAGCCGGAGGCGCGGCAAAAATACTGGCAAACGCGCCGCAGTCTCTCGGGACAGGTCGCAGCAGCACAGCCAAATGCTGCTCACAAGGCGCTAGCCGAACTCGAACGCCGCGGTATCTTGCTTGGCATCATCACACAGAATTTCGACGGGCTACACTTCGATGCGGGCAACCGGCGCGAACGCATCGTTGAACTGCATGGGACATCACGAGAGGCCGCATGTACCCTGTGCGGTCGTCGCTCCTCCATCAAAGAGCTGCAACAGCGAGTTGACGCAGGCGAGATCGATCCGCGCTGCTCTGAATGCGGCGGATACCTCAAGGCGGCGACGATCTTATTCGGGCAAAAGGTTCCAGAGCAAGCATTGACTCGGGCGAAGGAGATGGCAACATCATGCGACCTTTTTCTGGTCGTCGGTTCGTCGCTCAAAGTCACACCTGCCGCGGCACTACCAGGGCTCGCACTGAGCCGCGACGTGCCTTTCATCATCATTAATTTGCAGCCGACACCGCTCGATGATTATGCAGATGTAGTTATTCACGAACAAGCAGGGCTGGTCCTTCCACAAATCGTGGCCGGCCTCAATGTTTGAAATTCATCTCGCCCGCGCGGATTGGGATGTTGAGCCGGTTTTCCAGGGGAGCTAATGGGCAGACCCACCTATCGTTATAGGCGCACGAAGGATTGTAGGCGTAGTTAAAGTCAAGCACGAGACGTTCTAATCGGGCGCTGCCTGGCGCGGGCAAAAAATCGCTGCCCTTGATGGTGTCAAAGAGATAACGACCGCCTCCATAGCTTTCAACGGGGCAGGTGGTATCGCGGAAAGGCAGGAACAGGCCGCCACCATAGATATTCAGCCAGTACAAAGCCAGGCCAACAGCCTGATTTTCTACTGTGAACTGGAGGCGGCCTACCCTTGTCATTGTCATCGACTCAATAGCATCCATCGGCACAGTTAATTGTACCGGCTCTACGTTGATATCGACCTCTGCGATCACACACAACGCCGGATTGTAAGGAAAATAGCGCAGACCCTGGAAATTGCGGCGCTGCTCGTCGCTTAATGCCGATTGCGGGTGATGCGCGAAGAGATCGTCTTTGGCCTCATGAAAACGTTTCCAGACACCCACAGCATCCTCACCGGCCAGCAGCGCCTGCGCCCTTGCCCGGTACATCGCAGCAACACGCGTGCGATAATCATAAAGGTTCAGGTAGTCTGACATCTTTTTCCCCTCCTGGCGCAATGCATACCCCCTCTACAACATTGCTTGCTCGAAGACCTTTTTAGCTTTCAAGGTGAGCATTGAGTCGAATCTGCACATTGTTGCGCAACGCATTCGATACGGGGCAACCTTGTTCAGCCTGCTGAGCGGCCTTTTCAAAACTCGCCTCGTCCATGCCTGGAACCTTACCCGTAACGTTCAGATTCATGGTCGTGATCTTAAAGCCGCCATCGACTTGCTCGAACGTGCAGGTTGCGTCCACATTCAGGCTCTCCGCGGGTGTTCCGGCCTGCGCCAGCGCATGCGAAAATGCCATCGCATAACAGGCCGCGTGCGCTGCTGCCATCAACTCTTCAGGACTCGTTTTGCCATCTGAACGCTCGGTGCGCGAGGCCCAGGTAATCGGTAGTTGGCCTATCGCTCCACTACCAACCTCCACAATCTTCCCGCTGCCTTTCACAAGGCTACCCTGCCACTCGACTCGAGCATGTCGCTCTGCCTTTACCATGCCGATTAACTCCTTTCACTTCATGCTCTTGACTAGAGCTATTCCCAAAGGGAATACGACAAATAGCTGAGATAGACATCTCACTCTGCCGGTAAAGCGCTTACAAAGACGCCGACCAGCACCAAAAGAGTGTATCACTCACATCTGTCGACGGGCAAACCGGACCATTGGGTATGGGCGAATTGCCAACCCTACATTGGTTTGGAATTATATCTGCGCACGACAACAAAGATAACGACCCCCACAACTACAGCCGCAATAAAAAACCAGGGAGACTGCCAGGTAGTCGTGAGCCAGTCGCCAATCGCCAGAGCTACTGCTATAAGCGCAAGCGCTAAAATATTCAGCAGTTGATTTTGCTGGCGTGGAGGTGGTGATTTATACTTCGTCTTCTTTTTCAAACTCTGACCTATCGCCCTCCTCTAGTGGTTGCTTACCAGGTACAGCAGGGATTGCTCCCTGACATTTCTTACAGCGATACGAGAACAGCGAGAGAACTCAAACTCTCATCTGTATTCTATGATATAGCACAACCGGCCGGGTCTAACAGGTGCATGTGTTCTTCGATGACCTGGAACAGGCTATCCAGGTCGAACGGTTTCTCAAGAACCGCAAGATGACGCTGCTCGAAAAGAGGTTGAAGTTGTTCGTCACCCATGGTTAAAAATACGGCAGGTATGTCTTCAAACCCTTGCATTGCAAGAATCTGGTCGTAGAGATCAAGACCATTCCCTCGTTGTAAATAATAATCGATGAGCAGCAAGTCGGGTTTGACTTGCGAGATGACTCCAAGAGCCTGTTTACTGGAACGGGTCACTACAGGTTGATACTCACTCTCCTGTGTAAGAGCCAGGGCAAGAAGTTCGCCAATGCTTTTGTCATCTTCGACAATGAGGATGATTTTTCTTGCTCGTTGACCACCATTTACAGAGAGGTGCGCTAGATAAGTCATGGCTCTCTCCTTCAGGTAAACGAACATTCCACATTCCATAGAATTTCCCCAAACAAATTCTAACATACTTGTGCTGACAATAAAAGAGTTCCGGTACCAATTTCTTGATGGTTTGCCCGTAAGACGCTTTTTCAACCTGGATTTCGGGCAGTTTTCTGTGATAGAGTAAAAATGCAGTCCTTCACCAGCAGGATGCCTTACTTAGTACTTTTATCTCATCCTTTCTAGCGTTCAAACGAAGAAGGCAGGATTATGATCCTATACTCAACATCCTCTTTCCGGCAAAAGAATCCTGGATAGCAGGATCAGATTACTTTTGAGTGAGTAAAGGAAATATTCTATGGCTCCAACAGAACCTGATGAACAGAACATCCAGGCGGATTCAAGTGCTGGGACAATACGGCTGGCTTATGGGCCTGAGTTACTCAATTTCGGCGAATTGTATCTACCAGCAAGCGCAGGGCCGCATCCGGTAGTCATACTTATCCATGGTGGCTACTGGCGCGCGCGTTATGGGCTTGATCTCATGACAGGACTTGCCAGAGATCTCGCACAACGAGCAATCGCGACATGGAATATCGAGTACCGGCGTGTGGGCGATGATGGTGGCGGCTGGCCAGGAACGTTCGTCGATGTGGCGCTGGCCGCCGATTACCTTCAAGAAATCGCACCTACGTATAACCTGGACTTGCAGCGCGTGATTCCTGTTGGTCATTCCGCCGGGGGCCACCTGGCATTCTGGCTGGCAGCGCGACCACGCCTGGCACCAGATAGCCCTCTGGAGACCACAACCAGGCCGCTCCCCCTGCTAGGAGCCATCAGTCTCGCCGGCGTTGTTGACCTGGAGTTGGCATGGAAGCTGCGCCTCAGCAACGGGGCCGTTATTGAACTACTTGGGGGCGACTTCGATGAACTGTCAGAGCGCTACAGGGATGCCTCACCCGCCGCTCTTTTGCCGCTAGGCATTCCACAGGTGGTCATTCACGGGACGGCTGATGATAACGTTCCCCTGCAAATGAGCCTGGATTACGTGGCAAAAGCCAGCGCTGTCAACGATCCGATTACGTTTATTGAACTTGAGGGCGTCGATCACTTCGCGTTGATCGATCCAAATTCCGGCGCATGGGCCATTACCATTGAACAGTTGGAGAAGTTACTTGCGGGCCACGGATGAACCAACACGTTAGCCAGGCATTATAACGAATCTTTTGTGTAGTTTATGAGATAAGAATTTTCTTCTTGAGCTACGTATCTCTCCTTTTGACATTCCTGACAATCGCTTTCATGGCCGTCTTCTCACCTCAGGCCTTACAGAACTTCGGAATCGTTTTGGGTACCTGGTGCTGGGTCTCTTGATTGCTGTCATCGCATTGAACGCGCAGTTTAATCGCAAGCGATAACCTGAGTTGCCAACGGCATCAATCTATCTTTGTAAGATACTGCGACGGTGGATCGACCAATGGCATCAACGGATAGAAAATTGCCAGTGTGAGAAAGCCTGCCGGTATATTACTGGTCTGTTTAGCATACAAGCCCGTTTGTGAGGCATAAACGTCAAAGGTGCCATTGCCCGGCTCAAAGACGGCATTCCCGTAATAGGCGTCGACAAAAGGCGAGAACCACTGGCGATTGCTTTGCATGGTCTTGAAGAAATTATCTTCGCCGCCATTTAGTTCCACGACTGTATGTTTGGAGTTGCGCTCGAGATTTGCATCCTGATAGCTTCCTTCCAGCCGTGTGAGCTTGTAGCCCGCGTGAAAACCCAGAATGTTCATCCAGGGAGGAAATTTGATGAAATCAGCCTGCAACATCCACTCGTCGCCCAGCACAGAATAGTATTGGTCGGATGTGACGCGACCATCCTGATTGTAAAGAATCAGTTCAAGGTCCATCTGGTGGGGCACATTTGAAATCATATGGGCCTTTACCTCTGCCACTTTAATATCCGATGTATAGCCCAGGTAACTCTGCACCAGGAACGTTAACCACAACAGCGAAACTGCAACTACCAGTAAGATAATCCCACCGAGACCGTGTTCCCAGCGAAAACGACGCCGGTACCAGCGACGGCGCGGCCACCTTCCGCTACGCCTATACTCTTCCTTCTCATCTTCGCTCGGGTATGACCTGTGTGGAAGCAGGCTTCTAATGGCGGATATGAGCAATACAAGACCTATGAGAGCTACTATAAATTCAATGACCTGTGGCAATCCTACGTTGATGGGAAAAGTCATAGCAATCTCCTGCCTTTCGCCATGCATTCCGAAGAAGATGTCTATCTACCAGCCTTTTTTAGTAACACGTATTACTCAGCAAGTAAGTTTTGCGCAGGAGAAAAACAGGCAGAGAAGATGCCAGACAGCCACACGAGGGCCTCTGGATAGTGCTGGCAATCGAGGATAAATTCCTGTCCCTGCGCGACGGTCTTTAACAAGGCATAATCCTGTTCAAGCCTCCATTGGCTCAGCTTCGCATGATAAGTAAGGCCCGATTCTTTCCCCTCAGGATAAAACCATGACGGCAACCGCCATATACTTCTGGACATGTCCTCAGCAGTCAGGCACAGTATAGGATGAAAGCCTGGAAAAATACCTGCTCCTGGTAAATCAACGCCTATCCCTGGAAATTGCAGGCGATCAGTCGCAATGTAGAGCGAATCGAGGTTGGAACGTTGCTTGCGTATACAATGCGCGTGCTCTAAAGCCCACGCAGGGATCTCCGAGCGGTTCTGTACGGGGATGCGCCGTTCGATTTGCAGCCAGCCGAATATGACATGTTGATCAGGAGCACTTTTCACGTAGCGAAAGGCGCCATGATGTAGCTCGACTCGTTTGAACCAGCCATAGAAAAGGAAGATATCCCCGGCTTTTACATGATGATTTTGCAGGTGACTTTCCGCTGCATTCGCCTGCCCAAAAATGGGCTTCCAACCGGGCAGCCGGGGAATGCTTCCGGCATGTAGATCAGGATCAAGGTGCGCACTCTCTCCCGGATTGATACGGCCTTTTGTGAGATCATGAACAATTACGTCCAGATGCAGGTCACCAAACTTGATGTCTTCATAACGCCTTGAGAGATAACCAGGAACGCTTTCAGGTATCGGTAATGAGCAAAGTTCTCCAGCAGGAAGAATGGGACTGGGCACTTTTCCAATGCTCGAATCAAAACCTTTACGGCTGAGGATGATCTTCAATGTCATGCTCCCCAGCCAGACACTCGATTTCCGCTACTACGCGATCCAATTCATCGACCAAGGGCGTCGTGCCAGCGTTGCGCAACGCGTCAACTGCCGCACGGTAGTACCAGACCGTTCCCTCTTTCCCTCCATTGAAGCGCTTCCAGAGAGCTTCTCCCATGACGCGGTAATCCTCGAGGACAGCGCGGGCGTTATGCAATTTATCGGCGGCGGAAACCAGGCGTACAGAGGCCGGAGCGTTGCCGATATGAGCCAGATAAGCCTCCTTGCGTTGCCGCCAGGGTGGTTTCGGAAACACATCGGTATCCGTGCAGCCATCGACGATCTGCACGACATTCTCGCCGAAACGCCGGCGAATCGCTTCACGAGTGGATGCCCCGCCCTGATCCTCGATTGAGTCATGTAGGAGCGCGGCAATCGCCTCGTCCTCGCCGCCGCCATGTTCAAGGACAAGCGCGGTAACCGCCAGCAAATGCGAAATATAGGGTATAGGTGTGCCCTTGCGCGTCTGTTCAGCATGCAGCCGCGTCGCAAAGACTAACGCTTCCTCAAAACGTGCTGAAAGTGTCATGCCGCCAACCTCTATCTATTCTTTGATGCCGGAATTATAGCATACTTCTCCTTGTTGGAAGAGATAACCAATCCCTTTTGGGCATTGACATGCTGATTTCTGGCTGCTATACAAGCTACTATACAGTGCTTATTTCTACCAGCTTATACAGATAGGGGAGCTCCATCTATGCACTACACTACAAAAATTGGCCACGCGCACCTGAAAGTGCGCAACTTACAGCGTTCCATCGATTTCTATACACGATTTTTGGGATTACGTGTAACGGAGCAGGTGGGAAACGCCTATGTATTCCTGACCGGCGGTGCGTTCCATCACGAAATTGCCTTACAAAACGTAGGCTCCAACGCGCCACAGCCTCCCTCGCACGGAACAGGATTATATCATGTCGCCTTCGAGGTGCCGGATAAACGCTCATTCGCGGCAGCATACCGCGCTCTCAAAGAGGCCGTCATTCCGGTAGCTCCTGTCGATCACTACATCAGCTGGGCGATGTATTTTGATGATCCTGATGGCAACGGCCTGGAAATTTATTGGGATACGCGCAGCGAACCGGGCGGGCGCGAGCTCTGGCATGGAGAGAACATCTCGCTACCGGAAGAAAAGATACTCGCAGCCCTGCAGCAATAAGCAGGAGAAGCTTTCGATCCATCCCATCAGCCAGAAAACTCGTCGTCACGAAAATCTGCCGGGTCGACAAACAATTGGACGTAGCCACATTGTGTACAGACGAGCGGAATCGTTACAGAACCCATGATATGATGTTTCTTCGAAATAATGTGCGTGTAGGCATTATTGGCGAACCTGGACCAGGTACGGAATTCCGCACTCGCGCCGCATACTGGGCATGGCTGTAATGGTATACTCAAGTTCTCATTGTTCTGGCTCAATGCTGTCCTCCGGTACTACAATATCCAATGAATCACCCTGGTGGTTTTGTAACATTATATACTAATATGAGGCACGCCTGCACGCTACTTTTGCATGCTACCTTCTCTCAAGATAGCACGTGATTGAAGTAACAGTAAAATTGGCATTGCTTACTACTTACCAGCGGGCGATAGCCAGAACAACATAGGAGCATTCTTAATCATGAAAAAACCAAAGGCCATTCTCTTCGACCTGGATGGGGTCCTCACCGATACTTCGGAATACCATTATCGAGCATGGAAACGGCTGGCGGATGAAGAGGGGATTCCTTTCACGCGCGAGGAAAACGATGAACACCTGCGCGGCGTGAGCCGGCGCGAGTCGTTAATGTATATCATTCGCGGTCGCCAATACTCTGAAAACCAGATTCAGGAGATGATGGACCGTAAGAACAGGTATTACAACGATATGATCAAGTATATGACGCCAAACGACCTGGTAGCAGGAGGCAGAAAGTTGTTGCAAGAGATCCGGGATGCTGGAATCAAAATCGCGATTGCTTCAGGCAGCAAAAACTCTCACACGGTACTCGAACGCCTGGACATTATGGGATATCTCGATGGCGTATCCGATGGTTACTGCGTTGTAAATAGCAAACCCGCGCCCGATCTTTTTGTTTTCGCAGCAGGTCTTGTTAATGTTCCCACGGTCGATTGCCTGGGCGTCGAGGACGCGGACGCGGGTATCGAGGCCATTAAGACCGCGGGCATGCAGGCGCTCGGTATTGGACCGGAGGAACGATTCCACCGGGCAGATAAGGTGATGCCTACGCTTGCTAACAAGAGCCTGGAAGATCTATTGGCATAGTTGAATATACCTGCGGAAGGGGCTATTTGTGAACGTCTGGCAAATACAACAGGATAGATTTGACCCCAAAAAGCTCAACGCTGACGAAACCATTTATACGATAGGCAATGGTTATTTCGCCACGCGCGGTTCCTTCGAAGAAGGTTACCTTGGAGCAACACCTGCCACACTGCTCTATGGAGTGTTCGACACTCTCCCTATCGGAAAAGAGGAACTGGCGAATGTTCCCGATTGGCTGCGCATCGTACTTTTTGTCAACGATGAGCGCTTCCGGCTGGATAGAGGAAAAATCCTCGAATTTTCTCGCGCGCTCGATCTGCGGAACGGAGTTCTTACCCGCCACGTACGCTGGGAGAGCCCTTCCGGGATTCGCATCAAATTTGATATAGAGCGCTTCGCAAGCCTGGAGGACGAGCATGTGGGAGCAATTCGCTACAGCGCCACTATTGAGCAACTACCGGAGGGTATGGTAGAAGCTAACGTTACTGTACGCGCGTCCCTCAATACTGCCGTCGGCAACCACGACATATTGCACTGGGAAACTATCGATCAGGGTCACGATGGCAATTTGATCTGGCTATACAGCCAGACGCGCCATTCGCATGTACGGCTCGTCCAGGCCATGAGCTTCGATACTACAACACCTGGTTTTCACAAAAACCTTATTGAATCCGACATCGCCCCGGCCATCCATCTTGGGGGCTGCCTATCAACAGGTGAGACGATCACAGCGGAAAAGATTGTGGTGATGTATACTTCTCGCGATGTATCGGACCTGCTCCCTATAGCAATGAAGCATATACACCAGATTCTCAAGACGAGTGATGCCACGGGGCATGGAACGGAGATTGCTGTGGCAGACACGCAAAGCCAGGCGGCAACACAGGATAAAAAGATCGATCCTTACCTGTCCTTACGCGCAAAAAACGACGAAGCCTGGCAAAAATACTGGCAGCAGTCGGACATTATCATTGAAGGAGACGATAAGGCACAGCAGGCCATCCACTACAATATTTATCAGCTGCGCATCAGCGTGGCACCAGATGATAGTCGTTACAGCATTGCGGCGAAAGGTCTGACCGGTTTTGGCTATCGTGGCCACGTCTTCCACGATACCGAGATCTTCATGCTGCCTTACTACATCTATGAACACCCAGACATAGCGCGCAATCTGCTGCTTTACCGTTACCGTTTGCTACCTGCTGCCCGGGCCAAGGCCGAGCATAACGGCTATCAGGGCGCTCAATATCCCTGGGAAAGCACGCTTGATGGGCAAGAAGCAACGCCTATATCTATTGTACACCCGGAAAGTGGTGAGCTTATCCCGGTATTGAACGGCCACATAGAAATACATATCACCGCCAGCGTTGCCTTTGCTACCTGGCACTACTGGTTTGTTTCAGGCGATGATGAGTTCATGCGAGATTATGGTGCCGAAATACTGCTTAATACGGCAAAATTTTGGGGCAGCCGGGCAAGCTATAATGCCGAACGCGACGATTACGAAATCAATGACGTGATTGGCCCCGACGAGTGGCATGAGCATGTCAACAATAATGTCTATACGAACTACATGGCAAAGTGGAACATCCAGACGGCTATAGATGTTCTGCACTGGCTGCGCAAAACCAGCCCCAGCAAAGAGCGTGAGATGGAGCGCAAGCTCGATTTAACCGGTGAGCGCCTTACCCATTGGCGTGAGGTTGCTGAAAAGATGCGCATTCCGCAAAATGAACAGACGCACGTCTTCGAGCAATTCGATGGCTTCTTCGACCTGGAGCATCTCGACCAGCAGGATTACAGGGGCCGCACCGCCTCCTACCAGGCGATTCTCGGCGTGAAGCCGGTGCAGCAATACCAGATCATCAAGCAGGCCGATGTGTTGATGATGCTGACGCTCTTGCGCGACCACTTCGACCTGGATACCAAGCGAGCAAACTGGGAGTACTACTATCCCATTACCGACCATGATTACGGTTCCTCGCTCACTCCGGCACTGCATGTGATCCTGGCCTGCGAATTAGGCTATGTCGACACAGCCTACAATCTCTTCATGAAAGGAGCCCTGGTTGATCTGGAGAATCCGCGCGGCAACAGCGCCGAGGGCATTCACCTGGCATGCTGTGGCGCGGTCTGGCAAGCCACCGTCTTCGGCTTTGCCGGGCTCACCGTAACAGACGAAGGCTATACGACCAATCCATGCCTGCCCGAACACTGGACACGCCTGGCGTTCAAGTTCCTACGCCGGGGCGAAGAGCATTTCGTCGACTTACGCCGCTAGCTTCCCCTGGCGCCGGCAAGGCTACTCGTTGCCGGCGCCAGGGATGTTCAACACTTTCAACCACATTTTCTGCCATCCACTCATAACTCGGGGTGCAGGGGTTTCACCCCTGCCGGGGTGCGGGGTGTCCCCGCTTGCTTCCCCTCCCGTCCTGACGGGCCATAGGCCCGCTGAAAGAATTATGAGTGGATGGCAGACATTTTCTATTGACAAGTAGGGCGGTTAGGGGTATTATAGGCTCACGAGCACGTAGGACTTGGCGCATTCGTCTAGTGGTCCAGGACGCCGCCCTCTCAAGGCGGAGATCACGGGTTCGACTCCCGTATGCGCTACCCATCAGCAAACGGCACCGTCCCAGGCCGCTTCTCAACTGGCCTGGGACGTCTCGTTTCTCAGCACTTCCCGCAAAATGTAGCAACTGTGTAGCAACAGGGTTTGGTTTCACTTTTTCAGCTCCTGTTCTTCTCATTATCCTCTCGCCTGACCAGCGCCTCATTGAGCTTGCTCATGGCCTCCTCTTGTAGACCTGGAAGTAAGTATACTGGTCCCAGATTGCCAATCTGGCTCGCTCCAGCTATTATTATCAGCCAGTAGGAGTGGATGAGGAGGATCTGCCCTTGATGAGATTACTGGACGAGCAATACACGCGGACGCCGTTTTATGGCACCCGCAAAATGACCGCCTGGTTGCATACCCAAGGGTATGAATGAGGCAGCGCCGGGACAAAGAGAAGAACGGCACCTCTCTGATATAGCTGAGTTTTATCTTAAATTGAGTTTTATCTTAAATAGGGCTCTTTTCTGTCCTGACCGATGGGACCACCATTGGAGGTTTTGTTTCTTGCTGCAACCTCTATCCACGTTTTCTGCAAGGACTCATCTAGCTTCAACGAGCGACTAATGGCTTCGATCTGCTTCACACGGGCTTCGGGTTGATTACCACCCAGCAACATGGCTCCGGCGGTTTATAACCCTAGGGCAATAACACTCGTCGCACTGCGCTTTCAACTTCCCGCAGGAGGTGAGCCACTAGATGAGTTGTGCTTTCAAGTCCCTGCGGCTTCATCATTAGATAGCAGGCTTCTCGGTAGAACGTAGCTGGCCCCGGCCCCAGTAGCCGGAGTTTCGTATATAGCTGCTTTTGTCTTGGTGTTTGAAAACGAAAAAGTTCTTTAGGTGATTGTTCCTATGAATAGTATTCCATCCCACATTCCTTCTACCGCATCTTCTTTTGAACGCCGCTCTACCTCAAGCGATCATACCGAGCAAACAATCTATGACTTCGTCAACCCAGGAAAGGTGCGCATGCTATTGAAGAAAGTATAAAGGGTAACATGATGGTGTGTAAAGCATTTGGTAAACACTAGCCAGTCTGTACTCTTTCCTTAATCTCTTGCGTTTCTCGCTAGAATACGCTACACTGAAGCCGTTCCATCTGGAACTGCATATTTCCACTTTCGCACTACATAGGTAGAAGAGTGGTGTAGCAACCGTTGTATTGGTGGGCAGTTGAGCGTGGAAGGGAGTATCTACTGCGGTACTGGAAAGAGGTTGGGCTGATGGCGTCCCTGGAAGAACTGGTCCCCGGCGCGCAGGTCAGAGGGCTGCTGCCTGCCGCTACCGTGAGTATTGTCAGCACGAGGCAGCACGGCTCCGTTGGCGTGGAAGTGGTGTACCGGGATGCTGACGGGCGGCTGGGCAGCGAACTGCTGTACCAGGATGTCATCGCCGGTCTGGAGATTGTGCCCGCCGATCTGCCCTGGCGCTTCGATGCTGATGGCGCGCTCTTCCGGCTCGCCTCCGAAGCGTACCGTATCCGCCTGGCGTACCTCTTCGACCCCCTCATCGCCGTGCATACGTCGTTGATTGAGCCACTACCACACCAGATCACTGCCGTCTACGAGACGATGCTGGCGAAGCAGCCGCTGCGCTACCTGCTGGCCGATGATCCAGGCGCGGGCAAAACGATTATGACCGGCCTGCTCATCAAAGAACTGCTCATTCGCGGCGACCTGCGGCGCTGCCTGATTGTCGCTCCCGGCAACCTCGTGGAGCAGTGGCAGGACGAACTGGCCCGCCGCTTCCACCTGGCCTTCGCTATCCTGACCAATGACCGGCTGGAAGCCTCCGTCTCCGGCAATGCCTTCCAGGAGATGCCGTTGTGCATCGCTCGCCTCGATAAGCTCTCGCGCAGTGAGGCCGCGCAGGAAATACTGCGGCAGACCGAGTGGGACCTTGTCGTGGTTGATGAGGCCCATAAGATGTCGGCCACCTTCGCTGGCGGTGAGCCGAAGTATACGAAACGCTACCACCTGGGCGAACTGCTCGGCACACTCACGCGCCACCTGCTGCTGCTCACGGCTACCCCGCATAACGGCAAAGAAGAGGATTTTCAACTCTTCCTGCGCCTGCTCGATGCCGACCGCTTTGAGGGACGGTTCCGTGAAGGCGTCCACACCGTTGATGCCTCTGACCTCATGCGCCACCTCGTCAAAGAGCAGCTCTACACCTTCGAGGGCAGGCCGCTCTTTCCCGAACGCTATGCCTACAGCGTCACCTACCGCCTCTCGCCACAGGAAACTACGCTCTATCAGGCTGTGACCGCCTATGTGCGCGCCGAGTTCAATCGCGCTGATGCCTTAGAGAAGGCGCGCAGGGGTACCATCGGCTTTGCCCTCACCACCTTGCAGCGCCGCCTGGCCTCATCGCCGGAAGCCATCTATCAATCCCTGCGGCGCAGGCGCGAACGGCTGGAGCGCCGCTTACAGGAGACAAAGCAGGCTCAACAGCAGAACGCCCAGACCCCAATTGAACTGCTCGCCGACCTGCCATCCTTTGATGAAGACGATCTCGACGACCTGGAGGACGCGCCGGATGCCGAGCGCGAGGCAACGGAAGAGCAGGTCGTCGATCAGGCAACGGCGGCCCGCACCATCGCCGAACTGGAGGCCGAAATTGCCACGCTGACCGGGCTGGAGACGCTGGCCCTACAGGTACGGCGCAGTGGGACGGATCGCAAATGGGAGGAACTGACCAGCCTGCTTGAACAGCAAACGGAGATGTTCGACGAGGCAAGACAGCGCCGCAAGCTGGTAATCTTCACCGAACACCGCGATACCCTCAATTACCTGGCCGGGCGCATCCGTACCCTGCTTGGTCGCGGCGAGGCGGTTGTTACCATTCACGGCGGTATGAGCCGCGTCGAACGCGCTGCCGCCCAGGAAGCCTTCACGCAGGACAAAGAGACGCTCATCCTGCTGGCAACCGACGCCGCCGGAGAGGGCATTAACTTGCAGCGCGCTCACCTCATGGTCAACTACGACCTGCCCTGGAACCCCAATCGCATCGAGCAGCGTTTCGGGCGCATTCACCGTATCGGGCAAACAGAGGTCTGCCACCTGTGGAACCTCGTCGCCGCTGATACACGCGAAGGTGAAGTCTTCGACACGCCGCTGCGCAAACTGGCGGAAGAGCGCGAGGCGCTGGGCGGGCAGGTCTTCGATGTGCTGGGCAACGACAAACTGTTTGAAGATCGCTCTCTGCGCGAACTGATCGTGGAGGCCATTCGCTACGGCGAGCAGCCTGCCGTGCGCGACCGCCTCTTCCGTGTCGTTGACCGGGCGCTAGATCGCGACCACTTGCAGGCCCTGCTGGAAGAGCGCGCCCTGACGCACGAGGTGATGGATGTGGTGCGCGTGCGGCAGATCCGCGAGGAGATGGAGCGAGCGCAGGCGCGTCGCTTGCAGCCGCACTACATCGCCTCCTTCTTTCTGGAAGCCTTTCGACGCCTGGGCGGTAGCGATATGAGATCACCAACGTACCCGCCGCCATTCGCCAGCGTTTGCCCCGTCACGATAGCCGGGCGGTCATCTTGCGCCGCTACGAGCGCGTTGTCTTTGAGAAGGAGCGCGTCTCCGTCGCGGGCAAACCTCCTGCTGTCTTGATTGCCCCCGGCCATCCCCTGCTGGATGCCACGCTCGACCTGGTGCTGGAGCAGCAGCGCGACCTGCTGAAACAGGGGACCATACTCGTGGACCCGACTGATGCGAGCGAACACATGCGCGTGCTGTTCTCTCTGGAAGAGACCGTCCAGGATGCCAGTCACGACAGCGCGGGCAAGCGCCACGAAGTCTCGCGCCAGTTGCACTTTATCGACTGATCGTAGACGACCTCTGGCAGGTGGAACACGCCGTGCCGTTCAAAGTGGCCGGGCATGACTGCGCTCTGGTCATGACCAGCCGACTGACTGATGTAGCACGGGCGCTGGCTCCTACCGCCTCGGACCTGTATCGCCTGCCGGTTCTGGCCGATGAGTCGGCCCTTGAACTCCTGGGCATTTTGACTCCTGCGACGGTCGCTGGCCACCCGGACGAAGCGCGCGCCCTGGTACGCGACCTGGAGGGCCTACCGCTCGCCATTCAAGTGGCAGGGCGCTTACTTCAGAATGAAGCCAGCCTCGGCTGGGGAGTGGGCGAGTTGCTGGCTGAACTGCGCGAGGGGGCAAGGCTGCTGACCGCGCAGGCTCCCAGTGATATGAGCGGAGCCGGGCAGGATACCACGCCCACGATTGCAGCCCTGCTCAAACGCAGCACCGACGCGCTCGAGCCTGAAACGCGCGAGCGGTTCGCCTACCTGGGGATGTTCGCCCCGAAACCGGCCGCCTTCTCTTTGCAGGTCATGGCCGTGGCCTGGGGCATAGACGATGCGCGGCCCACTGTGCGCATACTGGTCAATCGCGGTCTGTTGGAACCGGTCAGCGGCGGGCGTTTCCAACTCCACGCCCTGCTCGCACTCCATGCCCGTTCGCTGCTAGAGGAATGACCATGCCACAGGGACTAGGATTGCTGACTGCCCAATATCGCGTCGCGAAGTATTACCTGAATTACTTGCGTTCAGCGCAGAAAGCTTACCTACAGGGGAGCGAGAGTGCCGCGTATGCCCTGTCCCTCTTCGACCAGGAACGAGAGCAGGTGAAGCAATTGCAAGCATGGCTCGCAACTCACGCCAGGCAGGATGACAGGGCAGCGGCATTGTGCAGCGATTTCGCAAAGATCAGTCCAGATCTCTTCAAGATCCGCCTGCTTCCCCAGGAGTACCTTTCCTGGCTGGAGGTAGCGTTAGAGGCGGCTCGGCGGCTCGGCGACCGGCGAGCGGAGGCGGCACATTTACTTGACCTCTATTTAGCCGGTGGGCCAATCAATGCGTTTCATTTCGTCATTGATTATGCCCGACAGGCCCTGTCCATCGCACAGCAGATTGATGACCAACCACTGGTAGCCAGGGCCATATATCTGTATGGTAACGCATGCCATATGGGCGGAAAGGTAGAGCAAGCTCAGGCCTATTATGAGCAAAGCCTTGCATTGTATCGAACCATCGGCGATCAGAGAGGGATGGCAGAGGTATTAAATGATCTCGGCGGGCTTGCTATCTTTCGCCGGGATAACACCGCCGCGCAAAGCTATCTGGAGCAAAGCCTTGCTCTCTATAAAAAAAGTTGGGAAGCAGGAGGGGATTGCCACCTGCTTCCATAATCTGGGCTTCCTTGCAATACGGATCGGGAATTTCCCTGTCGCCAGTGACTATCTGGAACAAGCTCTTGCCTTATGTCGAGTGATTGGAGACCTACCAGGCGTCTCCCGGTATTTTGAGCGAACTCTAATCTAAGCAGTGGCTGGCCTGTGTTGCGGCACGGGCCAGCCACTGTCCATTACTTCACTATGAGGGTCACTGTCTTGCTGATCTTGCTGCCGCCCTGATCGGCAACAGTCAGGGTCACGCTATACGTTCCTGCCTTCGCATAGCGATGCAGCCCGGCCAGTACAAAACCCTGTCCAATGGGATTGTTGTACACCGTAACTGTGGAGGTCGTGCCATCGCCCCAGGTAATAGTAGCCGTGTAGTCGGAAACCGTACCTGCCGGGTCGGCATCGGTGAAGGTGGCAGCCACCTCCGCCCAACCGTGTCCCAGCGGGCCTGCCACAAAGTGGGTCAGCGATAGGGCCGCGTCGGCTACCTGCGCCGAACCACTGCCGGAAGCGCTGAGGCTGCCGCTATCCTTGACCGAGACCGAGAGTGTATAGGAGCCTTCCTCGGCATAGGTATGGCTGCCCGGCACGCTGTAGCTGCCGTCGGGATTGGGAGTCACGCTCACGGTTGAGCTGCTGCCATCGCCCCAGGTGATGATCGCGGTAAGGGGGTTAGAGGTGCCATAGGCGCTGCCGGTCGCCACTACGCCATTGAAGGCGCTGCCCTCGCTCGCGGCCACATTCGCCACATTCACCGCGAGGGTTGGATTGACCGTCACCGTGAAACTTCCACTCACTGGACTATTGGTATCGTCGCTATCTTTGACGGTGCAGGTCACGGTGGTCGTGCCAATAGAGAACGTGCTGCCGGAGGCAGGTGTGCAACTGGCGGTGGGAAGCGGGCTATCCTCGTCCACCACCGTCGGAGGGGTGTAGGTGACGACCGCGCCCTGCGGACTGGTAGCATTCGTGGTGATGTTGGCGGGCATGTTGCTCAATCCGAGGTCGCTATCTGGCTGGTAGCTGGATTCGTAGGCCCCCATGTCACAGGTGGTCTCGCCATTGTCCGGGCGGGTGTTACCGCGCTGGTCGGTCTTCGGACAGCTCGCTGCCGGAATCTGGTCGATGGCCGGGCTGCTGGAAAGCAAGGCGATGGTCTGGGTCGGGCCACCGTTATTTTGCAGGCCGTTGGGATCGAGCTGGGGATTGGTATTCTGCAGGTCCGTGCTGGCGGTAAAGCCACAACCACTGTCGCTCGACAGGTTGTAGCCCTGAGAGCTGAGTGAGAAACCACTACAGTTGAACGGCGTGTTGTTGGCCACGATGCTTCCGCCGATACTCACCGTGTTGCCGTCGTTGTAGATGCCGGCACCCTGGCCAGGGGTGCCGCCGACGGTGCTGGTGGCCGAGTTGTTGGCGAAGGTGCTGTTCGTGATTGTCACCATGCCATTATAATTGTCGAGACCGCCACCGAATCCGATGCCGGAGCTAGGGGAGGCCGAGTTGTTGGCGAAGGTGCTGTTCGTGATTGTCACCGTGCCACCATTATTGGAGAGGCCACCGCCAAAGCCGTCAGTTGAACCGTGTGCAATGGTGAGAGCGTTGAGGATGATGCTAACACCGCTGTTCACAGACAGCACCTGTACCTCGTTCTGCCCATCGAGGGTGACGTTCTGGCCGCTGCCATCCACGGTCATGCTCCCAGAGATCCTGAGCGTGCTGGTGAGCTTGATATCCCCACTACAACTGAAGGTGATGCTGTCATTGGCGTTGTCGCTGTTGGCCTGACTGATGGCGGCGTCCAGGTGCGACTCATCACAGGTGCTGACCGTGATGTCAGTGGCGGCATGAGCCGGTCGGGCCGAGAGTCCCAGGGTGATACACAGGCCAGCCAGCATCAGCAAGCCCAGACTCAGGCGCGCACCTAGGTGCATGAAAAGTGATTGTCTAGATTTCATAGTTGAGATTGCCTTCCTTGCTTGAAATGATTAAAAGACGCCTGCACGGTTGCGCTGCGCGCGCTTCATCCACTCGGAGCTGTGCATTTTTTCACGGCTGTCCTGACCCCACAATGCTGACGCTAGAGCGAAACCCATCAAAAGTACGAGGATAATAAACAATGTGATCAAGGTGATTCTCCTTTCGCTGCTCAATTTCCAGAGAGTAGCCTGCCTGATGCATGTACCTCATTGAAAGATTATTGACCTGTTTTTAATCAGTCACGAGGCGACTTTCATTTGTTGGAGAGAGCATACAGAAGAGTCGTGACAGAATCGTGACAGCAACATAACAGATGAACTTCATTTGTTATGCTTTCTCTTTTAGCCGGGGAAGTTCCTGGTGAGGTTGACCCGCTTTAGCTCCTGCATGAGCTTTTCTTGGGGAGCATGTCGATTTCGCTCTACCACCACTTTCATTGCAAGAAGATGACGCTTTATCGCCTCCTTGCTTGGAGCGATGATTGTTTTGAAACCAAGCGGCTTCCCTCGTGGGTTCTTTGCAGTGTGCGTTTTATCCACCGCAAATTGTTGGATAGTCCATCTGGTCTTTGAGTACAGCCTGTACCAGCCGGTGCAGATTGAGAATCCTGGCCTGTGGGTCACGGCTGATCAGAGAAAACTTACGCAACTCCAGGATAGCCTCATCGAACTTGAAAGGATCAACGGCTACAGCTTCGAGAAGCGGGCCGAGTTCTGGCGCGCCTTGCACGATGATCTCTTCCGGGATAGCATCAGGGTGCAGAAAAGCACAGAGCCGCAAGAGATCGGCGGCAGCTGGATTAGCCTGCTCTACCTTTGCAAAGGCCAGTGACCAGGTCGTCGTCACCGGTTCCGGGTGAGTTGCAAATGCTCTCCCGCGCCGTTTCATGAGCTGCCTGCGGTGCGTCTGGTAGCGCTCCAGGTAGCCCGAGAGGCCACAGGCTGTCTCTTCGATATAGGCAGCGGCCTGGTCGAGGGCCAGGGGCAAGCCATCCATGAGCCGGGCAATCTGTTGTGCCTTCTCCCAGTAGGCATACGGCATCGAATCCAGGGGAGCCTCGCGCTCGATGATGCCAGCGCGGCGCAGTAGGAGAAGCGCCCCTTCCCCTGGACCCATCTGCTCCAGATCGATGCGCTCGGCCACCATTCGCAGAGCCTGCGCACGAGTGGTGAGCAGAATGTGCCCGTTGCTTGCCTCGGGAAGGAAATCGCCGATCATCTGTACATCCTCAACGTTATCCAGGATCAGCAACCACCTCTGATGATCGTTGAACCAGCGTCTCACGGACTGCACTACACGACGCTGATCCTGTTCGTGCCGTTCAGGTAAGTGCAGGAGATCGGCGACCGCCATAAAATCCGCGATCAGCGTCTCATGGGTATCGGCCCGCACCCAGAACACCGCCTGGTACTGGTCACGATCTTGATAACACATGATATTCTATCAAATTCTCCGCGCCATGTATATATAGAAGTGAAAATGAGAAGTGGATGAGTGATGAGGATCTCCACTCATCCAGAATCGGCACCATATAACAGAAACAGAACAGGAAGGAAAGGAGATACTATGCTCACCGTTCGTGAAGCGATCAATCGCGGCTACAATCTGCTGGGAGTTAGCATTATCGTCATCAGTGGCCTGTCGTTTTTCGTGGACCTGCCCGCAGAAATTGATCATCTTTCCCATATCGTCGATGAGGTCTTGCTGGCGGTTCTGGCGTTGGCGGCTTTTACCTGGTATATGGTCGGGCGCAATAAATATTCTCTCACGATCATGCCCATAGCCTTTGCCGTCCTCGGGCTGGCAATAAAAATCCTGGGGTTGTTTCTGGAGTTCAGCGATCCCGAAGACCGCGGCGATGAATTTGGTGCGCTTGTCCTCTTTGTAGTTCTCATCATTGTACTCGTCTGGCAATACTTCACCTCCCGTCGCCTGGCTTCTCAGGAGAAGCAGCAGGAACCGCAGGTAATAGAACTGGGGCAGAGGTAGGGTATTGGATCCGCAACGACAACGATCCTGAAAGTTGTGATAGAGGAAGTATCTCATTTAGAAATGAGAAGGTGGAAGGTATGCTCAAAGAGGGAACACAGATCAGTCACTATCGCCGGCACCTTCAACCCTCAGCTCTCCCGAGAGGTCGACGAGGTATTCTTACACGCGCTGGCGAAAGCGCCAGAAGAGCGTTTTGCCACGATTGCAGCTTTCGCCAACGCTCTGAAGCAGGCTCTCCTGCCTGAGAAGACAGAACAGACAACTACCCTGCGCACCACGCTGGTCATCAGCCAGCACGAAGCTCGCAACGGCACGAGTCGCAGCCTTGACCTGCCAGGAGCGCAGCGCATCAACGTGGATATTCCGGCTGGTGTACGCGATGGGCAGGTCCTTCGCCTCTCCGTGCGCGGCAAGACAGGCGATGATGCCTCGGATGGTGTCGAGATGCTGGTGGTTACAATCTCCATTACTCCCGGCGATGAGACGGTGCGGCAGGTATCCATGCTGTCAACACCCAGAACATGGCTGCTGGGGGCAATGGCTCTGTTCGTGGTGCTGGCAAGCATGGGTACATACCTGCTGGTGGGCGCTCATGCCACACCTAATGGCCCTGTCAGGCCCCGTCCCACTACCCCGCGATCTATTACAACCCCGCCTGGCACACAGACAACTGTTGTTGTTAATCCCTCCCCGTCGGCAAGCATGATAGCAGAACAGAAACTCTACAGCGAAGCCACCGGTGGGAAACCTGTGCTCATTGATCCCCTGGTCAACAATCTGGCTGGCTACCAGTGGGATGAAATACCGGTGATAACCCAGGGAGGCACCTGCGCATTCATCGATGGTGCCTATCACGCAACGCAAGAGCTGCGCGACGTCTTCTATCGCTGCATGGCGAAACAGACCGATTACGCCAATTTTGCGTATCAGGTAGAGGCGACCATCCAAACGGGCGACGAAGGTGGCATCGTCTTTCGCTTCGATAGGGTACTGCTAACGTTCTATTCCTTCCACATCAGCACCGATGGCGCGTTCCGGCTGGATGTCGATAACCGTGAGGGCTTCGTCAGAACGTTAAGCCAGGGGACCAGTCCTGCCATCAAGATCGGCCATAACCAGACTAACCTGATCACCGTCATCGCGCAGGGACCCCATCTCTCCCTCTTCGTTAACAAACAGTACGTAACCGATGTCATCGATAAGACCTACAGTCGCGGCTCCATTGGCGTCATGGCCCAGGACGATTACAGCCCAACCAATGTTGCGTTTACCAACGCGAAAGTGTGGCTGCTACCCTCGTAGAGACGAGGTGCGCGTACTGCCGTGTTCTTATGAGTGAGCGCAGGTGAAGATTTCGCTGTATTTGATCAAAAATCTCAATGCGCAAGTTGAAGCTTCTGGCCGTTGGTCACAGCGTCAACAAGCGCAGCGAATAGACAGGCATTTGGCACCTGCGCCATAGGAACAGCAGCCATTGCCCCCAGGGACCCTTTCTTTTTGAAGATAATCACCCCTTCCACTATCTTGACCTTGTCTAGCTCATCCCAGATAAGCATCTTTTGCTCTTTGTTTACACTCACGCTCAGACCCTGCCAATGCGCGCTGATCGGGCCAAAGGACACACTATTCCCTTTATGATAGGCTGCAAGGACACTGGGAAGGAAACGGCTCACCACCTGTTGTTCCACCGCCGCTCCAATTTCCTTGAATCTGCTGAATACATTGTCAAGTACCAGAACTGACATCCACTCATAACTCGGGGTGCAGGGGTTTCACCCCTGCCGGGGTGCGGGGTGTCCCCGCTTGCTTCCCCTCCCGTCCTGACGGGCCGTAGGCCCGCTGC
>Ga0209061_1000701_pt1 | contig 74069 bp, 68 predicted proteins | sample Coa_R1_10_FD_187157 | JGI IMG/M metagenome (GOLD analysis project Ga0209061, IMG submission 187157) | Surface soil microbial communities from Centralia Pennsylvania, which are recovering from an underground coalmine fire - Coalmine... | ecosystem: Environmental > Terrestrial > Soil >... | reverse complement strand
GGCTGATGCCGAAGGTCCGGCAGGTCTCGGCCACGTTGCCGGTCTTGGCGGCGTGTTCCAACACGGCGATGCGTCGGCGGTAGATGATCTCTGCTGGGGTCACGGTGATGGGCTCCTTGGCTCTCTGGTAGGAACCACAGAGTCCATCGCCGGACCCCCTCGAGTGGGGGATGTGCAACCTCATCCCTCGGTCCGGAAGGGCTAGGCGGGTCGTGTCGATCCGGGCTGCCCGACGCCCCGGGGCGGCCTCGTCGAGGGCAGGTATGGGGGCGAGCACCGGGTCGGGCGAGCTCCTCGAATTCGGCCAGCACGTCCGCCGGGCCGTGGGCCAAGCCCACCGCCGCAGCCGGTTGGGGGCCGCTCGCAAGGGGATGGCCACGCCTCCATCAAGACCAAAGGAGGGCAACGAACTCCTCCCGGTGGGTGGCCTCCCAGGTCGCCACGTGCACAGCCATGGCTGCCATGACTGCGAATCGACCCGGAGAGCCATGGGTGACGGCCTCGCGTCAGTTTCGTCGATCGCTCGGCGGTCCCATCGTGAACGGTCGTTGGTCCTCGAGGAGGACCAACTGATCTTCCTCGTCGAACCGACCAGTCCGGCGGACGTCGGTGAGGAGCACGCGCTCCAGCAAGCCCATGACCTCCCGGTCCTCAGGCGTGCGGAGGCGCCATCTCGTGAGCTCGATCGCCCTGGCGAGGAGAGTCTCCCTCGATCAGGTCGGCTCCGACCGGTGCCCGGTCGTGCACGAGAGGTGCAAGGCACGCAGGGTTGAAGGCGGCTACTGATGGCTGCACCCGCCCGAGTGCCGAGGATCCTCAACGAGGCCCGCAGCCATCAGGCAGGACGCATGGCGCGATCAGCGCGGCGGCGACGTTCGCGGTGTCGTGCGACCTGGGCATGGAAGACGGTCGCAGAGGGACTTGACGCAACCCTTTGGTTGCCATATGATGCAACCAGCAGGTTGCGATAGCAACCAATCCAAGGGAGAGAGCAATGTCCAGCACCAATACCGACTACCGCACGACCGTCCGAGTGAATGCCCCGGCCGACGTCGTGTTCGATGCCGTCACCACGACCGAGGCGCTCAGTGCCTGGTGGAACCCGGTGACCGGTTCTGGCCTGGCCGGTGGCGAGCTGCGGTTCCCGATGGTGGCGGAGCAGCCGCCCCTCCTCGTCCGCGTGGACGAGGCGACCCGCCCGACGGCCGTCCGCTGGACCGTGGTCGAGTGCACGTTCATGGAGGACTGGGTCGGGACTCAGCCGACCTTCACCATCACGCCGATCGACGACGGCTCGTGCGAGCTCACCTTCGAGCACCGGGGTCTCAACGACGAGCTCGAGTGCAAGGACATGTGCAGCCGCAGCTGGGATCACTTCGTCGGCACCAGCCTTCGCGAGCTGGCTGAAGGTGGGCCCGGCGCCCCCAACCGCAGCCCGCGGGACCTCGCTCGCCGTGCTGCCGAGGAGAACGGCTGATCGCGGGGCGCCCAGGGGACAGCCCGGCATGACCGAGCAGTCCCCGAGCGGACGGTCGTTCGTCAGCACTCAGAGGTCCTTCGCGAAGGGAGGAAGTCATGGCGTTCCCCGACCGTATTGAGCGGACGGTGACCCTGACCCGCTCGCCACGTGAGGTGTGGCAGGCGCTCACAACGGCCGAGGGTCTGAGCGCGTGGTTCGGCGAGCGGGCGAGCATCGACCTGCGACCGGGCGGCGCGGCGACGCTGACCTTCGCGGGTGGCATGACCGTCGACATGCGGATCGAGCGAGTGGAGGAACCCACCGTGTTCGCATACACGTGGCGTTTGCCCGACCTTCCCGAGGACGACCCCCGGCGCACCTACGTCGAATTCACGCTGCAGGACCATGGCCACGGCACGCTGTTGCGCGTCGTCGAGACTGGCTTCGCCCAGCTGCCCGTCGTCACCCGGCGCGAGACCTATGACTCCCACAGCGAGGGCTGGACGCGAGAACTGGCCGAGCTGGTGGCGTACGTCGATGGAGCCTGATCTCGAGGCCATTGCCGAGCAGGTCTTTGTCGCCCTCGCTGACCCGACACGCCGCGCGATCCTGGCCGCCCTCGCTACCGACGGCCCGTCCACCGTCACCGATCTTGCCGCTCGACTGCCGATCACCCGCCAGGCCATCGCCAAGCATCTGGCCCTAATGACCGACGCTGGCCTGGTCACGCCCGAGCCCGGCGAGCGCCGGCGGGTGCGCTACCGGCTGCAGTCTGCTCCCGTGCAACTCGCCCAGCAGTTCCTCGCCGCCCTCGCCCACGACTGGGACAACCGGCTCAAAGCCCTCCGGCAGTACCTCACCACCCCATAGCCGCACTGCGGACGCGAAAAGCAAGACGTGCCTCCCTGGCTGGAGCAAGAAGAGGCATCCCCGAGCCGCCCCTCGAGGTGTACGCGGTCGACGGCTCGGCGGGTGGGTGGACGGACCAAATGAGGCAGTTGCGGTCTGGATGAACGAGCTCGCCCTGTCTGCCATCCCGACACGGCGAGCAACACCGCGCCAGGGAGCTGCTGTCGCCAACCCTGCTCATAGCAGGGTCACGAGGGCAGGTTCGAACGGCCGGAGTCGCAAGGACGCTCCGGTTCTTCCGCTGGCGATCGACCTACCCCTGTTCGCTACCGACGCTCCACCCAGTCCCGCGGTCGGGGTGACCGGAGGCTTGAGAAGGACTGGTGCCGGATCTTCTCAGCCCACGGCAGATTCGATCTGCTTGATCAGCTTGTCCTCGACTTCGAAGTTCCATGCTGTCTCGGCCACGTCGATGACGAGGAACAAGTCAGAGATGAGAAGGGTCTCGACGGCCGCGCGCCCCAGGTGCTCAAGCCACTTGCCGATGCCAACACGAACCGTGAAGTCGTTCGGATCACCCGAGATCATGATGGTCAAGGCCCGGTCGGCATCAACGACGTCACGGAGAAACCCTCCCTTCTTCGCCTGGAGGACGGTTCCCTTGTCGCTCGGGGCGGAGGACTGCACGGTGAAGCCATCCGACTTCAGATACTCCTCGATCTTTTGTTGAAGCGCACCCAGGTCAGTTCCCTTGCCCTGGAAGTGGAGCGTCTTGTCGCCGATGGCCATCGTGCCTCCTCGTGGCGTCGTGTCCGGCAAGCGCCTTGCTTGCCACGGCCACGCTAGAGGATCTCGAGGCCCGAACGCTGCTCAGGGCGGGCGCGTACCCGTCACAGTGCTGTGGGCACCCCGAACTCGCGGAGTCGAGGTCGGCTGGCCCGGGCCCCGTAGAATGGATTGACTCCAATAAAGGACATGATCTAAACTAAGGCTGTCGTATGGAACAGACTCGGGAGGATCACGATGTGGTGGCGCTGGTCCGTTCGGCGGGCCTCAGGGTCACGGCGTCGCGGATCGCTGTCGTGAAAGCCCTGTCCCGCCAGCCGCACGCCGACGCCGATTCGGTGATTCGCTCGGTAACCGCCGAGCTCGGATCGGTGTCGCCGCAGGGGATCTACAACGTGCTCACGACCTTCGTCGAAGCGGGCTTGGTTCGCCGCATTGAACCGGCGGGAAGCTCGGCTCTTTACGAGTTGCGGGTCGCCGACAACCATCACCACGTCGTGTGCCGTCGGTGTGGAGCGGTCCAGGACGTGGACTGCGCCGTAGGGAGGCGTCCGTGTCTCACCCCATCAGAGACACACGGCTACCTCTTGGACGAAGCGGAAGTCACCTTCTGGGGGATCTGCCCGGCCTGTCAATCGACCAAGCGTGGCGCCACACAGTCAACCAGGACGAGCCGGCCGGATCGGTCGAAGCGACGGTCCCAAGAGATCACGGACCAACAGACCAAAGTCAAGGAGAACCGAAGTGCCAGAAAACGACGCTGAACGCCAAGAGCAGTGCCCCGTGCTCCACTCCGCCACCGCGATTGGCAGCAGATCGAACGAGGATTGGTGGCCGAACCAACTGAACTTGCGGGTGCTCCAGCAGGGCTCTGGGCCCGCCGATCCACTGGGCCCCGACTTCAAATACGCCGACGAGTTCGCGACCGTCGACGTGGAGGAGCTCAAGCGCGACATCATCCAGGTGATGACCAGCTCTCAGGACTGGTGGCCGGCCGATTATGGCCACTATGGACCGTTGTTCATCAGGATGGCATGGCACGCTGCCGGCACCTACCGGATCTCTGACGGTCGAGGCGGAGCCGGAACGGGGAATCAGCGGTTTGCCCCGATCAACAGCTGGCCCGACAACGCCAATCTCGACAAGGCTCGGCGGCTGCTTTGGCCGGTGAAGCAGAAGTACGGCCGGGCTCTCTCCTGGGCGGATCTGATCGTCTTCGCCGGCAACTGCGCTCTCGAGTCCATGGGCTTCAAGACGTTTGGCTTCGGCTTCGGTCGTCGGGACATCTGGGGACCCGAGGAGGACGCCTACTGGGGGCCCGAGGACACCTGGCTCGGGGACGCCCGGTACAGCGGGGATCGAGAGCTGGCCGATCCCTTCGCCGCGGTCCAGATGGGTCTCATCTATGTGAACCCGGAGGGTCCCAACGGCAACCCAGATCCCCTGGCGGCAGCTCGAGACATTCGGGTGACGTTCGCTCGCATGGCAATGAACGACGAAGAGACCGTGGCCCTCATTGCCGGTGGCCATACCTTTGGCAAGACCCACGGTGCCGTCCCGAACCCCGAGCTCTACATCGGCCCTGAACCCGAGGGTGCACCCATCGAGCAGCAGGGGCTGGGTTGGAAGAACCTGTTCGGGAGCGGCAAGGGCGGTGACGCCTGGACCAGCGGGCTCGAGGGGGCATGGACCAACGACCCAGTGAGGTGGGACAACGGGTTCTTCGACAACCTGTTCGCCTACGACTGGGAGCTGACGACGAGCCCGTCGGGGGCAAAGCAGTGGGTTCCGAGAGGTGGAGCAGCCCGCGACGCGGTCCCCGATGCCCACGACCCTGCTCTGCGGCATCCTCCAGTCATGCTCACCACCGACCTTGCCCTCAAGGTCGATCCGATCTATGAGCCGATCGCGAGGCGTTTCCACGAGCATCCCGACGAGTTCGCCGAGGCGTTCGCCAAGGCCTGGTTCAAGCTGATCCATCGAGACATGGGCCCGCTCAGCCGCTACCTGGGACCGCTGGTCCCGGCAGAGCCGCAGCTGTGGCAGGACCCGATCCCACCGGTCGACCACGAGCTGATCGATCGAGACGACATCGTGTCCCTCAAGGCTCGGCTGCTCGGCTCGGGTCTGTCGGTGTCCCAGCTGGTGACGACCGCATGGGCGGCGGCGGCGACCTTCAGGGGGACCGACATGCGCGGTGGCGCGAACGGTGGGCGGCTCCGCCTCGCCCCCCAAAAGGACTGGGAGGTCAACGAACCCACACAGTTGGCCAAGGTTCTCGAGGTACTCGAGCGAGTCCGACGGGAGTACAACCAGGCACAGCCCGGCGACAAGCGAGTCTCTCTGGCCGATCTCATCGTCCTCGGTGGGTGCGCGGCAGTGGAGGAGGCAGCCAGACGAGCCGGCCACGTGGTCACGGTGCCGTTCGCGCCTGGCCGGACCGATGCGTCGCAGGAGCAAACTGACATCGACTCCTTTGCCGTCCTCGAACCGAGGTTCGACGGATTTCGCAACTACCTGAGCGCAGGCCAAAAGCTGCCGCCGGAGCACCTCTTGGTGGAGCGGGCCTGTCTGCTCACGCTCAGCGCGTCCGAGATGACGGTGCTGGTCGGCGGGATGCGGGCCCTTGGTGCCACCTACGGTGCATCGTCACACGGGGTCTTGACCGATCGGCCCGGGTCGCTCACCAATGACTTCTTCGTCAACCTGCTCGACATGGGCACCGAGTGGCGGCCCGCACCCTCGGCCGAACACCTCTATGAAGGCCGCGACCGAGGAACCGGCGCCCCCAGATGGACCGCGACCTCGGTGGACCTGGTCTTCGGCTCGAACTCTCAGCTCCGAGCGATCGCCGAGGTATACGCGGCGCGCGACGGAGAGGAGAAGTTCGTGCACGACTTCGTGGCCGCCTGGGACAAGGTGATGACTCTGGACCGGTTCGACCTTCGCTGAGTTGTGGCGGTGGTCCAAGCCGGGCCCGGAGCCGGGTTTCCCTTGAACTCGCCGGCGAACTTGCTCGTTGGCGGCAGCTCAGGTCGGCTGGCCGCCACCGCCACCGCCACCACCACCACCACCACCGCCACCGCTCCCGCCGGCGCAAGCTGGACCGATGACGGTCCCGATCCCGGGGTGGCCGGGGTTCGGGCCGTATCCGGGCTCGACCTCCACGGTGACCATGTCGCTGTAGGTCCCCGAGATGGTGTTGCCCGACTGGGTAACCCCGGTCACGACCAACACGGTGATGTCCCCCGAGACCTGCGCCGGGGGTGCGGCGCTGTCACCTGGCCGGGCCACAAACGTCCCGGTGCACGAGCCGGCCGAGGTCGGGTGGACCACGTCGGCGAACCCCTTGAATGCGTCGGGCGCGCCGCCGCTCAAGGTGTTGTCCCGTGCCCACTGGGCACCCCAAAACAGCACCGTCTGGCCGGCGGCTGTGCTCGCGTCCCCGATGCTGAACATGCCTCCGGCTGGGCTGGGGGTCGGGGCGGGGGCTGCGGACGTCGCCGGTGCTGCCGCCAGGAGCCCGCACAGTGCGAGGCCGAGCCCGATCATCCGAACCTGCCGTGCCATCTCGTGCACCTCCCTCGACGGTCGGTCACCGTAGCCGGGGTGTCACAGAAAGTGGCGGATCGAACACTGTGTGTGGCGACAGCGCGGGGGCCGGCTGCTCAGGGGGCCGTGCCCTCGAGGGTCCGGCGGGTCGCGTCGCGCAGTGACGCCAGCCTCGGGGACACCTCGACCGGGGGTGGAATCGGCTCGCGCAGCCTTCGGGCAGTCTCGGGGAGCCGGTCCAGATCACTGGCCAGGCGTTGGCGGGCCGCGTCGATCGACGACGCCGCGCCCACCCGACGGCCCCCACGCATGACCGGTTGGAGCAGCGGCTCGGCGCCAGCAGGACCCGGTTCGTCTCGTGTCGCCAGGAGGTCCCGGTCGATCGGGTTCTGCCGCCATACCTGCTTGGGGCCGGGGAGGGAGTCCTTGCCTGGTGACAGCTTCATGACCGGCCGGCCGCCCAGCTGGACCAGCTTGTAGGCGGTGTCGAGCGTGGGCGCGTCCTGCGCGACCCCGATCCGACCGCCCAGTCCCGCCGCGTCGATGGGGGCTTGGGATCGGCGGAAGTGCTCGAGGTCGTATTCGTCGAGGCCCCCGCTCACGAAGATGCGAACCCACGACAGCCCGGCCTCGTCCAGTTTCCGGCGGGCCAGTTGAGATGTCGCCACCAGGTCGCCGCTGTCGAGCCGAATGGCTGCGCCTTCGGTGAGCTTCAAGTCCTTGATCGCTCCGATTGCCGCGTCGATGCCGTTCGGCGTGTCGTAAGTGTCGACCAGGAACGTCACTGCGCCAGGGATGTCTTCCACGAAGGCGCTGAAGGCGTCGCGTTCGGAAGAGAAGGACTGTACGTAGGAGTGAGCCATCGTCCCCGCCGCTCGGAGCCCGAAGCGTCGAGCGGCGGCAACGTTGCTTGTGGCCGAGAATCCGGCGATGGCCGAGACCCGGGCAAAGGCCATTGCGGCCTCGGTTCCCTGGGTGCGTCTCAGAGCGAAGTCCACCAGCTCTATGCCGCCGGCTGCAATCCGACACCGGGCTGCCTTGGTCGCCAGCGTGCTCTGGTAGCCGATCTGGTTGAGCAGGAACGTCTCAACGAGCTGGGCCTCTGGAAGCGGAGCAGTCACCTCCAGGATCGGCTCGTTGGCGAAGATGACACGGCCTTCGGCGATGGCGAAGACGTCGCCGGTGAAGCGAAGCGCGGCGAACTTGGCGATTGTGTCATGGTCGAAGCCGGCGGCCTCGAGCCATCTCAGGTCGTCGTCGTTGAAGGCGAACGACTCGAGGTATGACAGGCAGTCCTCGAGTCCGGCGGCGACCAGAAACCCTCGGTCCCGGGGCAGGGCCCGAACGAACAAGCTGAACGTGGCCGGCTCGGCGAGGCCGCGGCGTAGGTAGCTGGCTGCCATGTTCAGCTCGTAGAGGTCAGTGGTCAGCGCTCCGGCCGTCAACGTCGTCTCGCTCGGTCTGCCTGCCGTGCCCAGTGTCACGGCGTCACGGTAGCCACCGGCCGACGGGCCAGAGGCCGGCGTTGAGTGCGGTTGGTCGTGGCGGCGAAGCTTGTGGAGCTCGGCCGACCATGATGCCGACCATGATGCGGAGTGAGCACTCACTCAGGTACTCTCGTCGCCCGTGAGTCGACGGGGGGGAGTAGGGGAAGACCTGCGCCGGGATGGGCCGGGCGCCTGCCAGCGGGCGGTGGCGCTACCTCGAGACCAGCGGCGAGCGGCGATCGCGGCCGCGACCCTCCCATTGCTCCTGACCCATGGCTGGGACGTGACCAGCCGGCAGATCGCCCAGGCTGCTGGCGTCGCCGAAGGGACCATCTTCCGGGTGTTCGAGGACAAAGAGGCCATCGTCCGAGCGGCGGTCGATCTGGCCTTCGATCCCCAACCGGTCGACCGGGCCCTGTGCGCGTTGGACCCGGACCTGCCGTTCCGGGAACGGCTGATTGCCGCGGTGGGAGTGCTCCGGCGGCACATGGCCGACATCGGTCGGTTGGTCATGAGCGTGGGCGCACCCACGGTGTTCGGCGGCAGGCCACGGGTCATACCCGAGCTCCGCTCCTTGACTGCCCTGTTCAGCGCGAGCCGCGAGTCGATCCGAGTCGAGCCGGCCGAGGCGGCCAGGCGGTTCTGCGCGCTAATCCTGGCGATGAGTCATCCGGCCCTGGTCGGTCAGCGACCGGTGCCTGCTCGAGAAGTGGTGGCCATGTTCCTGGACGGAGTGGCCTGTAAAGGTGAGCGATGCTGATCGTCCTCCTCCGCCAGTACCTGCGTCCCTACCGCCGCTTGCTGGTTGTCCTCATCGTCTTGCAGGCCGTCCAAGCGATCCTGAACCTGTATCTGCCGAACCTCAACGCCCGGGTGATCGATGACGGTGTCCTCAAAGGCAACACCCACCTGATCTGGGGACTCGGCGGACAGATGCTGGCAATCGCATTGGTCCAGGCCGGGTTCGCCGTCGCAGCCGTCTTCCTCGGTGCCCGGGTAGCGATGGGGTTCGGACGTGATGTCCGCAAGGCACTGTTCGCCCGGTCCATCCGGTTCTCGGCCCGGGAGGTCAACCAACTCACCGCACCATCGCTCATCACCAGGCTCACCAACGACGTGCAGCAGGTGCAGCTCTTGGTGGTGATGTGCTGCACCATGGTGCTCGCGGCCCCGGTGACCATCGTCGGCGGCGTGATCATGGCACTCCGGCAAAACGCACGGATGTCCTGGTTGCTTGGCGCCAGCGCGCCCATCCTCGCCATCTGCCTGGGCTTGCTCATCAGTCGACTGATCCCGCAATTCCGCATGATGCAGGAGCGCCTCGACGGGGTGAACCAGGTGCTTCGTGAGCAGATCTCGGGCATCCGGGTGGTGCGGGCCTTCGTCCGCGAACCGCACGAGACGAGGCGCTTCGGCCGGGTCAACGACAACTTGACCCACACCTCGCTCGTTGCCGGTCGGCTGATGGCCGGGATGTTCCCCCTGGTCATGCTGATCATCAACGGTTCCAACTCGGCGGTGGTTTGGTTCGGTGCCGACCTGATCGCACACCGAAGTATGACCGTTGGCTCGCTGATCGCCTTCCTGACCTACTTCACCCTCATCCTCATGGCGATCATGATGTCGACCTTCGTCGTGGTGATGGCACCACGGGCGGTGGTGAGCTCGGAGCGCATCAAAGAGGTCCTCGATACCGAGACCTCGGTCACCCCTCCCTCGAATCCCATCCGCCAGTTCCGCACGCCGGGCACGCTCGAGCTGCGAGAGGTCTCCTTCGGCTACCCGGGGGCCGACGCCTTGGTGCTCGAGGGGATCTCCGTCGCCGCCGGACCGGGTCAGACCACGGCGGTGGTGGGGAGCACCGGATCTGGCAAGACCAGCCTGGTCAACCTGGTCGCGCGGCTGTTCGATGTGACGTCCGGTGCCGTCCTCCTCGGTGGGGTCGACGTCCGCGAACTCGACCCGGACCTTCTGTGGCATCGAATCGGCTTGGTGCCACAGCGCCCTCACCTGTTCTCGGGCACCGTGGCCAGCAATCTCCGCTACGGCCGTCCGGATGCCCCCGATGACGACCTGTGGATCGCGCTCGAGATCGCCCAGGCGGCTGACTTCGTCCTCGCGATGGGCGGGTTAGACGCTCCGATCACCCAGGGCGGGACCAACGTGTCAGGTGGCCAGCGTCAGCGTCTGTCCATTGCCCGAGCGCTGGTTCGCCGGCCGGACATCTACATCTTCGATGACTCCTTCTCCGCCCTCGACCTGCAGACCGACGCCCGACTCCGTGCCGCGCTCGCTCCCTACACCGCAGATGCAACGACGCTCGTCGTCGCCCAGCGGGTATCGACGATCGTGAACGCCGACCAGATCCTGGTGCTCGAAGGTGGCCGGCAGGTCGGTCTCGGCACGCACGAGAGCCTGCGCCAGACCTGTCCGACGTATGCCGAGATCGTCGCTTCGCAGATGGCATCGGCCGACGCGGCATGACGATCACCTCTCGTGCTCCGGTGAGCCAGCCGCCTGGCGGTAGCGCGATGGCCCGCGGGCCTGGGTCGTTCGGGATGCCCCTTGAGCGGTCGCGGGACTTCGGCGGGACGCTTCGACGGCTGGCCAACCGCCTGCGGCCCCAGTGGTATCGGCTGGTGGCAGTGATCGTCTTGTCCCTGGTCGCGGTGGCGTTGTCAGTTCTCGGTCCGAGGTTGCTCGGAGACGGGACCAACGTCATCGTCGATGGCCTCGTTCACGGGGGGCCTGGCGCAATCGATTTCTCGAAACTGCACCAGATCCTCCTGCTGGTCGTGGGCCTGTACATCGGGTCAGCGTCGGCTCAGTACATCCAGGCATACATCCTCGCCGGGGTCGTACAACGCACCATGCAGCGCCTTCGCTCGGACGTGGAGGCCAAGCTCCACCGGGTCCCGCTTGGCTACGTCGATCGATCGGGTCGCGGGGACTTGCTGAGTCGGGTCACCAATGACATCGACAACCTGGCCCAGAGCTTGCAGCAGACCCTGAGCCAGATGCTCACGAACATCTTCATGCTGGTCGGGACGATCGTGATGATGTTCGTCATCTCGCCGATCCTGGCGGTCGTGGCCGTCGTGAGCATCCCGCTGTCGACGGTGATCATCCAGTTCATTGCGAGCCGCGCTCGAGTCCGGTTCACGGCACAGTGGAGCAACACCGGACGCCTCAACGCATTGGTCGAAGAGACACTGAGCGGCCATGCCATCGTCAAGACCTTCGGGCGCGAGCGAGAAGTGGAAGCTGAGTTCCAGAGGACAAACGACGAGCTGTTCGAGGCAAGCTACAAGGCGCAGTCCATTTCGAGCAGCATCCAGCCCTCGATGGTGCTGGTGGGAAACCTGAACTTCGTGGCCATCGCAGTCATCGGAGGCCTTCGAGTGGCGTCTCGGGCAATGAGCATTGGTGGCGTACAGGCGTTTATCCAGTACTCTCGCCAGTTCTCGCAGCCGTTGTCCATGCTCGCTTCGATGGCCAACCTGTTTCAGTCGGGGCTTGCATCGGCAGAGCGGGTCTTCGAGTTCCTCGATGCAGAGGAGATGAGCCCCGACCCGCCAGTCTCCCCGGAACCGGTTCGCTTCAAGGGCAGGGTTGCGTTCGAGAACGTCTCGTTCTCCTACAGCCGTGACCGGCCCCTCATCACGAACCTTTCGTTCGTTGCCGAGCCCGGACAGACCGTGGCCATCGTCGGCCCAACTGGGGCGGGGAAGACGACACTGGTCAACTTGATCATGCGGTTCTACGAACTGGACTCTGGCCGGATCACGCTCGATGGCCAGGACATCTCGACCATGCCGAGGTCGGTCTTGCGTTCGAATGTCGGCATGGTCCTGCAAGACACGTGGTTGTTCGCAGGCACAATCCGGGACAACATCGCCTACGGGAGGCCAGATGCGACGGAAGCTGAGATCTTGGCAGCCGCCAAGGCGGCGTACGTCGACCGCTTCGTGCACGTACTGCCTCACGGCTACGACACGGTGGTCGACGACGAGGGCACGGCGCTCAGTGCCGGCGAGAAGCAGTTGCTCACGATTGCGCGAGCCTTCGTTGCCAACCCGAGCATCCTCATCCTCGATGAGGCAACCAGCTCGGTCGACACCAGAACCGAGATTCTCATCCAGAATGCTATGGAGGCGCTACGGGCCGAACGTACCAGCTTCGTGATTGCGCATCGCCTGTCCACGGTGCGCAATGCCGATGTGATCTTGGTGATGGAGGAGGGTCGCATCGTCGAGGTGGGCCACCACGCAGACCTGTTGCAGCGGGGCGGGGCATACGCACGGTTGTACAACGCGCAGTTCAGTGGCGCGGCCGTCGAGGTAAGTTGAGCCCGGATGGCGGCTTACCCGTGCCGTCCAGTGGAGCTAACTGGCACTATGTCGACAAGGATGCTCAGGCTGTGGCGAGGTGAGCCGAAGGCGCCGGACGACGCTATCGGCGGCGAGGGTCCCGCGGCTGGCCCGCCGGCGGAGCCGCCGTGGCGACGGGACCGAGGAACTCGCTGGTGATCCCGGCCGGAGCGGGCCCGTTTGTCGGGCTCCGGGTGGTCGAGTTCGGCCGGCTGATCGCCGTTCCATACTGTGGCCAGCTCCTGGCCGATTGTGGGGCCGAGGTGGTCAAGGTCGAGCCGCTGACCGGCGACCCTGCCCGCGGTAACGGTGTTCTGCCAAGTGGCGACAGCCGACAGTTCCTCAATAAGAACCGGGGCAAGCGATCGATCAGTGTCGACTTGTCGAACCGCGAGGTCGCGCCGGTGATCCGCCGGTTAGTGGACACGGCCGATGTGCTGCTTGCCAACTTTCGCCCGGGGGTGGCAGAACGCTTGGGCCTGGACTACCCGACGGTCTCGAGCACCAATCCGGCCATTATCTACGCGTCGAATTCGGCGTTTGGCTCGGAGGGGCCACGCGCCAGCGACATCGGGGTGGATATCGTGCTGCAGGCGTACTCGGGGCTTTGGCAGGCATCGGCCGGGGGACCAGTTCCGTTGCGCGACCCGGTGATCGATTATGCGGCGGCGATGCTCATGTCCTTCGGGGTGGCCGCCGCGCTCTATCACCGCGCCCGGACCGGTAAGGGTCAGCGTTTGGACACCGCCCTCCTTCAGGCATCGCTACTGCTGCAGAACAACCACCTTGTCAGAGTGGAGTCGGATCGAGTTTGGAGGAGCGAGCTTTCGGCATGGCTTGGCAACGCCTTTGCTGAAGGGCTGACCTGGAAGGAGGTGCTCGAGAGGCGAGGTTTTGGTAGCGCGCAACCCTACTACGGCCTTCTCAGGACGGCCGACGGCTATCTTGCGGTTGGCGGGTTTGGCGAAGCGGCGCGGGCAAAGATTCGAGAGATCGTCGAATCTCGATCCCCAGATCCAGAATCGGTGATCCACGGATCCGAGGCCCTGCGTGGTCGATCGACCGAGGAGTGGCTGGAGGACTTCGAGGCGGCCGGGATTCCCGCAGCACCGTTGCGATTCCCAGAGGAGATTTTCGACGATCCGCAAGTGGCAGCGAACGGCTTCCTCACGACAATCGACCATCCGCGACTCGGCCAGGTCGAGGTCCTGGGCCCACCACTATCAATGAACGAAACTCCTCTCATCCCAGGATCCCTACCACCAGACCTCGGATCGGATACCCGGGATGTGCTCAAGGAGTTGGGAATTTCAGTGCAGGAGATTGCGCGCTTGGAGCAGATTGGAGCGGTCCGCATCGGTGGGCGCCAATGACGAACCTAGCCTCCATAACACCAGCAAGAGTGGTCGCCCAGTACGACGCTCAGGGCTGGCACCGGACTGGCTCGCGCACCGACTGGGTATCAGCGCGTTGGCTGGCCGATCTGGCGGCCAACTGTGGTGCGGAGGTGGAAATATCGACCTTCGAAGTTACTCGCCTCGTTCATCGTCGTTCTGTGCTTCGCGTCGGGGACCGATTGGTTCCAGGGGTTCCGCTGCATGATGCCCCCCTGCCGCCGGCGCGTGGGATCGCGGGACGCCTCGGTCCGATTGGGTCTGGCGCAGAGATCATCGTCGTTGAAGCCACGCCAGGGATCATGCCCGACGACCCACTTGACCGCGCGCGTCGCGATCCAGAGACTCAAGCGGTCATCGCAATCATGCGCGGAGCGTCCGACGGGTTGGCGTTGCGCAATGCTCACTGTCTCCACCCTTGGGGCAATCCAGTCCTCCAGGTTGGCAGCCAGCACGCGTCTGCTCTACTTGCGGCAGTGGAAGCTCGCCAACCTGCCAGGCTGGAGACCGATGCGCGGTGGGTAGAGGCTAAGGCGGCAAATGTCATTGCGCACCTCGATAGGGAACAGGATGCCGAAGCCCCAGCGGTGGTGCTCCTTACTCCCCGCAGTGGCTGGTGGCACTGTGCGGCCGAGCGTGGTGGTGGGATCGCGTGTTGGCTTGGAGTCCTGAACGATCTCGCTGATAACCCGACGCTGCCCCCGGTCCGGTTCCTGGCCACGAGCGGCCATGAGCTTGCCTGCGCTGGTCTGCGCACCTACCTCGGCGAGAACCCGAGTATGGGGACAGTGTGGGTGCATCTCGGAGCGAACCTGGGGGCGGCTGGTGGCCGCCTCGGCGTCATTGCATCTGATCGGTCGCTCGCAGAGCGGGCAACCAGCATTCTCAAGGAGAAAGGTGGGTTCACCACATCAGAGTTCCGATCCCTGGAGCGACCGGCCGGTGAAGCCATCGAACTCGCTAGAGCTGGGCTGCCCTTCGTGTCACTCGTCGCAACGAATCGTCGGTTTCATCTTCGGAGTGACCGCTTTCCCGACAACGTGGATACAGATCGTTTGGTAGGGCTTGTTGAAAGCGTCATCCTTTTGGTCCGCAGTCTTGCAGTCACGACCTGAGACGACAGAGTGAGGAAGTGGTGGAAGGTCTGCGCAGGCTCGAGGAGCGGCGGGCGTTCGTGACCGGTGCCGGGAGCGGGATCGGCAGGGCTTCGGCCTTGCGTCTCGCTGCTGAGGGCGCCAAGGTAGCGTGCGCCGACGTTCGTCCGCAGCTGGCCGACGAAACAGCGAGCATCATCGTTGATAGTGGAGGAGTTGCCGAGGCGATCCACTGTGACGTCGGTGAGGAGCAGTCGATCGCTGATGCGGTTAATCGGGCGAGGGAACGATTCGGCTCATTGGAGATCGTGGTAGCCAGTGCTGGAACATCGACAAGGGGACTCGTCCACGAGCTCACTCTTCACGACTGGGACCTGGTGCTGCGCGTTAACCTGACCGGAGTTTTTCTCACGTGCAAGCACACCATCCCACTCCTGCTTGAGTCAGGGGGAGGCTCCATCGTGACGATTGGCTCGGTTTCGTCGGTTATCGTTGGTGCTGGAGGGTCCGCAGCCAGCTACAAGGCTGCCAAGGGCGGCGTACTGCAGCTCACCAGGCAGGTGGCTGTGGACTATGCCGATGTCGGCATTCGCGCCAACTGCGTCTGCCCGGGCGCAGTGCGAACAAATCTCGGCCGACATGTACAGGAGATGATGCCCACCTGGACCACCATCAACCCGTCACCGCCGACCCGGATCACCATCGAGGCTCCGATGAAGCGCGCCAGCGATCCCTCCGAAATCGCTTCGGTCGTCGCCTTCCTGGCTTCTGACGACGCATCCTTCGTCACGGGAGCAGCGGTGATGGTGGACGGCGGTTTGACCGCGATTTAGTGCTGTGTATGCCCCGCCGGTGAGCGATGCAGCTTGGGAGCATGTCGACTCGGCCGATATGGGCTGGGATCGAGCCCGGCTCGAAGAACTCGCCGGGTTCTGTGAACAGCACGCGACTAGCGAGCTGATCATCGCATTTCAGGGACGGATTCTCATCGAACGGCTGTTCACTGATGCCAAGGTCCCGGTCAGAGATGTCGGATCGGTGCAGAAGTCCGTTGTTTCCGTCCTCGTCGGAGTACTTGCCGAACGGGGCCAGCTGGCGATCGAAGCACCAGTCTCCTCCTATCTCGGGCAGGGATGGACGAAGTCGGATCCATCGCATGAGCGGACAATCACCATTCGGCATCTGTTGTCGATGTGCTCCGGGCTGTACGACGACTTCTCCGTGGAAGACTTGCCAGGGAGGGTTTGGTACTACAACAACAACGCCTATCACCAGCTGCGAAGAATCATCGAACGGGTGACGGGTCGCAGCACGGATCACGTGAGTCGGGAGATTCTCTTCGAGCCTCTCGGGATGACCAATTCGTCGTGGGCCGAACGCCCGGGCATGGTCGATCCGCATGGCATGACCCTCCTTGGGTTGCGGACCACTGCTCGGGACCTGGTCCGTTTCGGCATCATGATCCAGGCCGGCGGGCTGTTCGGGGACTGCACGGTGATCTCACCCGGTGGATACTTAAACGACGCATTGCAGAGTTCCACCGACCTCAATCCTTCCTATGGGTACTTGTGGTGGCTCCCGGCACGCCCATGGGCTGTCGTGCCCGGTCCGGACCCCTCGAGGCCTTCTGACCCACGCAAGAGCTTCGGGGGACGCCGGCTCAACCACCCGATTGCCCCATCGGCCCCTACCGACGCGAAGGCGGCGCACGGTGTCGGCGGCCAACGGCTTTGCATCAGTGCGCACCTGGGGGTGGTGCTGGTCAGGTTGGGTGGGCCAGTCGATGGGCGGGTCCAGCTGGACGAGGAGCTCTGGCGGCGGCTTCGGGCGGCCGCGCCCGAGGGGTACTGACCGGGGATCCTGCCGCTTGCAACGGCGAGACCGAACCGGCCAGTGTCGGATATCGTTTCCAGAACCAGGCTGCCAGGAGGAGTAATGCGAAGGGTTCTTCTGAGCCGAGTGCTTGCGCTCGTGCCCACGCTGCTGGTGGTGTCGTTGGTGACGTTTTCCCTGCTCCACCTCATGCCAGGATCACCAGCGTCGGTCATCCTGGGTCCGGACGCGACGAACGCCCAGATCGTCCAGCTCAATCAGAAGCTCGGTCTCAATCACCCGCTTTTGGTCCAGTACGTGACCTGGTTGTCCCACGCCGTCCGGGGCCAGTTCGGCTCATCGCTGCTCAACGGTCAGTCGGTGATCTCGATGATCGGCGAGCACCTCCCGGTCACGCTGTCGCTCGCTCTCACCGGCATGCTCCTGGCCGCGATCGAGGGGCTCGCGATGGGGATCGCGGCCGCTCTCAGGCCGGGCGGCAAGCTCGATCACGCGTTGCAGGTCGTCACCTCGTTCGGCCTGGCGATCCCCGGGTTCTGGCTGGCGATGCTGCTGGTCATTCCGTTCGCTCTCTGGACAAGGCTGTTCCCTGCCACGGGCTACACCCCGATCACTCAGAACCCGATCCAGTGGCTGCATGGGATCGCCCTTGGTTCCATTGCCCTGTCGATCGCGCCGGCTGCGGCCATTGCTCGACATACCCGTGGTGCCTTGACCACCACCATGTCGCAGGATTTCGTTCGAGCGGCCCGATCGCGAGGGCTCTCTGAACGCCGAGCGTTGCTCAAGCACGGGCTTAAGAACTCGTCAATTCCGGTGGTGACCATCATGAGTTACCACTTCGCGGCACTGTTCGGCGGGGCTCTCGTGGTCGAGCAGGTGTTCGGTCTAAACGGGATCGGTCAGTTGATGATCGCTTCGGTCCAGGATCATGACATCCCGGTAGTCCAAGGACTGACCGTGATCGCAGCGGTGATTGTGATCATCGTAAATCTCCTGGTTGACGTCTGCTACGGGCTGTTGGATCCTCGGGTTAGGGTGTCGTGAGCCTGGTCCCGGCACCAGAAGTCGACGCTGGTTCCCAGTCGAGCATCGTTACCGATCACGCCTTGCGTCGCGTCGTCCGGACCTTCAGGAGCCAGCCGCTTGCCATGGCTGGCGCCCTTTGGATGGCCTTGGTGGTGGTGACGGCAATCTTCGCACCATGGGTTGCCCCAGACGACCCGAACGCCCAGAACCTCCTCCACGTCTTCGCAGGACCGTCCTGGCACCATCTACTAGGGACTGACAACCTCGGCCGTGACACCCTGAGCCGGCTGATCTTTGCTGGCCGGGTGGCCTTACCGGCGGCGGCGATCGGCGTGGGGGTCGCCGTCGGGATTGGGGTTCCCGTTGGCCTCGCAGTCGGATACGTGGGCGGATTGTGGGACCGAGTCGCCATGCGCGTGGTGGATGCGGTGCTCGCCTTGCCCGGTCTAGTCCTGGCCATCGCGGTAGTGGGAGCCCTTGGCCCCAGCCTGGACCACGCAATGATCACGCTAGGGTTCTTGGCCTCCGCCGGGTTCGCCCGCCTCACCCGTGGTGTCGTTCTGGCGGTACGTGAGCAGCCCTATATCGATGGCGCGAGGGTCGTTGGCGAGTCGACTCCCCACATCTTGTTCCGGGAGATCCTGCCCAACGCCCTCGGGCCCATCGTGGTCCAGGCGACGCTGGCCTTTGCTCACATGCTGTTGTTTGAGGCGGCGTTGAGCTTCATCGGACTCGGCGTGCAGCCTCCCCAGGCGAGCTGGGGCTCTATGCTGACCGATGCCCGATCCCAAATCGGCAACGATGCATTCCTGGCTGTGCCACCCGGGATGGCCATCCTGCTGACCGTGCTTTCGGCACAGCTGATTGGCGACGCCCTACGCAGTGCCCTGGTCAGGGGTCGGGAGAGTCGAGGCCGGGCGGCCCGAGCCTCGAGGTGGCGGACCAGAGCGGCCCGAGTGGCCCCCCGCTCTCTCGACTCCCAGCCCCGGCCGGACCGAGTCTTGGTGGTGGAAGGGCTGAGGGTGTCTGTGGGTACAGACCCTGGGGTCACGGTCGTCGACGATGTGACGTTCGAGTTGGGGAGGGGCGAGACGATTGGTGTCGTCGGCGAGTCCGGCTGTGGAAAGTCCATGACCGCGCTCGGGATCATCCGGCTCCTCCCGACGGGCGCCCGGATCGCCAGCGGCCAGGTCATCCTCAATGGTCGGGATCTGCTGGCGCTGACGGACCGCCAGATGGACAGTGTGCGAGGCAAGGAAGTCGGAATGATCTTCCAGGACCCCAAGGGATCCCTGGATCCCGCGTTCAGCATTGGGAACCAGGTGAGCGAACCCCTCAGACTCCATCTTGGATTGTCCCGGCGCGAGGCCTGGTCGCGGGCCGTCGAGCTCTTGGACCAGGTCAAGCTGCCGCGAGCATCCGAGCGAGCGCACGACTATCCACACCAGCTCTCGGGCGGCCAGCTCCAGCGGGTCATGATTGCAGCCGCGCTCGCCTGTTCACCCGATCTTTTGATCGCCGACGAGCCGACCACGGCCCTCGACGTGACCGTGCAGGGCAAGATCCTGGACCTGCTGGCGGAGCTTCGTAGCGAGCTCGGGATGGCCATGATCTTCGTGAGCCACGACTTGGGAGTGGTCGCCGACATCTGCGACAAGGTGCTGGTTATGTACGCAGGTCAGGTGGTGGAATCGGCCGCGGTTGACGAGCTGTTTTCGACCCCTCGTCATCCCTACACCCAGCGCTTGCTTGAGACGCTGCCCGGATCGGTGATGCCCGGTGCGTCCTTGGCCCGGATCCCAGGCCAGGTTCCGCCCGCCGAGTCGTGGCCTAAAGACCGGTGCCGCTTCGCTGACCGCTGCGAACATGCCGGGCCAATCTGCGTCGGGGAGATGCCCTCGTTGCGTCCGGTGGAGGGGTCGCTCACCAGGTGCATCCGAGCCGAGGAGTTCCGGACGGTCGAGGCCGTGCGATGAGCAGCGTCTTGGTGGTCGAAGACCTGACAGTGGTCTATGGCCGTCGGCGCCGTGGTCGAGTGGTCGCCGTCGACCGGCTGAGCTTGCAGATCGAGGAAGGAACGACGTTCGGACTGGTTGGCGAGTCCGGGTCCGGGAAGACGACGGTTGGCCGGGCAGTGCTAGGGCTGGTCAGGCCAGCGTCCGGCCGGATTTTGGTCGATGGAGGGCCTGTCCAGCACCTGGCCCTCCGAGCAGCGATCGAACAGGGCAAGAAGGCTCAGGTGGTCTTCCAGGATCCAACGGGATCGCTCAATCCGGCCCGGCTGGTCCTAGATACGCTCCGCGAACCCCTGCGGATTCACGAACGTCTTAAGCGGGACGCGAGCACCAGGGCGGCGGAGGCCCTTGGCGAGAAGGTGAGCTTGGCGCCCGGAATGCTTCGCCGCCTTCCCTACCAGCTCTCGGGAGGACAGAACCAGCGAGCCGCTATCGCCCGGGCACTGGCCCCTACGCCACGTCTGGTCGTGTGCGACGAGCCGGTTACGGCCTTGGATGTCTCAACGCAAGCTCAGGTCATAAACCTGTTGGTCGACCTCCAGCGCCAGACCCGAGTCGCCTACCTCTTCATCTCCCACGACATTTCGGTCGTCCGACACGTCTCGCACCGAATCGGTGTCATGTACGCCGGACGCTTGGTTGAGGTCGGTGACGCCTCCTCGGTCTCGACGTCACCGTCGCACCCCTACACCCAGGCACTTCTCGCCGCCGTCCCGGTGCCCGACCCGGCCCGTCAGCGGGAGCGAAGGTCCAGGCGGCGGGCTCTCGCCGGCGCCGCGGTCGACGACGCTCTTCCGGCCACCGGTGGGTGCCCCTACCGACTCCGCTGCCCGTGGACCGACGAGGTGTGCCAGCGGGTCGAACCCCAACTTCGGCCGGTGGGCGAGGACCACCTCGTTGCCTGCCACCACGCCGAGCGCGCGGTGCTCGCTGGCCAGTCGGCCGAACCGGCTCCAGCTGGCCAGGGGTCGACGGCTGACAGCTGATCAGGAGAAGTGAATGTCTGCGAAGTTGGGCGCTCCATAGACGATGCCAATCCCGGTCACCTTCGGATTCGAGGCCACGATGTCATCGGCTTGGGCGGCAACGATGATGTAGCCCTGGTCCACCTCCTCGGCCGACATCTCCGCGGCCAGCTTGTTGGCCAGCTTGGGCTTAGTGAACTCCGCCGCAGCGTACTGCGCTGCTAAGGAATCCAGTGTCGGGTCGTCATCGTGGAACGGGTTAAAGCCGGCAGTCGGAGCCAGCTGCGCGAGGTAACGGCCATAAGGGTCGTAGTTCGGGAACCCGAAAGTAATGACCGGGTACTGAGTGGTCCTCCCGGCCGGACCGAGCGAGTTGGTCGGGAGGAGCTGGATCGTCATGTTTATGCCGATCGCGCCCAGCTCGGCCTTTAGAATCTCGGCGCCCGTGTGGTCCGTGCTCGCGTCGATCGGTGCCGTGAAGCTGATGTTCTTGTAACCCGACTCGGCTATCAGCTGACGAGCTTTCTTCAGGTCGTACGTGTATCTGTTGGCGATCGCGGGGTCATAGCCTTGAATCCCCTTTAAGATCGGTTGGTCAGAGACCGAACCGTAGCCGTAGAGAGCGGCTCGGACGATCGCCGGCCGATCGATCGCCATTGCGATGGCCTCACGGACCTTCAGGCTAGCGAAGGCAGGGACGATCTTGCCGGTTCGATCCAGGATCAATAGGCCAGTCCAGGCTACTGGTGCCGCCGTGATTCGCAGTCCGTCCGCCTTTGCCTGAGAGGCGTTGGCGGCGTTTATCAAGGTGAGGTCGACCTGGCCGGTCTGCACCGCGTCGAGGCGAGCGGTGGGGTCGGTGATGACCTTGAATACGATCGTGTGTGGACGGATCACCGACTTGTCCCACCACCTCGGGTTGGCCACGAAGGTGTAGTGGTCACCCGGAGTGGACTGGGCTGCGTCGTAGAAGTAAGCGCCGGTCCCATCGGGGTCGAGGTTGAGGTTCGGACGGCTGAACGCTTCGGGGCTCAACATGTCGCAGGGTGCGCTGGCCAGGGTGAACAAGAGGTCAGGGTCCGGCGCCTTGAGGAGGATCCTCAGGGTGGTCGGATCGAGCGCCTCGACTCGAGCGATCGGCCCCAAAGACGAGGAGCGTGGGCCGGCAGCAGCGATCGACCGGTCTAGTGATTCCATCGCGGTGGTGGCATCGAACACCGATCCGTCCTGGTAGGTGACGCCGGTCCGCAGCGTGAAAGTGACCTCGGTGTCGCTCTGGAACTTCCAAGAGGTCGCGAGATCGGGCTCGGGCTGGGCCTTGGCGTTGAACTTGACCAGGGTGTCGTAGACAAGCCCAAGGTATTGTGCTTCCTCGGCCCCGGCTGACGACGCGGCCGGGTCAAAAGTGACCAGCGGCGCGGTCGCCCCGTAGGTGAGGGTGGCGTGCTCGTTCGCTCTGAGCAGCTTCGAGTTGGTGGCCCCGGCCGGCGACGCTGACTCGGCTGTGACCAACAAGGCGGACACCACGGCGGCCGTCGTGAGGCCGACCCACGCCAGCCGCTTCATGCCGCTTCGAAGTCCTGGCACAGGTCCCCTCCTCATGGGTAATGATCTGGAATCGTTTCCCGGCATTGTGGGGCCTTGCGCACCGCACGTCAACCAGCACGTGGCGCACCTGGTGGCCGGACAAGGCTGGAAACGTTATCATAACCTGGACGAAAGGGGAACGGTGCGAAGCCAGCCGAACATCCTGCTGCTGATGGCCGACCAACACAGAGCCGACATCCTCGGGTGTGCCGGGGACCCGGTCGTGAGAACGCCCAACATTGATCGACTGGCTGCCGAGGGTCTGCGATTCGAGGATGTCCACTGCCAGGGTCCGCTGTGCATGCCGGCGAGGGCTTCCTTCCTCACCGAACGGTACGTGAGGGACCACGGAGTCTACGAGAACGCCTGGGACACGCCCACGGACATGCCCACGTTCCTACACTCGCTGCGCGCCGCCGGCTACCACACGGCCTGTATCGGGAAGATGCACTTGTGGGTGCACGGCGGTCGCGCTCCAGGGGGCCAGCGGACTCGGGATGCACGTCACCGATCGGAGCAGATGGTCGCCTACGGCTTCGACGAACCGATCGAGACAGTCGGGAAGCTTGCCTCGGTGAACATCAACACGGAGTATTCGGACCACTTGGCGGCCAAGGGCTTGCTCGAGACCTACCGGGAGTTCGTCCGCCGGCGGAACTACACAGCGCAGGGGGGGGAGGAGCGGCTGCCGAACTCCGCAACGGGGTCGATCCCACTGCCTCCCGAGGACTACATCGACGCCTGGCATGGGGACCGGGTGGTTCGTTGGATCGATGAGCGTGAGGGAGACCAACCGTGGTTTCTCTGGGTGGGATTTCCCGGACCACACGACCCGTGGGACGCACCAATCGAGTACGTCAACCTCTACCGTCATGTGTCGATGCCGATGCCGAAATCGCTTCAGCGGCCCCAGGTGCCCGAGTTCGGTCCGTTCCGGGATTTTCTGCAATTCTTTCTTTGGACTCACAGTAGTTCGGCGACGCTCACCGACGACCGGATCGAAGACATTCGCCGCTACTACTACGCCGACATCACTGTGATCGATGAAGCGGTCGGAAAGATCCGCCAAGCGCTCGAGCGCAACGGAATGCTTGATAACACATGGATCATCTACACCTCTGACCATGGCGAAATGATGGGTGAGCACCGGATGCTTATGAAGATGGTCTTCTACGATCAGGCGACGCGGGTCCCGCTCATCATCCGGCCTCCTCAGGGCGAGAGTGCAAAGACCATTCCTGGCCTGATTGAACACCTTGACGTTCCCGCGACGATCAGGGGTGTCGCCGGAGCCGATGGCCATGAGACCTTCGAGGGGCAGAACCTGCTGGGAAGCGAGGCTCCAGTAATCCGCCCGGTTGTGTTCAGCGAGAATTACGGATTCGCGATGGTCAGGACCGCTTCACACAAGCTCGTGTTCCACGAAGACACCCTTGAGCCAGCACAGCTGTTCTCGCTGGACGACGACCCGACCGAAGACGTCAACCTCGTGCACGATGGTTCGGCCCGAGGTGTTCTCGAAGAGCTGCTGGAGACACGGGTCCGCCCATTCCTCAAGGGCGGGCGGAAGAAGCCGGGACCGGGCGTGTTCGAGACAGGGCGCCGGACCGACTGAGCTTTGACTTGGCCAGCGGAGCTGGTCCGATCGAATCGCGTTCGATGAAGCGCGTGCGGTACTCGACCTTTGCCACGTTGGGTGATTCGCCTTCGATCCAGCCGAGCAGCATGGACGTCAAGGCCTTCGCCTCACTGGAAACGTCGTGGCCGACTACCGAGATCGGTGGACGGTAGGCGCTTGCCCAGGGCGAATCGCCGTAACCGATCACGGACACGTCCTCGGGAATATCGAGGCCAGCCATACGCAGGCCGGTGAGCAACGATGGCAGGACGAGGTGTGTTGCCGCGATCCACGCGGTCGGGACACTGGACCCATGGGCAGCCTTGACGACTTCGGACGCCATCTCGGAGGTTGTCACTCCGCGGGGGATGGTGACGACGTTCAGTTCAACGCCATTCCTGGAGAAACAATCAACGAGCACCTCGAACCGAGCTTTGCGATAGAAGCTCGGCGTGCGGATCCCGGAGACCCCGCGGGCGGTGACAAAGGCCACGCGTCGATGTCCGAGGGCGATTAGGCGCTCGGCCATTTCCCGCGTTGCGGCTGCCTCTTTGTCGATCCAAGAGGCGTTGAGCTGTTTCGCAAGCGGGCCCGGCGGTGGAACGACGGGGATATTGTGCTCTGCCAAGATGTCGAGACTTCGCTGTCCTCCGACCAGCGTGCCGACGACGACGCCATCGGTACGCTCGGCGACCATCCGTTGGAATATCTCGCGTTCCTTCTCGGGGGAACCTTGGCTCGTGGCAACCAGCACGACATAGCCAGCTTGGCTGGCCGCCTCGTCGACGCCTCGCAAGAATTCCAGGTGAACCAGGTTCACGAGTTCCGAGACGACAGCTCCGATGGTCATGGTCCGCGAGCTGCGCATGCTTCGCGCCCGCTGGCTGGGTCGAAACCCGAGCTGCTTCATGGCTGCAAGGACCCGCGCCTTGGCATCGGCTGCTACGTAGCCGTTGTCGTTGATCGCCCGAGACACTGTTGCGACGCTGACACCGGCGTGTGCCGCGACATCCTTGATGGTAACGAACGCACTCGGGCGTTTCGGTCTTAGGACCCTCCCGTCGGTTCCACGCTTCGCGGCGACGGGACCCGCCGACTGGCTGGGCTTGGAAGGCTTCGGCGGTTCCCGGGGAGGCATGGTTTGACTCACCACTTTCGTGCGGGTGGCTGCATGTGAGTGTATCGACCACCGCCACCACGGTGACTCCCCGTGGGTCGCGGAGGGACAATCGTGGCCGCGCCGGTCTGGGACACGATCTCGCAATACGCTACTATCCTGACGTGCTTGGTCCTCGACCCGTTTGCCGGTAGATCGGCCCCACGGACGCGTGGCCGACGAACTCCGGCTGGCGAGGGCGGAGCTGGCGTCGGGATGGGGTGAACTCGTCCTCGATCGGCCGGCGAGGCGCAATGCGCTCACCACCGAGCTCGTAACTGAGCTGCGGGCCGGCCTGGCTCAGCTGGTGGCCAACGAGGGTCTTCACGCCGTCGTGGTGCGGGGCCAGGGAGGGTGCTTCTGTTCGGGACTTGACCTCCGCGAGCTTGCCGGCCAGCCCGACCCGGGCCGGCGGGCAGCGTTCGGACCGGAGTGGGCCGGCCTCCATCGTGAGCTGGCCGCTTGTCCGATTCCGACGATCGCAGCCCTCGAGGGGGCGGCCATCGCCGCCGGATCGGCCCTGGCGCTCGCTTGCGACTTTCTCATCGCGGGACGAACAGCGATGCTTCATGTGAGCGAGGTTGGTCGGGCGATGACCCCACCCATGAACGTCGCCTGGCTCGTCGCCAAGTTCGGTGCGGCAAGGGCATTCGAGCTCGCCGTGGCAGCCGAACCGCACGATGGAGCCGACCTATTCCGCCTTGGGATTGCACAGAGTGTTGTCGAGGAGCACCAAGTCCTCGACACTGCTCGAAACCTCGCACAGCGCTTCGCTAGTTACGACCGGAAGACCCTAACGACAACCAAACGGATGATCCAAGCCGCCAACGGACGCCGCTTTAGCCAGGTTCTCGAAGAAATCCAATCGAGCTCCACGGTGGGGCCGTGAGCCCCGCTCCCGTGATGGCCCTGCGGCGAGGGGTACTGCAGGCGCGAGGAGGTTGAGTGCAGCTCCAGCCATCGAGAGGCTCAGCGATCTCGGGCAGGGTGATCGTCGTTAGTGGCGCCGCCAATGGCATTGGCAAGGCACTGGCGCTGGGATTTGCCAGAGACGGCGCGCTAGTAGTCGGGATCGACCGTGACGAACGCAGCCTTGGATCGCTGGCCCACGCCGGTGTCCTCACCGTGATCGGCGACGTTACCGAGCCCAGCACCTTCAATGATGTCACCAAGCTCACAACCGATCATTTCGGACGGGTGGACGTCCTCGTCAACAACGCTGGGATCGCTTGCCCGGGCCGGATCGACGAACTGGATCCGGCCGCCTTCTCCGCGACCATGGCGGTCCACGTGTTCGCCGCGTTGTCGGGCATAAAAGCGGTGGCCCCGGTCATGCGCTCACAGCGCTACGGAAGGATCATCAATCTCCTGTCCCGTGCGGCTGAGCTGTGCCTTCCAGGCAACGTCGCGTACTCGAGCGCCAAGGCAGCCCTTTGGGCACTTACCCGGACGGCAGCGGCCGAGCTCGCGGACTGCGGCATCTTGGTCAACGGGTTGATTCCAGGCATGACGAACACGGCGATCTGGGGCCGTCCTCGCCCGGAGCTTCAGCCGCCCGAGGCCGTCTACCCGACCGCCCTTGCTCTGGCCACGCTCCCCGAACACGGACCGAGCGGACGCGTGTTCTGGAACCTGAAGGAGTATCGGCTCTTCGAGCGGACCCTTGGATCAGCCGGGGGGGAGCGTTCTTCATCGACCAAGGATTCGTTCCCCTTATGAACGCGATCGTCGTACCGGTGGAGGGGGCAGAGCTCCACGTCGAAGTTGATGGGCCCGCCGCGGGAGCGTCGGTGCTGCTGTTCTCGGGTGCTCGCTGCACGACTCGATCGTGGGACCCGGTGATCCGGATGCTTACACCACGGCTCCGGGTCATCCGGCACGACATTCGAGGCACCGGACGCAGTCGCGCCGCCGAGGATGCGACGTACGGACTCGACCAGTACGCCGAGGATGCCGCTGCGATCCTCGACCATCTGGACGTCGAGACCACCATCGCGTGGGGATTGGCATTTGGAGCCCGGGTGGCCATGGCCTTTGCCTCGAGGTACCCAGCCCGAGTGCGTGCGCTCGCCCTTTTCGACGCTTCGGTCGAGGCCCCCGACACCGAGGCCCAACGGCGCGGTGCTGAGCTGGCCAGGCAGCAAAGGGCGGCTCTCGGCATCCCCGAGGTCGAGCGGGATCCGAGCTGGTTCGAGCACGAGAACCCCGAGACGCTGCGGAAGGCCCTGGCCGCGGCGTATCGAGACCCGGACCATCGCCGCTATGCCGACGGGCTGCGGGTCCCGGTGCTCATCGCGACCGGTGACCACGACCCGAACCTGCCGGCCAGCGAGCGCTTGCAACGGATGATCCCCGGAGCCGAGCTCGTCGTTCTCGAGGCAGTGGGCCACGGATCGGCGCTCGCTCGTCCGCAGCTGTGCGTCGAGGTCTTCTTGGACTTCCTTCTGCGGCAGGGGACTGTCTGAGGCCGAAGCGCCACCTACCGGCCGGTTGCCCTGGTCGGGAAGGCGGGCAAGGCCGGAGGGCTCGGGGCAGCGCCTGGCGATCCCCAGGAGGCGCGGCCGGCGGAGCTGGGCCGACGTGTCCGGGGGGCATCGCTACCCAGAAGCGGCGCTACCCTCGGGACAGGGTCAACCGTCCTGCGGGATGAGGACATGCCGTACCTGTCATTCGCGCTCAGGAACCTCGGGGCCAAGAAGGGCCGGTCGATCGGGCTCGCCGCGGCCGTGGCGTTCGCCGTCATGACCGTGGTGACCCTAGCAGTGACCAGTAGCGGGCTCGAGCAGTCGGCGGCCGCAATCATCTCCATCGGCAAGGCCGACTTCACGGTCGCCCAGAAGGGGGTCACCGATCTGCTCTCGAGCTCGATCGATGCGAACCAGCTGGCTCGGATCCGGGCCACGCCCGGAGTCCAGAGTGCCGTCGGGGTGCTGGTGGAGACCGAGAAGATCAACCCGCAGAACCCTGTCTTCATAGAGATCGGGATCGACCCGTCCCAGCTGAAGCGGTTCGGCGTCACCGTCTTGGAGGGGCACCCGTACGCACCAACAGCCAGGAACGAGTGCATGGTCGGGTGGCGGGCGGCGGCGAACCTCGGTCTCCATGTCGGGTCGCTGTTCCGAGCGGACGGGACGGTCAACACGGTGACCGGCATCTACTCGACCGGCAACAGCTTCGGCGACGACGCGGCCATGTTCCCACTCCCGGCCATCCAGGGCTACAACCGGGTCCCGGGGATCGTGACACTGGTGTTCGTGAAAGTGAGGCCGGGCACTCCCATCAGTCGGGTGGAGCACTCGATCCAGTACCACATGCCTGAGCTCACGACTATCCGGACCGCAACGCAGTTCGGCCGAGCTGATCGAAATCTCGTCTACCTCAAGGCCGCGGTGACCGGGAGCACGATCCTGGCCATCATCATCGGCGCGGTCATCGTGGGCAACACGATGTTGCTGAGCGTGTTCGAACGAACCAGGGAGCTCGGCTTGTTGCGGGCTGTGGGCTGGACGAGACGCCGCATCGTCGGGATGATCCTGATCGAGGCCGCTGCCTTGGCCTTGATCGGCGCGGCGGTCGGCGTCGGGCTGTCGTTTGGGATCTCGGTTGCTTTGGAGCACGTCCCGGCGTTGCAGGGAATCCTGCACGCCAACTACACCCCGACGGCGTTCTGGCGGGCGCTGTACACCGCGCTCGGCATGACCTTCATCGGATGTCTCTACCCGGCCGCGCGAGCTGCCTTCCTCGCGCCACTCAGGGCGCTGAGCTATGAGTGAGAGCTTCGGTCTCCGGGCGTCGGTGGCCGGTGAGGAGCCTGCGGTCAAGCTCGATGACGTCGTGAAGCGCTATCCCGGAGGTGTCCTCGCGCTCGATCGGCTCAGCCTTTCCGTCGCGCAGAAGGAATTCGTTGCCATCTCCGGGCCATCGGGGTGTGGCAAGTCGACGCTCCTCCACTTGATCGCGGCGCTGGACCACCCGACGTCGGGAACGGTGTGGGTCAACGGCCGGGACCTGTCGACGGTGCGCGACCTGAGCTATTACCGTCGGCACGAAGTCGGGCTGGTGTTCCAGCTGCACAACCTTCTTCCCAGGATCTCGGTCCTGGCCAACGTGGAGATCGTGATGTACGGCACCCGCCTGAGCAGTCGGGAGCGACATCAACGGGCCATGGAGCTCCTCGCCGAGGTCGACTTGGAGGGTCGTGCCAACCGCCTGCCGACGCAGTTGTCCGGAGGTGAGCGCCAGCGGGTCGCGATCGCACGGGCGTTGGCCAACGAGCCAAAGATCCTTTTGGCCGACGAACCCACCGGGAACCTGGACGCCGAGTCGGCGCAGCGAATCATGGAGCTGTTCGGCCGAGTTCGGGACACCGGAGTGACAGTGATCATGGTCACCCACGACGAGGTTCTCGCCTCCATGGCCGACCGCACCGAACGGATCGAGCGGGGGCGCATCGCAAGCTCGACCGTCAACCGCTAAGACCAGCCACGCGCGATTCGCCTCGCCGTCGGTCAAACTCTGAGCTCAGTCGCTACGGCTCGGGACACGCCACTGCAGGAGGGTGCCCGAGGGGTGCCGCCGGTCGAGGCGGAGCTCACCTCCGAGCTTCGATGCCCGTGCTTGCAGGTTGGCGATCCCATGGCCGGCGGAGGGCCCGTCTGGAATCCCAACGCCGTTGTCGGCCACGGTGAGGAGGACGGAGCTGTCCTGGGCCTCGAGGACGACCTCGACCGCCGTGGCGTGGGCGTGACGGGCGACGTTCGAGAGCGCTTCGCGGACTACCGACAAGAGGTCCGGGACCAACCGGTCGTCGATTGCCGCCTCGACCGGGCCCCGGAAGCCCACTCGGGGCGCGAAGCCGAGTTGTTGGCCGGCCTCCCTCACAACGTCGCGTAGCTTCCGACGGATCTCGGGACCGCCGGCGGCCGGTTGGGACAGGTCGAAGATGGTTTCGCGGATCTCACGGATCACGTCGTCGATCGCCCCGACCGCGGCCGCGATCCGCTCGGCGACGACGCCGTCGGCGAGTCGCTGCAGCCCCTGGAGGGACATGCCGAGCGCGAACAAGCGCTGGATCACGGTGTCGTGGAGGTCCCGGGCGATCCGCTCGTGCTCGGATACCAGGCGCAGGGCTTCCAGCTCCTCCCGGGCTTGGCCCAGGGACAAGACGATCGCGGCCGCCGACGCGAAGACCGCCAGGGCCTCGGCCTCGCTGGGCCCGAAGGGCGGGCGGCTGGCGGCCCGGGCGACCACCAGTGTGCCGAGCGAGCGGCTCTCGGCTGCCATCGGCAGGTACAGCCCCGGTCCGAGGCCCAGCGGCCGGGCCTCGGCGATCACCGCCGGATCGGCCGCCATCTCGCCGATTGCCAGCGGCCGACCGCTGCGCATCACCTTGGCGGACAGGCTGGTTCCTGCGGGCACGTTGGCACCGACCAGGACCTCCGCGCCTGTGCCATCGGCCGCGGCAACCGTGAGCGAGGAGCCCCGCGGGACGACGATCCACGCCGCCTCGGCCTCCACCAGCACGCGAGCCCGGTTCGCAGTGAGGCGGAGGGTGTCGGCGGTGTCCTCACCGGCCAACAGCTCGCGGCTGATCTCGTTCACGTAACGCAACAGATCCTCGCCTCGCCGCCGGTCGGTCGCGTCTCGGACGAAGGCGCCGACCCGGATCGCGCCGCCAGCGGTCAGCGGGGCCAGGCCCACGTCCACCGGGAAGCTCGTTCCATCCCGGCGCCGGCCGTGCAAATCCAGCCCCGAGCCCATCGCCCGGGCGACCGGGCGGGCGGCATAGCCAGCGCGGTGGCGCCGGTGGAGGTCCCGCAGCTCCTCGGGGAGGAGCAGTTCGACCGGCTGTCCGATGAGCTCTTCGGGTGCCCATCCGAACAGCGATTCGACTGCCGGGTTGGCCATCTCGATGCGCCCGGCGGCGTCGACCACGATCACCGCGTCGGGGGACGCCTGGACCAGGGCGATCTCGAGCTCGGGGCGCGCCGTGGGCACGGGACGGAGCCTACGACCGGTGGCCTGCCCCGGCCGAATGGCCCTAGCGCGCCCGGTCCCGATCCGTCAGGGTGGGATTGGAGGTGGTCTTCGATGGAGCGCACGTCGGATGGGATCGCAGGGCCCGGAGGTCACGCCGGCCCGGTAGTCGTGGGGGTAGATGGCTCACCGGCCTCGTCCGCTGCCTTGCGGTGGGCGGCCGAGGAGGCCCGCCTGCGGGGCACCAAGCTCAAGGTCGTGCGGGCCTGGCAGTTCCCGGCGGTCGGCTACGGCGACACGGTCGCCCTGCCCCCTGGCACGGTCGAGAGCTGGGGCGAGGAGGCCACCGCGGGCCTGGAGGAGCAGCTGGCCACCGTCCTCGGGCCCGATCCGCAGGTCGAGATCGTCTCGGAGGTGACCGAAGGCCCGGCAGCGGCAGTGATCCTCGAGGCGGCGCGAGACGCCCAGCTGGTGGTGGTCGGTTCGAGGGGCAGGGGCGGGTTCGCCGGGCTGCTGCTCGGCTCGGTGAGCGCCCAGGTCGCCCACCACGCGCCGTGTCCGGTCACCATCGTTCGACCGGAGGGTTGACCGTGTTCGTGCAGGACTTCGAGGTGATCGACCGCCCCTACCACTGGGTCCGTCCGCACCTGGAGGCCGGCGAGCGCACCGAGGCCCTCCTGCGGGCCGCGCTCAAGGGTGCCCGGGTCCAAGGCGAGGCCATCCGGGCCAGAGTCGGCCCGGCGAGCTGGCCGGCGGTCTTTTCCAAGCAGGTCCGGATCCGGGCGGGCCCCGCGCGCGAGCACGGCGACTCGGTGCTGGTCCCGCTCAGCTGGGAGGCGACCGACGGGGTGTCGCTGTTCCCGCGCCTCGACGCCGACTTGGAAGCAGCACCATTCGGTGCCGGACAGACCCAGCTCTGCCTGCGGGCCCGGTACGACCCTCCGGGCGGCGCGCTCGGGCGCAGCATCGACCAGATGCTGCTCCATCGCCTAGCCGAGGCGACGGTGCGCGCCTTTCTGACCGACATCTGCCGGGGGCTGGACCCGGCCCATGATCGGGCGGGCTGGGCGCAGGGCACGGGTCGACCCCGCTGAGCGGGACGCCCGGGCACCGCCAATGCCCGGGCCCGCGCCGAGCGCGGCCCGGTCCCGACGATCCGGTCGAGCGGTCAGCACGGGGTCCCTGGCGCACCGGGGCAACTGGCTCCGGTGGCTGAGCGGCCGGCGTTGCCGACCGGAGGTCGCAGCCAGCGGAGGACCTCTCGGTCGCCTTGCAGTTCGAGGCGGCGGGTGAGCACCGGGTTGTCGGCTGACTGGCTGGCATGGCAGCGGATCGCCTGGAGCTGGCGGGCTCGGTCGAGCTGGACCGCCAGGTCGATCGCATCGAACGGGCGCCCGATGAACTCGGTCCCGAGCTCTCGGTTCAGCGTCGCGGCCACCTCAGCGGCCACGCTCCAGGCGAGGACCGGCAGACCGGTCGCCGCGGTGGCTGCCATCGCGGCCTCGGTGGCCCGGCGATGGTCGGGATGCCCGGTGACGCCGCCCTCGTCGAAGACGAGCACCAGCTCCGGCCGGCATGCGGCGAGCGCGGTGCCGACCTCGTCGACCAAGGTCGCCAAGGGGACCTCGGTCAGATGCCCGTCGGCGTGGTCGAGGAGCGACACCTGGCTCACGCCCAGGACACCTGAGGCTCGGGACAGCTCGTCGGTCCGCTGCTGCGTCAGGTCTACATCGCGGCCACCGAGGGTCGACGCCTCGCCCCTGGTGAAACAGACCAGGGACAAGGCTGCCCCGCCCTGGGCGAATCCGGCCAGCACCGCGCCGAGCCCGAAGCTCTCGTCGTCGGGATGGGCGCAGACCGCGAGCGCCGCACGGACCCGGGGGAGCCGATCACCGGAGCCCCGGTGGTCGGACCCGCCGGGCTCGGTCCCGACCGGGGCCACGGTGGGTCACCGAGCAGCGGCCAGCCGTTCGCTGACCCGGCTGAGGCGTTGGGCTGCCTCCTCGGCCAGCTCGCCCAGGTGGTCTCCCGCCAGGAGCTGGCGCGGGTCGGCGAGGGTGACCCGGGTCTGGCCCGGCATGGCCTCGTCGAGCACGACGTTGCATGGCAGCACGAGCGCCACCGACGGGTCCAGATCGAGCGCTCGCTGCGCCAGCGTGGGGTTGCACGCACCCAGGATCTTGAGCGGGGAACGCTCGATGCCGAGTTTGGCCTTCAGGGTCTCGGCGACGTCGATCTCGGTCAGGACCCCGAAGCCCTCCTCGGCGAGCGCCTCGCGAACGTGGGCTTCGGCATCGGCTAGCGGTGCGTTCAGTGTCCTCTCGATCCCTTGCATGGCACCTCCTTGGGCTCAAGCGAGCGTCATGAACAACCGCTGCAGGCTGTCCATGGCGTACCCATCGACAGCAGCCTCATCTGGGCTCTCTAAGCAGTAGGCGAGCCCGGCCGACACCAAACGGAATCCAGCTCGTTCCAGAGCCCTGATCGCTGCTGACAGCTGTTGGATCACCTCCCGGCAGTCCCGCCCGTCGGCCAGCATCCGCTCGATGCCCTGGACCTGGCCGGCCACCCGCCGCAGGCGACGGCGCACGTCGTCGGTTACGTCCTCAGGTAGCGGCACTGGCCCCCTCTCCTCGGTTGGCTTGCGCGCAAGGTTGGCTCTCGGACCGGCACGCTCACTGTCCGTCCCCGGAGCGCCCCTGTGCCAGCGTGCGCCGGACCTCGTCCATGTCGAGCTCTTTGATCTTGGTGATCAGCTCCTCCAATGCAGCCGCCGGAAGGGCTCCCGGTTGGGCGTAGAGGAGGATCTGGTCCCGGAAGGCCATGAGGGTGGGGATGGACATGATCCGGAAGCGGGCTGCCAGCTCTGGCTCGGCCTCGGTGTCCACCTTGGCGAAGGTGATCTCAGGGTGAGCATCAGAGGCCTGCTCGAACACCGGCGCGAACATCCGGCACGGGCCGCACCAGGAAGCCCAGAAGTCCACCAGGACGATGTCGTTGGCCTCGACGGTCTCGTCGAATCGATCTGCTCCCACGGCAACGGTGGTCATGTGGCCTCCTCGTCTGCTGGCACCACCTCGGCACCTACTGGGGACAACCCCAATACTCCCCCGGGTATTCCGCCGGTGCCGGCCCCGAGGCCCACGGCCGGGCTCAGCGGCGGGGATCCGGTGCCCCTGCTCGGCGGAGGGCCGCCGCCCGTTCGGAGGCGAGCCGGTCGACCAGCGCCGAGCCCTCGGGCCCGTCGGCGGGGGCGTCGTGTCGGCCGGGAGCACCGAGCAGCTCGCCCACGGTCGCGGCCACCGAGGCTCGGACGGCTGCCAGGTCGTACCCGCCCTCCAAGAACAGCGCCAGGCGGCCGGGGCCGGGCGTCCAACCGGCGACCCACCGGGCCAACAGCGCGAAGTCGCCGCTCGAGAGCACGAGGTTGGCCAACGGGTCGTCCCGGTGGGCGTCGAACCCCGAGGAGACCAGGACCCAGGTGGGACCGAAGGCGTCGATCACTGGTCCTGCCACCTCGGCCAGGGCGCGCCGGAGCACGCTGCCGGTCGTGCCCGGGGGAAGCGGGATGTTGACGGTCAATCCGGCAGCCCCGGGCCCGCCGACCTCCCCGGCCGCCCCGGTCCCCGGATAGAGAGGCGACTGGTGGGTCGAGACGTACAGCACTAAGGGGTGGTCCCAGAAGATCTCCTGGGTCCCGTTGCCGTGGTGGACGTCCCAGTCGACGACGAGGACCCGCTCGCCGTCGGCAGCCAGACTGGCCGCGGCCACCGCGACCGCGTTGAGCAGGCAGAAGCCCATGGCCCGGCCAGGCAGGGCATGGTGCCCGGGGGGACGGGCGGCCACGAAGCCGACCCCGTCGCTGCGCCGCTTGAGCTGCTCGACGACAGCCAGGCCGGCACCGACCGCAGCCCGGGCGGCGTCGAAGGACGTGGCGGTGGCGTAGGTGTCGGGATCGAGATCGCCCCCTCCGGCCTCGCAGAAGGCACGGAGCGCCTGCAGGTACGCCGGTTGGTGCACGAGGGCGAGCCGGTCCAGGTCGGCGGGCTCGCCACGAACCAGCTCCAGATCTTCTCCCAGGTGTAGGTCGCCGAGGCCGGCCATGACGGCGTCGATCCGCTCTGGCCGCTCGGGGTGACCGGCTCGGCGATGTTCGAGGGCGGCCAGCGGCCCGCCGACGATCAGCATGCGCTCACTGCGGCCCGGCGTGGCGGCAGTGGCGAGAGTGACCGATCGGGAGCCGAGCCGTCACCACGCCGTCGGCGAATCGCAGCGTGGCCTCGAAGCCCGAGTGTGTGAGGAGGTGGATCATCTCGTGGTTGTCCGGAAGGGTGGAGGCGACGAAGGTGTCGATGCCACGAGCCCGGGCTGCCTCGGCGAGCAGCTCGAGCAGCATGGTCGCGATCCCGTGGTGCTGCCAGGCGTCGGCCACCACGAACGCGATCTCGGCCTCGCTCGTGCCGATGCGATCGTAGCGGCCGATACCCACCAACTCGTCTTCGACTTCGGCGACCAGGGCCAACCGGTCCACGTAGTCGACGGTGGTGAACCGCTCGACCTCGGCCGGCGACAGCCGGGGGTGGGGGGAGAAGAAGCGAAAGTAGATCGATCGTGGGCTGAGCCGCTGGTGGAATGCTGCGAGCCGCTCGGCGTCGTCGGGTCGGATCGGCCGGACGTGGACCACGGTGTTGAGCCCGGTGACCACATCTCCCTCGAGCTCATCGGGGTAGCGGCCAACGGCAGGCGTCGCGTCGTTTCGGGGCTCGGAGCTGGTGGTCACGGGCCCCACCTCAGGGGTGCCGGATCTCTCGTCCCGTGATCACCGACGGGGTGATTCGAACGTAGCGGTCTTTGGTGCCGCCCGCCCACGGGGTGATCCCCAGGGTCCTTACTGACTCGAGTTCGGCATCCCCGTCGACGACGCGGCCGGTTCCGGACACGAGCACGCTCCAGCCCTCGCGCAGGGCATCGTCGAGGTGGTCGACCTCGAAGGAGACCGGGCCCCGGCGGACAGCTTCGACGACCTCGGCTGCAGCATCGGTGCGAAAGACGATGTCGCCATTGAGCACTTTGAAGTTGACCGGGACCGCGACCGACCCACGCGGGCTGCCGAACACGACCCGACCCACGCCGCCCGGCTCGATGCGTTGGCGGCAGGTCTCGGGGTCGAGCTGGACCGTTCGGGCTCCGGCCGGAGGGACCGAGCGGCCGGGGGGCGCGAGCATGCCACCGCCGCTCAGGGCATCGACGGTGGTGTCGAGGGCGCTGGCCAGCCGCCGGAGCGCACCCGTGGTGAGCCGGGGTGCCGGGCTCTCCTCGATCAGCTCGACGAAGCTCGGGTGCATCGATGCCCGTGTCGCCACTTCATCCCGGCTGATTCCCAGCTCCTCTCGGCGCCGGGCGACCCGGCGCCCCAAGTCTCCAACCCTGCTCATCGCGTCCTCCCTTCCTCCTCTACGGTGACGCGTGGCAGTCCTGGGTGCCAGGGTCGTTGGACCCGACGACGCAGGGAAGGCTCGCGACGGTGACGGCTGACTCGAGTCCCTCGCTGCAGGCACCACCGGTGGCTGCGGGCCCACCGAACGAGGCACGATGACGAAGACGATCAAGGGGAACGCCGGGCGAACCCCGCCAGAGCCGTCCTGTGACCACGCCCAGATCGAGTCGTGGATGGAGCGTCAGGTGCCGCATCTGCAGCCCATCCTGCGGTTGCTGGACGAGTCGATCCGAGCGACCATCCCGAGGCTCCACTACGCGCTCAAGTGGAAGCGGCCGTTCTACGGGCTCCCCGAGCTCGGCTGGCTCATCGAGTTGGCGGCGTATGCCGTCTCGGTGAACGTGATGTTCCTGGGTGGCGCCGACTTCGAGTGCCCGCCACCACTCGGGATCGCCGATCGCACCCGTTACGTGAAAGTGACCACGGTCGAGGAGGCACAGGATCCGGTGCTGCACCGCTGGATCGAGGAGGCGAGCCGCACGCCGGGCTGGCGGTGAGGGCGCCGCCCCTCACCGCTCTCGAGTGACACCCCGCCGGCCGGTCGGATCGCCCGGGCGCAGCCGCGCCCGCGCTCGGGCGGGTCCGGTCGCCGATCGGCGCGCGCTTCGGGCTCGGCCGACCTCGACGGTCGACCCAGCCGGCGAGGACGCCGCCGCAGGAATCCTCGAACCCCGACCGAGCCTCAGCGCCCGGCCTGGCCGCCGTCGAGCGGCGCCCGGAGCGGCCCGACCAGGTCGTCTGGTTGCTCTGGGGCCGCCCCGGAGCGGGCCGGAGCCCAGCTGATGCGGGCCCCCCCTTCGGGCACCGGCCGTCCGGCCAGCGCGTACACCTCGGCACCGTCGATGGTCTCTCGGGCGAGGAGCAGCTCCACCAGGCGGTCCAGGACGTCACGGTGGGAGCGCAGCACCTCGACGGCTCGCTGCTCGGCTTCCCGTAACAGCCGCGCCACCTCCCGGTCGATGGCCGCCTGGGTCGCCTCGGCGAACGGCCGGGTCGAGAACTCGCTCCCGCCCCCGTCGAGGTAGACGGACCCGCCGGTCGGGTAGCCGACCGGTCCGATCGCCTCGGACAGCCCGAACTCGCGCACCATCTTGGTGGCGAGCTCGGTGGCCTTGGCAAGGTCGTTGCTGGCGCCGGTGGACCCTCGCCCCAGCACCACCAGCTCGCTCGCTCGGCCGCCCAGCAGGACGGCCAGGGTGTCGGCCAGGTAGTCCTCCCCGAACAGGTGTCGCTCGACCAGGGGCAGCTGCTCGGTCACCCCCAGGGACTGGCCGGCCGGGAGGATGGTCACCTTGGAGACGGGGTCAGCCCGGTCGGAGTAGGCGGCGACCAGGGCATGGCCGGCCTCGTGGACCGCGACCGAGCGCTTCTCCTCGTCCAGCAGCACGTTGGAGCCTTCGCGCCGGCCCAGGATGACCCGGTCGCGCGCCTCGTCGAAGTCCGAGGCGATGAGGAAGTCCCGGTTGTCCCGGACCGCCACGATGGCAGCTTCGTTGACCAGGTGGGCGAGATCGGCGCCCGAGAACCCGGGGGTCCCTCGCGCCACCACGTCGAGGTCGACGCTCGGGTCGAGCCGCTTGCCCCGGCAGTGGACCGCCAGGATCGCCGCTCGCTCGGACAGGGTCGGGAGTGGGATGACGATCTGGCGGTCGAACCTTCCCGGGCGGAGCAGCGCCGGGTCCAGGACTTCGGGGCGGTTGGTCGCCGCCAGCACGATGATCCCGGTTGCCGGGTCGAACCCGTCCATCTCGGCCAGGAGCTGGTTGAGGGTCTGCTCTCGCTCGTCGTTGGCCACCAGGGCCCGGTTGCCCGACCGGCGCTGGCCGATGGCATCGACCTCGTCGACGAAGATGATCGCCGGGGCGCGCTTGCGAGCCTCCTGGAACAGGTCCCGCACCCGTGCTGCCCCGACACCGACGAACATCTCCACGAAGCTCGACCCGGTGACCGAGAAGAAGGGCACGTCGGCCTCGCCGGCCACCGCCCGGGCCAACAGCGTCTTGCCGGTCCCTGGCGGACCGATCATGAGCACCCCGCGGGGAGCGATGGCCCCGGCCCGGGCGTAGCGCTCCGGGTTGCGCAGGAAGTCGACGACCTCTTTGATCTCGAACTTGGCGCCCTCGTACCCGGCGACGTCGGAGAACTTGGTCGTGGGCCGTTCCTCATCGAAGACCTTGGCCCGCGAGCGACCCACTCCGAGCACGCCCTGCAGCCGGCCGGCTGCTCCCCGCGACAGACGCCACCAGAAGTACCCGAGGACCAGGAACGGCAGGAGGAGGATCAGCCAGGACAGCACTTCGGCGCCGAAGGAGGTGCTCGACGCGGTCGCGCTGACCTGCACCCCGTGCGACTGCAAGTCGTTGAGCAGGCTCTGGCCCGCTTGCGGGGGAATGGCGGTGGTGTACGAGCTGCCGTCGGCCAGCGTGCCCGACGCGCTCCCGTCGGTCGCGATGGTGACGGTCTTGACCTTGTGGCCGGCCACGTCGTGGAGGAACTGGGTGTAGTTGAGGGTGACGGTGCTCGGGCGAACGGTTGGCAGGGTGAAGAAGAGAAGGAGGAACACGCCCAGCGCGATGAGCCACAGGTAGTGCCGCCAGGCCGGCGGGGGCGGCGGGGCGATCGGCGCGCCCTTGTCCACGGTCGGCGGGGTCTTGGCCTGCTTGGTCATGGACCGAATGCTTGCACTTGAGGCCGCCGGGCGCCCCTGCGGCCCCACCGGGCGTCGCAGGCGGCGGCGGGGTCAGGTCCCCTCGGAGGGGGGGTGCTGACCGGGCGCCTCCCGTTGGGCGGCCAGCCGGGTGGCGAAGACCGCCGCTTCGGTCCGCCGGGTCATGCCCAGCTTGGCGAGGAGGTTCGACACGTAGTTCTTGACCGTCTTCTCGGCCAAGAACAGCGCTTCGCCGATCTGGCGGTTGGTTCGGCCCAGGGCGATCTGGTCCAGGATCCGGCGCTCCTGGGGCGTGAGCGTCGCCAGCCGCTCGTCCTCTTGAGGCCCCCGGCGCACTCGCTCGAGGACCCGCTGGGTGAGTCTGGGGTCGAGCAGGGAGGCTCCGGTGGCCACCGTGCGAATGTTGGCGACCAGGTCGTTGCCGGCGATCTGCTTGAGGAGGTACCCGGCCGCCCCCGCCATGACCGCGGCCAGGAGCGCTTCATCGTCGGCGTAGGAGGTGAGGATGAGGCACGCCGTCTCCGGCCGGTCCGAGCGCACCTGTCGGCAGACCTCGATCCCGCTGCCGTCTGGGAGGCGGACGTCGAGGACCACCACGTCCGGTTTGGCCAGGGGGATCCTGACCAGGGCATCGGCGGCAGTGCCGGCGTCCCCCACCACCTCGAGGTCGTCCTCGGGCTCGAGGAGGGCCCGCAGGCCGGCCCGCACGACGTCGTGGTCGTCGACCAGAAAGACTCGAATCGGCACCACTGGAGTCTGCCACCGTCAGGTGTCCTGCTCGGCCGGCGATCGCCGCCGGCGCTCGAGGACCGACCCCGGCCAGGCTGGCCTACCATGCTGGCCTCGTGCCCGCCCGCCCGGCGAGGTCGCTGACACGAGCGCCGGAGTGCTCGGAGAGGAGGCGCATCGATGGACCTGCGAGGCCGCAGCCTGGTCACGGTGGCAGACCTGACCAAGGACGAGCTGCTGTTCCTGGTGGAGGAGGCGGCGGCGCTGCGGTCGGCCAAGCGGGAGGGGCGGGAGGTGCCCGGCTTGCAGGGGCGCCACGTGGCCCTCATCTTCGAGAAGCCCTCGACCAGGACTCGGACCGCGTTCGAGGTCGCGGCCCACGACCAAGGGGCCCACACCACCTACCTCGGGCCCGGCGAGTCCCACCTGGGGAGCAAGGAGTCGGTGGCCGACGCGGCCCGGGTGCTCGGGCGACTCTTCGACGGGATCGAATACCGGGGGGCCTCCCAGCGAACGGTGGAGGTGCTGGCGGCGCACGCCGGGGTGCCGGTGTGGAACGGCCTCACCGATCGCTGGCACCCGACCCAGATGCTGGCCGACGTGCTGACCATGCGGGACCACGCGACCAAGCCGCTCGAGGCAATCCGCCTGTGCTACCTGGGCGACGGCCGCAACAACACCGCAAACTCGCTGCTGGTGACCGGGGCCCTGCTCGGGCTCGACGTGCGCATCGGCGCGCCGCAGCCGCTGTGGCCCGAGGCCTCGGTGCGGGACCTGGCCCAGTCCCTGGCGGCCTCCTCTGGGGCCAGACTCAGCGTGACCGAGGACGTTGGCGAGGCGGTGCGCGATGCCGATTTCGTGTACACCGACGTCTGGCTGTCGATGGGCGAGCCAGCCGCCGAGTGGGACCGACGGCTCGACCTGCTGCTGCCCTACCAGGTCAATCGAGCCGTGCTGGAGGCCACCGGCAACCCCGAGGTCCGGTTCCTGCACTGCCTGCCGGCATTCCACAACGCCGAGACCGAGGTGGGCCGGGAGGTCCTGGCACGACGGGGCCTGCAGGCCCTAGAGGTCGACGAGGAGGTCTTCGAGTCGCCGGCGTCGGTCGTCTTCGACCAAGCCGAGAACCGACTCCACACCATCAAGGCGCTGCTGCGGGCAACGCTCGGCGGGTGAGCCCCGCCGGGACCCCGGTGCGAGGCGGGATCGCCCGGCTCGGCCAGGCCGGCCTAGCGTGTGGGCCCGAGGGAGGGGAGGGGAGAGGAGAACCGTGAAGATCTCGATGAGCTTGAGCTATGCCGGCGGCTTCGAGGAGTCGGTGAACCGGGTGGTCGAGCTGGAGAAGGCCGGCCTCGACCTGGTCTGGGTGGCGGAAGCGTACGGGTTCGACTCACCGAGCCTGATGGGCTACCTCGCCGCCCGCACCGAGCAGGTGGAGATCGGCTCGGCAATCCTCCCGGTGTACTCCCGGACGCCGGCGCTCATCGCGATGACCGCCGCCGGAGTCGACATGCTCTCCCACGGCCGGTTCCACCTGGGGCTGGGAGCCTCGGGGCCCCAGGTCATCGAGGGCTGGCACGGGGTTCCCTACCACGCCCCGGTCCAGCGCACCCGCGAGACCATCGAGATCTGCCGCCGAGTCTGGGCCCGCACCGAGCCCCTCTCCTATCAGGGCCGCACCGTCCAGGTGCCCCTCGGGCCAGGGGAGGGGACCGGGCTGGGCAAGCCGCTCAAGATCATCGCCCACCCACTCCGCGAGCGGATCCCGGTGTGGGTCGCGTCCCTGGGCGAGGCCAACGTGGCCATGACTGCCGAGGTCGCGGACGGGTGGTTGCCGATCTTCTTCGACCCGGCCCGGGCACAAGCGGTGTGGGGGTCGGCGCTCGAGCGGGGCCGGGCCCGCCGTGACCCGGCCCTGGGGCCGCTCATGGTCTCGGCCGGCGGCCCCCTCGCCATCGGCGAGGGGGAGGAGGTGGTGGCTCGACGGGAGGTGCTCCGCCCCACGCTCGCCCTGTACATCGGGGGCATGGGCGCCAAGGGCAAGAACTTCTACAACGACCTGGCACGGCGCTACGGGTACGAACGGGAGGCCGAGGAGATCCAGGACCTGTACCTCTCGGGGGCTAAGGACCGGGCGGCGGCGGCCGTGCCCGACGCCTTGCTCGAGGCGCTCACCTTGTGCGGGCCCCAGAGCTACGTGGCGGAGCGGGTCGCGGCGTTCAAGGAGGCTGGGGTCACCCACCTCCAGGTGAACCCGGTGCCCACCGGCGGCCAGCGGGTGACCGACCTGGTCGAGCAGGTGAAGGAGATGGCCGAGGCGGCCTGAGCCCTGACGCGCCGCTCGGCCCGGCCGGAGCCGGGCCGAGCGCCAGGGTCCCGACGTCACTCAGCGAGCGCCCACCTCCTCGTGGACGATCCGGGCACCGACCAGTTCCTCGGCCTCGCTGGTGCGGCGGGCGTGGATCAGGCCCAGGATGGCCAGCACGACCAGGACGAAGGCCAGCGACCAGGAGACGATCGCGGCGACGAAGGCGATCTCGCCGAACACCGAGAACGAGTAGGCCTCGAGCAGCAGGCCCCGCAGCGTGGTCCCCTGGAACAGGGTCTGGGCCGCGGCCTCGGCCTTGGCGGCTGCCGGCGAGCCCGGCGGCAGGGTCCGGGCCAGCGTGCTCATCTGGGCGTAGGTCTTGCCGCCGCCGATCTCCTGCAGGTGCACGGCGATGAAGTCGTTGGCGTACACCTCGGCCTGGGCCCCGGTGGTCAGCTCCTGGCCCGCGTACTGCGACACCGAGGGGATCATCGACGGGGTGATCTCGGTGCCCGGCTTGGCGTGGGCGAAGGCGGACTTGGGCGGGAAGTAGATCTTCTGCTCGGCCAGCTGGTTGTGCACGTTGGTGCTGGTGAAGCTGTAGCCCCAGAAGGCGAGCGCCCCGGCGACGACCAGCACCACCGCCAGGATCAGGCCGCCGCCCGACACCAGCACGTCGAAGGTCTTGCGTAGCATCTGCCTCTCTTCTCCTCGATCCTCCTGGCCACCGCTTCCGGTGGCTCACCTCCAGGATCGGCCGCCCCCGGGTCGCGGCGGCAGGGTCGAGGGACCCTTCGTGGTGGGACCTTGGTCCCGAACCCCTCGGTCGCCCGCCTGCGTGGGACTGACAGGCGCCGGCGGTCGGCGTAACGTGCGCTGGCACAGGCACCGAGGGACGAGGAGCAGGCAATGGAGCTCGACACCGGGACCGAGGAGCTGCTGGCAACGGTCGATGACGGTGTGGCGGTGCTGACCATGAACCGCCCGGAGCGTCGCAACGCGCTGACGCCCACCATGTTGCGTGCGCTCGGGGCGACCCTGGCCCGAGTGGAGGTCGACGACGACGTCGGCTGCGTGGTCCTCACCGGGGCCGGTGGCGCCTTCTGCGCCGGCGGCGACGTGAAGGAGATGGCCCGGGCCAACGAGGGCGGCGGCGGGGGCCGGGCCACCATCGACGGGCGGATCCACCGGCAGCGGCTCGACCAGCGGGCCACCTCGGGGCGGTTGTTCGAGATGCCCAAGCCGACCATTGCGATGGTGCCGGGCCCGGCGGCCGGGGCTGGCCTGTCGTTGGCCCTTGCCTGCGACCTCCGTTACGGCGCCGAGCGGGCGGTGCTCACCACCGCCTTCGCCCGGGTTGCCCTGGCCGGTGACTACGGCGGGACCTGGTTCCTCACCCGGCTGGTCGGGCCGGCCAAGGCGCGCGAGCTGTACTTCCTCTCTCCCCGGCTGGACGCGTCGGAGGCGCTCGGCCTCGGGCTGCTCAACGCGGTGGTCCCCGACGACCAGCTGGAGGCCGAGACCCTGGCGGTGGCCCGCCGGCTGGCCGCCGGCCCGAGGGTCGCCTACCGCTACATGAAGGAGAACCTCAATCGGGCGGTGCTGGGGGAGCTCGGGGAGTGCCTGGACATGGAGGCGGCGCATCACATCCGCACCGGCCTCACCGAGGACCACCGGGAGGCAGCCGCGGCCTTCGTCGACAAGCGCGAGCCGGTCTTCAGGGGTCGCTAGCCCGGTGGGCGTCCGCCTGCGCCAGGTCGCCCTGGTGGCCCGGGAGCTCGAGCCGGTGGTGGCCGAGCTGGTGGCCGAGCTCCGAGTGGTCGACGAGCCGTACTCGGACCCCGGGGTGGGGGTCTTCGGCCTGCACAACGCGGTCCTGGCCGTGGGGGACACCTTCTTGGAGGTGGTCGCCCCGGTGCGCCCGGGGACCGCAGCCGGCCGCTACCTGGACCGCCGCGGTGGCGACGGCGGCTACATGGCCATCTTCCAGGTCGACGACCTGGCCGCTGCCCGAGCTCGGGTGGAGGCGCTCGGCATCCGGGTGGTGTGGCGCTCGGACCACGAGGACATCGCCGGCACCCACCTGCACCCCAAGGACGTCCCCGGCGCACTGGTCTCGATCGACTGGGCCGACCCGCCGGGCTCGTGGCGGTGGGCCGGACCGGCCTGGACCAAGACGGTGCCCCAGCACCCGGGCGGCGGGATCGTTGGGCTCAGCATCCAGACCCCGACGCCAGGGGCCCTGGCTCGGCGCTGGGCAGAGGTCCTGGGGCTCGAGGCCACCGAGCACACAGACGAGGCCCGGGTGAGCCTCGAGGGTGGCGAGCTGCGCTTCGTGCCGGTCGCCGACCGCCGCGGCGAGGGCATCTGCGCGGTCGAGATCGTCCTGCCTGGCGCAACCCCTCGGACCTTGGCCATCGGAGGCGTTCGCCTCGATGTCCAGCAAGGGCATTGAGCCACCACCGCGACGCTCGGCACGGGGGCCCTTGCGAGCGCGACGCCGCCCACCGACCCGATGAGCACGGCGGTCCGGCGGCCGGCTCATGGCGCATCCTCCCGACCGCAGCCCGTGCCCGTTGCGGCGGTCTTCTGGTGTGCCTCGGGTGCTCCACCTCGCCGCCCGGGGCTCGTCCACCAGCCGACTTCGTCACGCTGGGCCACCGGGCACGTGTGTCGACTCCCGGTCGCGCCCGAAGGGCGGCTCCCCTCAGCGCAGGGTCGAGAGCCCGCCGTCGACCGCCAGCACCTGGCCGGTGATGTAGCTCGAGTCCTGAGACAAGAAGAACAGGACTGCCTGGGCCACCTCCCACGCCGTGCCCTGGCGGCCCAGGGGGACCGGCGTGCGGTCCCGGCCGGGTCGGCCGGCCGAGGCCAGCCGGCCGAGCGGCGTGTCGATAAGGCCCGGCGCGACCACGTTCGCCCGGACCCCGGCGCGGGCGCCCTCCAAGGCGACGTGTCTGCACAGGCCTGCCAGGGCGGCCTTTGACGCATCGTAGGCGGGGATGGAGCTCCCCGGCTTCAGCCCGGCGACCGAGGACACGAACACGATCGAGCCGCCGCGCATGTGCGGGAGCGCCGCCCGGGCCAGCAGGAAGTGGGACCGCACGTTGACCGCGAACACGAGGTCCCACTGGGCGGCCGAGGTGCCCGCGAGGCGGGACCCCAGCCCGATGCCCACGTTGAGCACCAGGCCGTCCAGGCCGCCCATGGCCTCGAGGGCCCTCGCCACCACCGTGTCGCACGCTTGGGGCTCGGCCACATCGGCCAGCACCACCGTCGGGTCGGACCCCTCGGCCGCGACCAGCCGCGCCGTCTCGGCCACCGCCTCAGGGTCCCGGTCGGCGAGGGCGAGGGTGGCCCCGGCCCGGGCGGCCAAGACCGCGGCCGCCCGCCCGTTCCCGGCCGGCGGGTCGGGGTCGTCGGACGGTCGGGTTCCAGCCCCGACCACCAGGACGCGGTGGCCTTCGAGGCTTCGGCTCACGCTGGGAACGGATCGGCGTCGGGCTCCGGCTCGACCCCGAGCGAGTTCAGGGTGAAGGCGACCAGGTGGTAGTGGCCGACGACCATCGGGACCTCGATCAACTGGCGCTCGTCGAGGTGGCTGGCAAGCACCTGCCAGGTGCCGTCTGCGATGCAGGCGTCGCGGTGGAGCTCGTCGGCGGCCGACAGCAACGCCGCCTCGAGCTCGCCCCAGCCGGCCCCCGGCCCCTCGATCACCCGGCCGATCTCGGCGTCGCTCAGGCCCGCCGCCCGGGCGATGCGGACGTGCTGGCCCCACTCGTAGTCGGCCCGGCAGTGCCAGGCGGTCCGCAGGATCAGCAGCTCCCGGTGGCGGGCGACCAGCTCGCCCCGGCGGAGCAAGACGCCGCCGAAGGGCGACCACCGGTTGAACAGGCGGGGGTGGCGGACCAGGGTCGCGAAGATGTTGAGCACCCGGCCATCGGTCTCGAGCGGGGCCAGAAGCTCTCGGGCCCGCTCGTCGCGATCCTCAGGTGCCAGCGGGGGGATGCGGATCTCTCGGCGAGGCATGGCACGAAAACCTAGACCGGGCACGCCCATCAGGCCCGCGCCACGGGCTGGTCGGGCAGTCGAGCGAGGGTGGCGCTGGCACCCGGTGCCACAATGACCGCGATGCCGCTTCGTTGGCGGAGCACTGGTGGCACCTTCGCGTCCCTCCGAGGACGCAACTACCGGCTGTTCTTCATCGGCCAGGTGGTCTCCACCTCGGGGACCTGGATGCAGACCGTCGCCCAGGGCTGGCTGGTGCTGCGGCTCAGTCACAGCGGAACCGACCTCGGGATCATCACCGCGGCCCGGTTCCTCCCCATGATGGTGCTCGCGCCGTGGGGCGGGCTGGTAGCCGACCGGCTGGACAAGCGGCGAATCCTGTATCTGACCCAGAGTCTCTCGGGGCTGCTGGCTGCCGCCCTGGCGGCTCTGGACGCCGCCCACCTGATCACGCTGTGGATGGTGGGGGTGATCGCGCTGGCGCTCGGCTTCGTGAACGTCTTCGACAACCCGACCCGCCAGAGCTTCATCTCCGAGCTGGTGCCCGAGGCCGACCTCGCCAACGCCATCACCTTGAACTCGGTCACCATCAACCTGGCCCGGGTCCTCGGGCCGGCGGTGGCCGGTGCCCTCATCGCCACGGTGGGCCTGGCGCCGTGCTTCGGAGCCAACGCGGCGTCGTTCGGGGCAGTGGTGGTGAGCCTGGCCATGATGCGCAGTGACGAGCTGTTCCGGGCCCAGCCGGTGCCGCCCCAGCCCGGGCAGGTCCGGGCGGGACTGCGCTACGTGCGCCAGAGCCCCGAGCTGCTGGTCCCGCTGGTGATGATCACCGTGGTGGGCACCCTGGCCTGGGAGTTCCAGGTCTCGCTGCCGCTGGTGGCCAAGGACACCTTTCACGGCTCGGCGGCCACCTACGGCGCCATGCTCGCCTGCATGGGCGCTGGCGCAGTGGTGGGCGGCCTGGCCACCGCCCGCTTCGAGCTCGCCACGGCCACCGGCCTGGGGCGGTCCTCGATCGCCTGGGGGCTGGCGATCCTGGGCGCCGCGGTGGCCCCCAACCTGGTGGTCGAGTACCTGGTCCTGCTGCTGGTCGGGTACGGCAGCGTGAGCTTCAACTCCCGGGCCAAGACCACCCTCCAGCTGGCGGCCGCCCCTTCGATGCGGGGCCGGGTGATGGCGCTGTGGTCGGTCGCCTGGCTCGGCTCGACACCGGTCGGCGGCCCGATCGTGGGATGGGCCGGCCAGGCGTTCGGGGCCCGCTGGTCGCTGGTGCTGGGCGGGGTGGCCAGCCTGGCCGCCGGTCTGCTCGCCTACCGCAGCCTGGTCGGGATCGACCGGCGTCGCGCCGGCCCGGCGGGGGCACTGGCGCCGGGGCCCGAGCCAGCGGTCAGCAAGCTCTGAGCCGCCAGCCGCCGTCTACCATCCTCCTCGGAGCGCCGGGAAGCCTGGTCGGCAGCAGTCCTCAGCACACGAGCGGGAGGGGGCCGACCGATGGTGACGATGGGCACGGCCTCCATCCTCGGGGTGTGGGCGACCGCGGTGCTGGCCACCGTGGTCAGCCTGGGGGCGAGCGCGGTGCTGGTCGCCCGTCTGGAGCGGGTGGCGGCCCGGCTGGGCCTGCGGGAGGCCACCTTGGGCCTGCTGGCCGCGCTGGCCGCCGACGGCCCCGAGATCACCGCCGCGTTGACCGGCCTGCTCCGAGGGGACCATGCGATCGGCGTGGGGGTGGTGGTGGGGTCCAACGCGTTCAACCTGGCTGCCCTGCTCGGTCTGGCTGCCCTGCGGGCTGGGCGCATCCGGTTCCACCGCGACGTGGTGGTGCTGACCGGGTCGGCCGGGTCGGTCCTGGCGGTGGTGGCGGTGGGCGCGGCCACCGGGGCGCTCCCGCCGGGCGTCGCGCTTGGCCTGGCCACCTTGGTGTTCGCCGCGTACCTGGCGGTCTCCTCGGTCCACCCGGCGACCCTGGGGCGCGCCCCGCTGCCCCGGCGTTTCCGGGCCAACCTGGCCCGGGCAGTGGCGGACGAGGAGGCCGAGCTGGCGGCGGCGCTCGACCTGGCCCCAGGGGGGCCGGCCGACGCGGTGGTGTCCGGGCTGGCGCTGGCGGTGGTGATCGGGGCGTCGAGCCTCCTCGAGCACCAAGCGAGCAGTTTGGGGGCCCACTACCGGGTGCCGGGGATCCTGGTGGGCGGGGTGGTGCTGGCCGCCGCGACCAGCCTGCCCAACGCGCTGAGCGCGCTCCGTCTGGCCCGTCGCGGCCGCGGCTCGGCCGTGCTCAGCACGGCGCTCAACTCCAACGCCCTGAACCTGTTCGCCGGGCTGCTGGTGCCGGCGGTGGTGGTCGGGCTCGGTTCCTACGGCCCCTCGGGCGTGCTGGTGGCGTCGTGGTCGGCGGCCTTGACCGTCGGCGCACTCCTCCTCGCCTACGGGGGCCGGGGGCTCGGCCGGCCGGCCGGGGCGGCGGTGGTGGTCGGCTACCTGGGCCTGGTGGTCGTGCTGGCCTGGCGCTGAGGCTCAGGAGCCGCAGTCCCCGGTCCAGGGCTGCGAGCCGTCGGCCCGCCACAGCGCGACCGCCAAGGTGTCCTGGTCGGCCTTGGAGGCCTGGTTCGGCGGCACCCCGATGAGCTGGGGCAGCCCGGCCAGCTGGGCGGCCTCGTTCCAGGTCGACTGGCTGAACTGGAACGCCCCCATGTACAGACCGTCGGGGGAGACCGCCTGGTAGTCGCCGCCCGACTCCACCTGGACGACGCACTGGAGGAACGGGGGCAGCGGCGGGTCGGTCACCGCCCCACCAGTCGCCGCCCGGGCAGCCACCGCTGCGGCGGCCTGGTCGATCCGGTCGGCCGCCACCGCCACCGCCAGTTGCCCGGTGACCAGGGCCTCCTTGGCTGCCAACTGGTTCGCGACCTGTTGGGCGGCCTGGGTGGCGGCCGCCTCGGCGGCCTCCGCCGCCCGGTCCTGAGCCGCCCGCTGCTCCAGGGTGCCCTGCGCCGCCACCAGCCGTGCCTGGTCGAGGTGGAGCAGGGCGAGGGTCGTCCCGGTGTTGCCGATCGCGACCGCTTCGTACTCGCTGCGGCTCAGGGCCGACTGGCGCCCGGTTCCAAAGAGCGCGAGCGCCGGGCTGGCGGTGCTGACCCCGGCGTTGACGTAGGCCGAGACTGCCTCGGCCGAGAGCCGAAGGCGGTCCTCGCGCACCCGCTCCTGGTCGCCCAGGATCTGGCGGTGGAGCGAGGCCAGGGCGGCGTCGTCCTGGGCGACCACGATGGCGTCCAGCTCCGCTTGGTGCCCCAAGGCGTCGGCCTGCAACTGCTCGTGGAGGAGTTCCTGGCTGAGCTGGGCCGCCTCGGCTTGCAGGCTGGCTACCTGGGTGGCGGCAGCAGCAGCTGGCCCGCCGGCCGCCCACCCACCGAGCAGGAGGAGCGGAGCCAGCAGCCAAGGCCGGCCACCACGACGGCGGTGACCCCCTGGGCGCGCCGTGTGCGCCCTCGGCGGCGCCTCGACGCCGATCACAGTCCGGCCTGTCTAGCTGGTCGGATGCTCGCCGGGCAAGCGCTCGGCCCCCCGCTGGCCCGGGCGCACCCCGAGGGCGCAACCGCCGCCGCGGCGGCTAGGGTGGCCTGGGATCTTCCGCGAGGAGTCACCATGTGGGCTGGCGTCGGCGTCGTGCTCGGGTTGATGGTGGTGGCCTCGGTCCTCGGGTTCCACATCGGCCCCCACGGGCACCTCGCAGCCTTCGGCCTGGGAGTTGCCGCCGCCATCCTGCTCCTGGTCATGGCGGCCACCGGTCAGGCCGCCCCGCTGCTGTGGGTGCTGCTCGGGGCCGACCTGGCCATCTCGGGCGGCCTGGGGGTGGTGGCATGGCGGGGCCTCAGGTTGCGCGACCAGCAGCTGGCCCCGGCCCTCCACGTGAGCCTGGTGGGCGAGCACGGGGTCGCGCTCAGCGACCTCGACCCTGACGGGATCGTCAAAGTCCGGGGGGAGACCTGGTCGGCGACCGCCCTCAACCGGCCGGTGGCGGCCGGTCACCGGATCCAGGTGATCGAGGCCTCGGGTGTGCGGCTCGGGGTGTGGTGCGAGGACGACGAGCCCCTTCACCCCGACGGTGAGCTCGGGTGGGGACCAGGTCGAGACGCCGAGAGCGAGGGAGCCTCATGATCATCGGAGCCATCGTGGGGGCCGTGGCCTTCTGCGCCTTGGTGTTCGGGGCGATGTCGATCCGCATCGTCCGGGAGTACCAGCGGATCGTCCTGTTCCGCCTGGGCCGGGCGGTGGGGACCCGGGGTCCGGGCCTTGTGTTCATCAACCCGGCGGTGGACCGAACCAACTGGGTCGATCTGCGGGAGCGGTTCTTGGAGATCCCCTCCCAGACCGCAATCACCAGTGACAACGCCCCGATCTCGATCGACTTCATCATCTTCTACAAGGTCATGGATCCCCAGCTCTCGGTGCTCTCGGTCCAGAACTTTGCCGGCGCCGCGCTCAACATCGCCGCGACCACCCTGCGCAGCGTGGTGGGGGACATGGCGCTCGACGACGTGCTGTCCAAGCGCGAGGACATGAACGCGGTCCTGCGGGTCCGCCTGGACGAGGTGACCGAGCGCTGGGGGGTGAAGGTCACGAGCGTGGAGGTGCGGGAGATCAACCCGCCCCCGGGGGTGCTCGAGGCGATGACCCGGCAGATGTCGGCCGAGCGGACCCGTCGAGCCCAGGTGACCGAGGCCGAAGGCCAGAAAGCGGCGGCCATCCTGGCCGCCGAGGGGCAGCGGCAAGCGGCGATCACCCTGGCCGAGGGCAACCAGAAGGCGACCGTCCTGGCCGCCGAGGGCGAGCGACAGGCGGCCGTGTTGAAGGCGCAGGGGTTCTCCGGGGGTCTGGAGAAGATCCTCGAGGTGGCGCGGACCTTGGACGGCAACACGCTGCTGCTGCAGTACCTGGACACGCTGCGCCAGATCGGGTCCTCTCCGTCGACCAAGTTCGTGGTCCCGATGGAGCTGAGCACGCTGCTGCAGGGGCTGCGCTCGGTCCTGGTGGCAGAGGAGCCGACCCTGCCGGCGACCCCGCCCTCGGCCAACGGCAGCTGAGCGTCGACGGCGGGCCGCCTCACGCGCCACGCCGCTTGCCACCTGGTGGGCCATGTTGAAGAATGGCGCCCTCGACTGGCACAACAGAAAGGTGGCCGATGCGTCGATCCGCATGGCTTCGCGTGGTTCTGGGTGTCGGGCTCTTGGGGGGCTTCGGTGTCGCTGCGGCGCTGCCGGTCGGCGCGCTCACCATCCCCGGCACCACCGCGACCTTCACTCCGCTTGGTCCGGGGACTCCCGGGCCCGCCATCTGCACCGGGACCGATGCCGCCCCCGGCCAGCTGGCCGGGATCTACCCGAACGGTGTGGTGGTGTTCGGCACCTGCTGGGTGAACGGGGGCGTCGCCCAGGTTGAGGGCAACCTCACGGTGGAGCCGGGCTCCACCGTGAACGCCAGTTTCGCCCTCAACGACCAGGCCCACGGGGTGGGCCAGTCGGCGCTGTACGTGAGTGGCGACATCAACGTGTATGCCAACGGGACCCTCATCTTGGGCTGTGAGCCCAAGGCCTCCCCGTGCACCGACGACCCGGCCGCTGCCAGCGGGGGCACGCTCTCGTCGATGGACGTGGTGGGGGGGAGCGTGGTCGCCTCCGACGCGCTCGGGGTGATCATCCACGACAGCATCATCGGTGGCGACGTGACCCAGCTCGGTGGCGGGGGCGGGGTCTCCTGCCAGCCGCCGGCCAGCGGGCCGTTCGCGGCCATGCACAGCCCGGTGTTCAGTGACCTCGAGGACAACTGGATCGTGGGCAGCGTGACCCTGGCCGGCTTGCAGACCTGCTGGAACGGGGCGTTGCGCAACTACGTGGGCGGTGACTTCACCAACGTCGGCAACGTCTTCGCCGACCCCGACGCCAACGAGGTCCTCTCCAACGTGGTCCAGGGCGACCTGGCCTGCGCCAGCAACAGCCCGGTGGTCCAGTACGGGGACAGCCACGCCTCGCCCGACCGGGTGGGGGGGAATGCCACCGGCGAGTGCTCCTTCTTCACCTACCAGCCGGACCCGCCCGGGCCGCCCATGCCGGTGTCGGTGCCGGGCTGAGCTCGGGCGGGGCCGACCGGCGCCGGCCGGCCCCCGGTGGCAGGATCGACTGGTGAGCACGGCGGCTTGGCGGCTGGAGCCCGGCAGGCCGCCGGTGGGCGGCTGAGGTGCGCTGGCGGGCGCTGAGCGCCGCGGTCATGGTCCCGGTGCTGGCGGTGCCGACCGCCTTCATCGGCTCGCCCGGGTCCCTTCGGACCCTGCACTACGCGGCCAACGGCAACTTCGCCGACGGCCAGTACCTGCCGGCCTCGGCCGGGTTCGACCTGGCCGACGTCTCGTCGACCGACGAGCTGGGCGAGCTCCCGGCGGGCGTCGAGGCCTTGGTGTTCGTCGGCCAGTGCGGCGGGGTCGACCGCCAGTTCCTCGACACGGTCGAGCCGTTCGTCGGCCAGCCGCAGGTCTTCGGCTTCTACCTCATGGACGACCCGGACCCGACCGGCCAGTACGGGCCGCGCTGTCCCCCCTCGTACCTCGAGGCCGAGTCGGACTGGGTCCACGCCCACGACCCGGGGGCCAAGACCTTCATCGTGCTGATGGACCTGGGCACCTCGACCAGCCCGAGCTACCGCCACAGCTACACCCCGGCCAACTCCCACGTCGACCTCTACGGCCTCGACGCCTACCCGTGCCGCACCGACGTGGGTGGCTGCGACTTCGGCATCATCGTTTCGGCGGTCCGAGCGGCCGAGGCGGCCGGCGTCCCAGAGCCCGACCTCGTCCCGGTCTACCAGGCCTTCGGGGGCGGCTCCTACGTCGACGACACCGGGGGGCAGTACGCGCTGCCCACTGCCGCCCAGGCCGAGCGGCTGGTGCGGACCTGGGCCTCGGTGGTCCCCGACCCGGTCTTCGACTACGCCTACAGCTGGGGTGCGCAGGCTGGTGACACCGCCCTGGGCTCGGTGCCCCGGCTCCAGGGGGTGTTCGCGCTGCACAACCGGGGTGCGGGTCCAGGGGACGACTTCGGCCTCCCGGCTCGCTGAGGGCACCCCCGCCCGCCCGGGCTGGACATCGCCGCTCACCAGGAAGGGAATGGGACAGGCGGCAGACGGCGGCGGGACGCTGGCCCCCTAGCCTGCGGGAATCCACGGAAGCAGAGATCGATGGTGCACTTGGACCCAGACCACGCCGGTCGGACCGGCCCGACGCAGGCCCCGGGGGCCCGCCCCCGTGGAGGTGCCGGCGCGGCCGGCCGGGTGGTCGCCCGCAGCCACCCCACGACCTCGGTCACCCGTTCGGTCGGCCCCGCCCCAGCCAAGGTCCTGGTCATCGCGGCACCCGGAGGGAGCGACCTCGCCTCGGCGCTGCGAGACCAGGGGTTCGAGGTGAAGGCCAGCTGGCCGTCGGCGATCGGCCAGCTCCGAGCGGTGCTCGGTTGGCGGCCCCATGCCGTCCTGGTCGACGGGGCCGAGCCGGACGGGCCGGGCCGGGAGCTGGTCCGGGCGGTCGCCCGCGGCGCCGCCCCGGTGGTGGTCCTGGTGAGCCGGCTCACCGGCCCGGTGCGCGACGAGCTGGCTCGCCTCGGGGCCACCTCGGTCCTCAGTCGGCGCCGGCCGGTCCGGGAGATCGCGACCACCATCCGCCACCTGGTGGAGCAGGAGCGGCGCCGCCCACGGCGTCCGTCGACGGCGGGGCCCGAGTGGCGGCCCCCCCGCAGCGCGGAGCCCCGACGGGCCCGGTTCGACCGCCTGACCCCCCGGGAGCAAGCGGTCCTGCGGAGCCTGATCGAGGGGATGCCGGCCAGCGTGATCGCGCTGGAGTCCTCGGTGTCGGTCTCCACCGTGCGCACCCAGATCCGCGCCATCCTCCAGAAGCTCAACGTGAACTCGCAGCTCCAGGCGGTCTCCTTGGCGCGCCAGGCCGGGTGGCCGACCGAGGCGAGCCCAGCCGGTCGGCCGTCGAGGGGCGCCGGCTGACGCCACGCCCCGGCCCGTCTCGGGCAGCGCCCGGTCACACCACAGCCTCGACCCTCGGCCCGAGCACCGCGCCCCGGGCGGTCTGCCTCGGTGACCCTCGCAATCTCGGCCGCCACCACCGCCGATTTCCGCAAATTTGATGATGCGCGGGCAAAGGTCGCGTCGCACAATGGTCGACACGGGTGGCGGTGCCTTGTCGGCTACCTCGTCGGAAGGTAGGAGCACGCATGACCAGCCCGAGCGATCGGGGACGTGGCGTTCAGCCCAGCGCGGCAGTACTGTTCGACCGCCGTCCCCCGCCGGCGGTGCCCGGCCGGGCCACCGACCGCCCCGACGGCGCCGGCCGGCCGAGGCTTCGAGAGCGAGAGAGCGTCTTCGGCGAGCTGGTGGCCACCTTCCGGGGGCTCAGCCGCCCGGGGCCCATCGTCATCGAGGGTGGGCCCGGCCTGGGCAAGACCGCGCTGGTCAACGCCGCGTGCCACCTGGCCAGGGAGGAGGGGCTGGCCGTGCTCAGCGCCCGGGGCAGCCAGCTCGAAGCGGCCTACCCCTTCTCGGTGGTGCGCCAGCTCTTCGAGCACCTCCTCGCGCTGCTCGAGCCGGACCGCCGCCGCGAGTGCCTGGAGACCCTCGGCTCGGGGGTCCTGGCCGGCACCGCCCCGGCCGGCGATGCCGACCTGCCGCATGTCTTCGACGAGTTCTCCCGGGCGGTCGCGTTCTTGGCCGAACACCAGCCGTTGGTCATCGCGATCGACGACCTGCAGTGGTGTGACCCAGCCTCGGCACAGTGGTTCGAGTACCTCTCCCGTCGCCTGGCGCACCGCCGGGTATGGCTCATCGGGAGCACCCTCGGGCGCTCGGGCACCGAGGCCACCGTGGCGGTCGACCGGGTGGTGGCCGACCCGGCGACCCGGACCTTCGTCCTCGAGCCCCTCAGCGCGGGCGCGGTGGGGGAGCTGGTGGCCGAGCAGTTCGCCGAGCCGGGGGTGGCCGAGCTGGCGGCCGCCTGCTACCGGGCCACCGTCGGCAACCCGTTCCTCTTATTCGCGCTGCTGAGCTGGTTGCGAGCCTCTGGGCCGGCCGACGCCGCCCGGGCCGCCTCGGTCGTGGACCAGGCGGTGCCGCCCCAGGTCGTGCGGGCCCTGCTGCATCGCACCTATGGCCTCCCAGAGGGTGCCTACCGCCTGGCGCAGGCGGCAGCGGTGCTCGAGGGCCGGGCCGGGATCCGGGAGGCGGCCGAGCTGGCCGGCATGGACCTGGAGGTCGCCCGGGCGGCAGCCGACGCCCTGGCCGAGGCCGGCATCGTGACCCGGGACGGCACGTTGGGGTTCGTGTACCCGCTCGAGCGGGCCGCCGCCTACGGCGACTTGGGGCCGGCCAGTCGGGCCGCCCTGCATGCGGAGGCGGCCCGACTGCTCGACGACCACGGTGCACCGGCTGCGGTGGTGGCCGAGCACCTGACCCGTTGCGAGCCGCTGGGCGAGGCCTGGCGGGCCGAGCGCCTGGTCCAGGGGGCCGAGCTGGCTGCCGCGGCCGGGAATCCCGAGCGGGCGGCGGCGCTACTCGAGCGGGCGCTGGCCGAGCCACCGAGTGCCGACCAGCGAGGCTCGATCCTGGTCGCCCTGGCTCGTCACCAGGCGGCGGCCGGCTCCACCGAGGCGCTGGGGCGGCTGCGCGACGCAGCCGAGGCCGCGGTCGAGCCGGCGCACTACGCCCAGGCGGCGCTCGACGTCGTGCACCAGCTGGCTGGCGCGGCCCCGGAGGGGGCGCTGGCGGTGCTGCGGTCGGCGGCGGCCGGTCTGGGCCAAGGGGACGACCCGGCGCTGCGGCTCCGGCTGGGGGCGCGCCTGGCCCAGCTCGACCCGACGGTGCGCGGCGTGCTCGAGGTCGCGCCGGCGCTCGAGCAGGTCCTGGGCGGCCGGCTGGCCGGGCGCAGCCCGGAGGAGCGCACCGCCCTGGCCGTGCTGTGCTCGTGCTGGGAGCTCGTCCCGGACCGGATGGCGGCCGCCCAGCTGGCCGCCATCGCCTTGGGGGCGGTCCGGGTCGAGGAGCTCGAGGGAGCCGACGATGCCGCCGTCGACGCCGCCGTCCGGGCGCTGGAGGCAGCGGCACGGGCCGGTGCCTGGGCGCAGGCCGAGCCCCTGGCCCGGTCGGCCCAAGAGGTCGCCCGACGGCTGGGACGGACCGGCGCCGAGGCCGCGTTTGGGACCGTGGTCGCCCGCTGCCAGCTGGCCGCCGGCCAGCTGCGGGAGGCCGAGGCGACGCTGGGCCCGGTGCTGGCGGCGCCGCCCCACGACGGCCGGGCCGAGGTGGTGGCGGCCCGTGTCGCCCTGGAGTTGGGTCAGCCCGCCGAGGCGGCCGAGCTCCTCGACCGAGCCAGCCGGTCGGCCCGGCACGCTGGGTCGCTCGCCGAGCTGTGGGCGCTCGAACTGCGGGGCGAGGTCCACGCCGTGGTCGGCGAGGGTGAGGCGGCGTTGGGCGACTTCCGCCTGGCCGGCCAGCTGGCCGAGGAGTGGGGGGTCCGCAACCCGGCCGTGACCGGCTGGCGGGCCGGGGCGGCGCGGGCCAGCGCCGCCCTTGGCAGCGCCCGGGACGCCCACGAGCTGGCCAGCGAGAACCTCAGCCTGGCCCGGGCCTTCGGGGCCCCGGCGGTGGTCGGCGCCGCGCTGGCGGTGATGGCCGAGGTGGTGGAGCCGGTGGAGCGGCTGGCCCTGTTGGACGAGGCGGTGACCGTGCTGCAGCCGGCCGGGCCGTCGCTCGAGCTGGCCCGGACCACCCTCGAGCTCGGCCGAACCCTGCGGGTGGCCGATCGCCCGGTGGCTGCCCGCACCGCCCTGCGCCAGGCGGCCGACCTGGCGGTCCGCTGCGGTTCCCCCTGGCTGATCGAGCAGTCGCTGCGAGAGCTGCGAGCCAGCGGCGCCCGGCCCCGACGGTTGGCGTTCTCGGGGGCCGACTCGCTCACCCCCTCGGAGCGGCGGGTGGCCGATCTGGCCGCCGCCGGCATGACCAATGCCCGCATCGCCGAGCTGCTGTTCGTCACCACCAAGACGGTCGAAGGGCACCTGTCGCGCGTCTACCAGAAGCTCGGGGTCCAGTCCCGCGACGAGCTCCGCCGCCTCACCTCGCCAGCCGGTCGTCCAGGGGCGGATCCGACCCGGCTGGTCACCGGGCGCAGCGCCTAGGGATCAGAGCCCGGGGGCCGAGCGCGGCGCGCCGCGGGTCCGGAGCAGTGCCTGGCGGGCGTTGCGCACGACGACGCCCAGGGTCTTGGCCATGATGGCCAGGTCGGCCCAGAGTCCCCGCCGGCGCAGGTAGGCGAGGTCGAGCAGCAGCTTCTGGTGGAGCTGGTGGACCAGGTAGTGGGACTCCACCTCGGGGCGGTCGCCGCGTCCGTTCACGTGGTCGCCGGGGTAGACGATCTGGCCCCAGCCGGTGAGCCCCGGGCGCACCGAGAGCACCGCCAGCTCCTCGGGGCGGTACCAGCGGACGAAGTAGGGGACCTCGGGACGGGGGCCGACCAGGGTCATGTCCCCCCGCACGATGTTGAGGAGCTGGGGGAGCTCGTCGAGCTTGGTCGCCCGCAGGATCCTCCCCACCGTGGTGACCCGGGGGTCGTCGCGCTGGGTGAGGTAGCCGCCCAGCCGCTCGGCCCCCACCACCATCGAGCGGAACTTGAACAGCACGAACGGCCGGCCGCCGCGGCCCACCCGGAGCTGGCGGTAGAGGGCGGGGCCGGGGCTGGTCGCTCGCACCGCCAGGGCGATGACGGCCATGGCCGGGGCGGCCAGCACCAACCCGACGGTGGCCACCACCACGTCGATCACCCGGCGCAGCGCGGTGTCGGCCCCGACGACCGCCCGCTCGAGGCGGGCGTGGGTCCCCCCCAGGTCTCGGGCCGCCAGCCGGGAGGCGATGAGCGAGAGGGTGACGGTGGTGGTGGCGTAGACCACGGCCGAGGTGATCGCGCCCCCCAGGGCGCCGTAGTGGGGGATGAGGGCGACGTCGAGGCCGACGGTCAGGACCGCCCCCACCCCCATCCCGAGCGAGTTGAGACCGGGCCGGCCGGTGCCCAGGAGGTAGGCCGAGGCCACCGCGGCCGCGCCCTCGACGGACAGCCCGAGGATGATGATCTCGGCCGGGGTGACCGCGCCGGCGAAGGCGGCGCCGTAGAGGAGGTGGGGGCCGAACAGCGCCACCAGGGCGACCAGGGGGGTGAGGGCCACCGTCAGCAGGAGGGCCTTTCGGAACAGCGACCGGGAGAACCGGGCCGCCCGCTCCCGGCCCAGCTGGGCGAATCGGGGGTACAAGACGTAGTTGAGGGCGGTCGGGGCCAGCCGCATCAGCTCGGCGAACTTCGAGGCGATCGAGTACACCCCGAGCACCGCCGGGCCGGCCAGCGCGCCGAGCAGGATGAAGTCGAAGCGCAGGTTGGTCAGCCACAACAGGTTGCCGAACTGGCCCCGGCCCCCGAAGGCAGCGATCCGGCGGGCCAGGGCGGCCGACGGGCGGCCCAGGTCGTCGAAGAAGCCGATCCGGACCAGCCGGACCACTCCGGTCCCGGTGGCCAGCATCCCCGAGCCGATCAGGCCGGCCGCCACCGCCCCGATCGACTGGAGGTGGCCAAGGATCACCACCGCCGGGAAGCAGACCACGAACCACAGCTCCTCGGCCACGATGACCAGGTTGGCCCCGGCGATGTCGTGGGACCCCTGGCAGCAGCCCTTGGCGGTCACCGTGAGCAGCTGGGTCATGACGCACAGGGCCATGATGATGATCACCGGCATGGGCACGTGCCGGAAGAACAGGGCGTGGAACGCCCCGGCGCACCCCATCCAGACCACCGCCCCCACGCTCGCGCCCACGACCGCCATGAGGATCAGGGTGGGGCGCAGATCCCGGTCCTCTGCGTGCTCGCCAGCCAGGAAGAAGGCCGAGGCAGTCGGGAGGCCGACCGAGAAGACCACCCCGAACAGCCACGGCAGGACCCGGAACAGGGCGTACTCGCCGACCACGGTCGGCCCCCCGAACCGGGCGACCAGCAGGCTGGCCACCGTGACCGAGGCCAGGGCACCGCCCTGGGCCCCCAGGTTGGTCAGCGAGGAGCGGGCGACGATGCCGGTGCCGGCCCCTCGCAGTCGCTCACGTTGGCTGTCGAAGATGCGCATCGGTGCCTGCCTGCTTGGAGTCCCGGCCGACGACGGCCACGATCGCGAGGAGCGACCACAAGAAGCGGAAGTGGAGGATCTCCTCGTAGAAGGAGTTGACGCCCAGCGCGAGCAGGCCGGCGGCCAGCCCGAGGGGGATCGGGATGACCTCGGCGAAACGGCGGGAGACCCGGCCCCGGACCAGTGGCCCGGCCCACAGCACCGCCGAGCCGACCAGGATCAGCAAGCCCAGCAGCCCCAGCGGGCCCCGTTCGACCAGGGCAGCCAGGTAGTCGTCGTGGGCCTCGTTGGGGTACACCGCCAGCTGGGCGGTCAAGGTGGGCTTGGTGGCGTCGGGCCCGATCCCGAGCAGGCCGTTGGTCTGGTCGTAGAGCTGGCCCATCTCCGAGATGAGCTCGGAGCGCTCCGAGGAGCTCTGGGCGCTGCGGCCGATCGAGTTCACCAGGATCGGCTGGTTGCTGTAGAGGGCCTTCTCCCGCAGGGTGTTGAGCGGGAGGACGGTGAGGAAGCTCGCCACCGCCAACCCGAGCACCAGCACCGCCGCGACCAGCCCGGCCCAGCCCCGGCGGCGGTAGATCGTGACCAGCACCACGAACGCGATGCCGATGGCGAGCGAGAGGAACCCGCCGTTGGACTCGGTCAGCACGAGCGCCCAGAAGACCACCGCGTAGCCGGCGAAACGAAGCCAGCGGGTCGCCGGCCGCTGCATCGCGTAGATCACGAACAGGGTGGTCAGCCAGTAGGTGGAGGCGTAGTTGGGGTCGCCGAAGGTGAACAGCACCCGGTTCCCGTCGGCCGCGTTCAACCCCTCCAGCACGGTGATGTGACCGAGCCAGGCCACCACCACGAGCGCGGCCCACGCGATCCCCGACAGCGCCCACGCCGACAGCACGTAGCGAAAGGTGCGGGGCTCCGACACGACGTTGGTGACGGTGGTGCACCACGCGAACAACAAGACGTCGACCAGGAGGGCCTGGATGGCGGCGCTCGGGAACTGGCTGGTGATGCCGGAGGCGGCGCCGGCGGCCACCATGAGGCCCACCGGCAGCAGGTAGGGGGCGTGGATCCGGCGCGGCTCGCGCCAGGCCCAGATGCCGAACAGCACCACCGAGACGATGAGCAAAAGGTCGACCGGCGAGCTGTTGGCCGGCCCGGTCGGGTGCAGGATGGGCTGGAAGATGAACGCCGCGGTGAGCGCCACCATGGCCCGGCGCTCGGTCTTGCGGACCCGCTCCGAGGTCGGCCCCCGCTCGAGGGTCCCTGCCGGGAGGGCGGGGAGCGGCGGCAGGGTGTCCAGGCGAGTGCGCAGGCTCACCCGGCCTCCGGCGTGCACAGGCGGCGCAGCAGCCGCAGGTGGCCCCGGGCGAAGTCGTCCTGGTCGGCCTCGGCCGCGATCCGGGCGATCTCGGCCAGGACCACGTCGCGCAGGCAGCTGGCCGAAAGACCGAGGCGTTCCAGCCCCTTGGCCACGAAGGACCGGGCGAGCTCGGGGTACCACCCCTCCCCGTCCAGCGCGTACTGCACCCCGGCCCCCCACTCGCCGGCCCGCAGGCCGTGGTGGCCGGCCACCCGCCGCCCGGGCCGGGTGTGGCGGTCCAGGTAGAGGGAGTAGCCGATCACGAAGCGGGCCAGGTCCCGAGTGAGCAGGCCGTCGGGCTGGCAGCGCTCCCAGTCGATGACCCCGCATACCTGGCCCTTGGCTACCAGCAGGTTCCCGACCCAGTAGTCGCCGTGGACCAAGCCCCGGGGGGCCTGGTGGCCAGCCAGGCGGGCCTGGAGGGCCGCCACCAGCTCGAGGTCTTTGGCGGTGGTGGGGTCGTCGCGGTAGCGGCGCACCAGCGCGTCCCCCACCCCGTCGAGCACCAGCGACAGGTCGCCGTGGCCCCGCGCGGTGCGTTCGTGGAGCTCGGCCAGCCACCGACCGGCGGCTTCGAAGTCGGCCTCGACCGCCGCGGGGCGGGCGGTGTGGTGCCAGCGGTGGTAGCTGGCCAGCATCACCTGGCCGGGCAGCGCGGTGGTGACCAGGACCGGCCGGCCCTGGTGCTCGGCCAAGGTGGTGACCCGAGGGACGGTTCCCTCCAGCGGGCCGAGGCGTGCCCGATCGAGCGCCGCCAGCGCGCTCGCCTCGAGCCGCACGCTGGCGGCGGCGGTGTCGGTGGTGGGGACCTTGGCCACGAAGCCGGGGGCGTCGGACCCCGGCGGGAACAACAAGACGGTGATCTTGGCGTTGGGGTCCTTGGACAACGCCAGGCAGGCCACCCGGCCGTGGACGTCGTCGACCAGGTCGTAGAGGGGACGGCGCCCGGTGACCATCGAGATGGTCATCGGGTCTCCACCGACACCACGCCGGCGCTCCCGAACAACGCCGCCAGCAGCCAGGTGCCCTTGCGCCGCAGGAACCGCCGGCCCACCGTCATCACCAGGCCCGACAGGCCCCCGACGCCGGGCGGGGTGGACAGGACCGAGTCGGTCAGGTAGCGCAGCACCGCCGGGTCGTGGCTGGTCACCAACAGCGGCTGGTCGCGCGACGGGAAGGCGATGTAGGTCCGCCGGGCACCCCCCTCGGCCCGGCGGCGCAGCGCCCAGGGGGAGGCGACCACCGCCCGTCGAGCCTGCTTGGGATCGGGCCGTTCGGGCTCGTCCTGGCCGCGCCCGACCCAGGCGGTGTCGGGGGGCAGCAGGATGGCCCAGGTGTCGGCGGTGGCGGCGAGGCTCTTCATGTGAGCACCGCGAACGGCCGCATCCGGGCGACCGGCCGGACCAGGCCGTAGGTGGTGAGGATCCGCAGCGCCTCGTTCACCCCGTTGTCGTCGAGGTGCGCGACGTGACGGGGCGCCGCCCCGTCGTAGCGGTAGCGGGCGGTGGTCCGGGCCAGCGGGTCGGGGCCGGAGCGGCCGGTCCGCTCGAACGCCGAGATGATGCTGCCCGAGCCGTGGCAGGCGGTGTAGAGGCTGCGGTGCGCGCCGTCGGCCGGCAGGCACAGGTAGGACGACGTCCGGTTGGTCCCCGGCAGGAGCAGGGGCTGGCCGGTCTCGGCGAACGCCGGGTGGCCGGCCATCATCTCGGCCGGCCACGCGCGGCAGGCGTTGTGGCGGTGGACGAACGCGGCCTGGCCGTCGACCTCCTCTTGGTAGATGGAGTTGTGGGGGGAGTCGACCACCAGCCGGGTGGCCGACCCCAGGGTTTGGCGGGCGATGTCCCGGAGCGCGGCGTAGGTGGCCATCCGGTAGGCGAAGCCGTAGTTCATGGCGAGGCGGGTGGCCAAGAGGGCCCGTCGGCCGTCCTCATGGTCGGTGGGGATGGACGGGCACCCCTCGGCGAAGAACATGGCCAGCCGGCGCTTGATGTCGCCGATCGAGCGGGCGGTGGCCAGGTGGCTGAGCGGCCGCTGCACCGACATCTCGGCCCGCAGCAGCCGGGACGCGCTCTTGCGGCGGGCGTAGAGCGCCCCCAGCTGGCCGGTGAGGACCCCGCCGCCGTTGTGGAACTGGATGGTCACCTGGCCCTGGTGGATGCCCAGGCGCTCGGCCGCCACCGGGTCGAGGACCTCTTCCACCTGCTGCATCTCGAGGAAGTGGGTGCTCGGGCCGATGGAGCCGAAGCGGAGCCGGCTCATCTGGACCACCAGCCAGGGCAGGTCCCGCATCGCCTGGGGGGCGCCGCCCAGGTCGTCGATGGGGATCCGGCCCCGCTCCTCGATCCGGTCCAGGTCGGCCTGGTCCAAGTCGTAGCGCTCGGCCGCGAAGTCCGCTCCCTCCACCGCCGCCCGGAGGACCTCGTGACGTTTCAGGTCCCGCCGCCAGGTGGGCGGGTTGGGGAACCGCTCCACCACCTTGCGGTAGAAGTCGCTGACGGCGCGCTCGGGCGGGCGTTCCACGTCCAAGGTGATGAGCGCCATCCCGCAGTTGAGGGCGGCGTCGGTCAGGGTGGGCCGGATGGCGTCCTTGGTGGCGACCGCGATGCTGGAGGGCATCTCGGACTTCTCCTTGTGGCAGAAGTCCGGCAGGACCACCGGCGACGCCGCCAGGTCGATGTCCTCGGTCCCGGTGCGGAGCGTCTCGATGAGCCGGTCGTCCGCCGGGGCGTGCTCGCTGTCGAAGACGGTGAAGTCCGCGCCGGCGTGCTGGCGGGTGAGGTCCCGGCCTAAGACGGTGACGTCGAGGTCATGGAGTTCCACGGGTGCTCCCTGTGCTCACGGTGCGGGATCGGGTTCGGAGGTCGTCGAGGGCCTGGCAGACCCGGTCGACGTCGTCGTCGGACATGCTCGGGTACAGCGGGAGGGACACCAGGCTCGGGAACAGCCGGTCGGCGACCGGCAGGTCCGAGCACGCCTCGGCACCGAGCAGCCGGCGGAAGACCGAGTGGTGGTGGACCGGGATGAAGTGGACCGAGGTCCCGATCCCCCGGGCGGCCAGCTCGTCGATGACCTCGTCTCGGGTGCGACCGAACTCCTCGTGGATGCGGACGATGTAGAGGTGCCAGGCGTGGACGGCCCGGAACGGCCGGGGTGGCACCTGGACTCCTGGGATCCGGACCAGGGCGGCGTCGTAGCGGGCCGCGAGCTCGGCCCGCCGGGCCTGCCAAGCGCCGAGGGAGCGGAGCTGGGCCCGGCCGATCGCCGCCTGCAGGTCGGTGAAGTTGGCCTTGAGGCCGAGCGCATCGACCCGGTAGCGCCAGCTGCCGGCGACCTCGTAGCGGCGCCAGGCATCGGCGCTCATCCCGTGGAGGCGCAGGGTGCGCAGCCGGGATGCCAGCTCGGGGTCGACCGTGGTGACCGCGCCGCCCTCCCCGATGGGAAGGTTCTTGGTCGCATAGAAGCTGAAGCACGCGGCGTGCGACTCGCTGCCGACGGCCGCCCCGCCGATCGCCGCCCCCAGGCCGTGGGCCGCGTCCTCGACCACCCGGTCGTGATCGAGGCCAGCGGCGGCGGCCAGCCGGCCGGCGTCCAAGGGGTAGCCGGCCATGTGCTGGACCACCATCGCGGCTGCCCCGTGGCGCGCCGCTCGGGCCACCGTCTCCTCGGAGACCCCCAAGGTCTGCTCGTCGGCGTCGACCAGGACCGGGCGCAGCCCGGCGTGGACGATGGCCTCGACCGCCCCGCAGAAGGTGAGGGTGGGGGTGAGCACCGGGGCGCCGGCCGGCAGGCCGAGGGCCATGAGCGAGAGCTGGAGCGCCGCGGTGCAGGAGCTGACCGCGACCGCGTGCGGGGCCCCGAGCCAGGTGGCCAGGTCCTCCTCGAAGGCGGCCGTCTCCCGGCCCATGGTCACCCACCCGTCGCGCAGCACCCCGAGCGCGGCCGCCTGGGCGTCCTCGGTGATCACGGTGCGGCAGAACGGGAGGGTCGCCCCAACCGGCGCGGCGGACGGTGGTGGGAGCTGGGGGGCCATCGCGCTCAACCCACCCGCTCGAGGGGGCGGACCGGTCGGGCTTCGGTGTCCGCCACGAGTGCCCGGTAGGTGGCGTCGAGCAGCTCGCCCAGCGCCGCCGGGGTCATCTCCCGGCCGAGCGCCGCCCGCCCGGCCGCCCCGAGGCAGGCCGCCTGGGACGGATGGTCGATGAGGTGGGCGATGGCGTCGCTCAGCAGCTCGACCCGGGCCGGCGGGACCAGCAGCCCGGTGATGCCGGGGACCACGATGGAGGGAACCGAGTTGACTGCGGTGGCCACCACCGGGCGGGCCGCCGCCATGGCCTCGACGATCGCGCACGGCAGCCCCTCGTAGCGGCTGGCCATGGCGAAGACGTCGAGGCCGGGGAGGAGCCGGGCGACGTCTGAGCGGTCGCCGAGCAGCGCGAAGCGCCCGGCGAGCCCCCGGCGGGCCACCAGGCGCTCGATCCTGGAGCGCAGTGGTCCGTCGCCGATCCACACCGCGAACACCTCGGGCCGGCCCAGCCGGGCGATCGCTTCGACGAAGTGCTCCGGCGCCTTCTGGTAGTCGAGACGGCCGACCGTCCCCACCACCGTGGTGCCCAGTGGGGCGCCGAGCAGGCGGCGGGCCTCGGCCCGGTCGGCCGGTCCCGGGGGCGGACCGAGGGGGACCGCGACCCCGATCGTCCGCACCCGCTCGGGGGCGGCGATCGATCGCCGGATGGCCTCGGCCGCGATCTGCGGGCCGACCGCCAAGAAGGCGTCGGTGAGCCGGCCCAGGCGGCGCTCGATCCCCACGTAGAGCGACCGGCGAAGGGTCGACTGGAACTCGTGGAACGGGAAGCCGTGGAAGGTGTGGACCACCCGGCGAACCTGGGCTCGGCGAGCGGCCAGGCGGCCCAGCGTCCCGGCCTTGGCGCTGTGGGTGTGCACGATGTCGAACGACCCGGTCGCGAGCACCGCGGTGAGGTCGCGCAACGCCCGCAGGTCGTGCAGGGGAGCGATGTCGGGGCGCAGGGAGGCCACCGTGGTCACGTGGAAGCCGGCGTCTTGGGCCTCGTCGATGAGGCGGTCGCCGCTTCCGATGATGAAGTGCACGTCGTAGCGCGCGGGGTCCAGCGCCAGCACTCCGCGCAGCGCCACGCCGCCCGCCCCGGCCATGAACCGGGTGATGACCTGTGCCACCCGGATCCGCTCGGTCATCGGACCTCCACCAATCCCCGTTCGACCACGTCGCGCAGCCTCGGCGCTGGCCCGCGGCCGAGCACCAGGCTGATGCACGGCAGGTGCGAGCTGAGGGCGTCGGCGACTCGTTCGACCGCCGGGTGGGTGTCGCCGCGGCCGGTCCCGAGGGCCAAGGTGGCGGCGAAGCTCCAGTACCGGCGGAGCTCGCCGGCCATGTAGGTGCCGGCGGTGAGGAACCGGGCGGCGTCGCGGGGGTCGCAGGTGCTCGCCCGGGACGCCTCCGCCCCGTTGCGCCGGAGCACCAGCACGACATCGGGGGTGAGGTCGTCGACCCGGTGCTCCCAGCCGGCCTCCCGGCGGCCGTGGGGCATGCGGCGGCCGCTCGCCCGGCGGGCCGGCCCGGTCACCGGGACCCGGCGAGGCTCGAGGAGCCCCCAGACGGTGAACCCGTCGCTCACGCAGAGGTTGTCGCTGGTCGAGCGGGCCCCGTGGGCCAGCTCGACGTCGATCAGGGTGGACTTGCCGACCCCGCCGGGCCCGGCGATCAGGACCGCCGGCCCGTCTGGTCCAACGGTGCAGGTCGAGGCGTGCAGCGGCGACCGGCCGCGTTGCTGGCTCCACCACAGCGCCGGGAACTGGACCAGCACCGAGCGGACCAGCAGGTGGGACCGGGATCGCAGCACCAGCCCCGCTCCCTGGACCTTCAGGTCCGGTCGCCACCGGGCGGTGATCTCGAGGCGCGGCGCGCTCGGGCGCACCAGGACGTCGAGGCCGGACGAGCAGGCGTTGCGCACGACCACCTGGTCCTCGTGGCGCCAGGAGTCCCTGGTCAGCACCTCCCAGCCGTCGGTGTCGAACGGCTCATGGGTGCGCTCCACCTCGACTGAGATGTCCACCTCGGCCGCGGCGTCCTCGACCGTCGCCCCGGCAGCCGCCTCCTCGAGCACCCGGGTGATCCACGGGTGCCGGCTGGTGATCTCGATGTGCTCCCCCGCCGAGGTGATCCGCATGACCGCTCAGAACTCGTCCCCGTAGGGGGCGGCCAGGGCCGAGGGGAGCGGCCCGACCTCGGCCGGCTCGTACGCCGGCACCAGTTCGGCCAGAGTCTTGCGCACCGCGGTGTCGTCACCGTCGAACGCCGCCCCGTACAGCCTGGCCAAGCCGTCGGCGAATCCCTCGGGAACCGGCGCCGGCCGGGCCGCCCAGATCCCCGGGTCGATGGTCGGGACCCGCTCCTCGCCGGTGCAGAAGAGCGACTCGTGCAGCTTCTCCCCGGGCCGCAGCCCGGTGTAGCGGATGGGCACCTCGGAGATGTGGAGCTGGGCCGCGTAGCGCCGCACCAGGTCGACGATCCGGACCGGCTCACCCATGTCGAGGACGAAGGTCTCGCCGTACTCGGCCATGGTGGCGGCCGAGAGCACCAGATGGACCGCCTCTTCGACCGTCATGAAGAACCGAGTGACGTCGGGGTCGGTCACGGTGACCGGCAGCCCCTGGTCGAGCTGCTCGGCGATCACGCTCAAGAAGGAGCCTCGGCTCCCCAAGACGTTGCCGAACCGCACCGAGCACACCCGCGCCGTTCCGTCGGCATGGTCCTGGACGATCATCTCGGCCAGGCGCTTGGTCGCCCCGAGGACCGACTGGGGGTCGGCTGCCTTGTCGGTCGAGATGAGGACGAATCGCTCGGCGTCGACTTCGAGCGCCGCGCTGACGAGGATCTCGGTTCCGAGCACGTTCGACTTGACCCCCTCGCAGGGGTGGCGCTCCAAGAGCGGGAGGTGCTTGTGGGCAGCCGCGTGGAAGACGATCTGGGGCCGAAGGGTCTGGAAGACCTGGCGGATCCGGTCCCGGTCGCGGATGTCGGCCACGATGACCTCGGTGGTGTTCAAGAGCGCCTCGCCCTCCAGGGCCAGCTGAAGGGCGTGGAGGTTCGACTCGTCGTGGTCGAGCATGAAGAGCGCCGAGGGGTCGCAGCTGCGGATCTGGCGGCACAGCTCCTGGCCGATCGAGCCGCCGGCCCCGGTCACCAGCACCCGCATGCCGCGGAGCACCTCGCGAACCCGGGGCGGGAGCTCGGCTCGCTCGCGCCGCCCGAGCAACGTGTTGAGCTGGACCACCCGCATGTCGGCGGCCCGGGCGTCACGCTGCAACGCGGCGAGGAACGACGGGAGAAAGCGGACGTGTGCCCCGGTGCTCGCGGCCTCCCGGATGAGCGCGTTCATGGTCGGCTGCGGAAGGGACGGGATGGCCACCACGACCACCGCGACGTTCCGCTCGCGGATGATCCGCCGCATGTCGGGGAGCCTGCCGAGGACCGGGAGGCCGGCGACCGATCGGATTCTCGGGTTGTCGTCGAGGCACCCAATCGGCCACAGCCCGTAGTCCGGCGAGTCGCGCAGGTCGCGGGCCAGGGTCCGGGCTGCCCCGCCGCCACCGACGATCAAGGTGGGCAGGCCGGTCTCGACCCGACGGGTTCGGGCCCACAGGCCTGCGAACCGGCGCCGGTCGGCCGGTCGGTTGGCGACCCGGAGCGCGCTCATCGCCTGGTCGAGACCGCGGCACGAGGCTGCGGGTTGCGGGCGCTGCTCGGGCGGTGCTCGGGCACCGCCCGAGCCATGGGCAGCGGCGGGTGGGCTGGCTTGCGCCGCAGTCCGATGGTGCCGACGACGGCCCAGCCGGTGGTCCGGCTGAGCTCGGTGGCGTCTTCGACCGCCCGGCGCGGCGCGAACTCCGGGAGCACCAACACCAGGGCCGGACCCTCCAGCCCGAGCCGGGCGGTGAGTGGGGTAAACGCGGTGACCTGCAGATCCTTGGCCGCCTCGACCGGCTTGCGGGCGCTGGCGGCGCGGCGGGCGGCTGCCTTGCCGTTGGTGGGGGACGCTGCCGGGATCGCCAGGGCGAACCCCGGCGGCACGGTGGACTCGACCGACGAGCCGAGGGCCCGAGCCCCCTTCAGCCCGTCGTCGAGCTGGCGAGCGAGCCCCAGCAGCTCGGGCTCGGTCATCGGCCCGGTGAGCACCAACGTGCTCGCCGATCGACGGCCGGCGATCAGCTCGAGGCGAGCCAGGAGGTGCTCGTCGAGCACCGCCTTGTCCTCGTCGAGCTCGATGTTCCCCAGGTGAGGGACATCGAGCTCACGCGCGCCGGCGGCCGGGTCCGGCAGGGTCGGCCGAAGGGCCTCGCGGATCGCCACGATCAAGATGCCGACGACCAGTCCCAAGATCGCGGCCAGCGCGGCGTCGACCAACGCGTGGCGCGACGTCCCGACGGCGACCGGGGAAGTACTGATCACCGCCGCCCCCTGATTGCCGTTGGCCCGCGCCTGCTGCTGGGCAGTCTGGTTGTTCGCGAGCTGGTTCTCGACCGCGTTCAGCTCGGTGAGGTCAGCCTGCGCGGTGGGATCGGTCGAGGTCAGCCCGCCGGTCCCCAGTGCCTTCAACAGGCTGTTGCGGCGAGCCTCGAGCTGGCTCTGCTGCGCTGCCAGCTGCTTGAGCTGCTCAGAGGTCTGGGAGCCGAGCTGGTTGAGTTGGTTCGCCACCTGGGTGGCCAGGGCGCGGCTCAGCTTGATGGCAACCGGGGCGCTTGGATCGGTGACGGTGATGGTGACCACTGCCGAACTGTTCAGCGACGCGGTGGAGATCTGGTGTTGCGCAACGTGTGTTGCGTTCCGATGGACCCCGGCCGAGCGGATGGCGCTCGCCACCACCTGCGGGCTGGTGGCCACCGCGGTGACGCGGCTCAGGATGGCTTGGACCTGGGTCGCAGCGTCGGGCTCGGAGGTCTGGGCCTGGACGTCGGCCTTGGCGGCGTAGGTTGGGGTCTGGCTCTCGCGGTAGAGGCCGACGAGGAAACTGGGGGCCACGATGAGCGCGATGAGCAACCACCGATAGCGCCAGACGATTCGTTTCAAGGCCTGCCCGGACTCCATGCGACTCCTTCCACCGGTTCCGTGCACGGTAAACAGTTCTGTAACGAAAGAAAACCCTGCACAATTGCGGTGGAAACCCTCGGGCTGGCTCAGCCGTACGCCGGCACATAGACGACGTGTCGCCCACGCGAAGCGATCCATACCCCGAAGGTTCGAGCCCCCGACCCTGGCGATTGCCGGGGGAAGCTTCTCGCCCGACCCTCAGGTTTGCCGCTGGGAGCAACCTGAGGGTCGCAATGCGATCACTACTGTCACCTCGGTGGCAGGGCTCTGCGACAACGGACTGCCGCAGCGGAGCGTGGGGTGGTGGCGCGGTCGGGACCCCGACCTCTCATGTCGTTGAACTGATTGCCACCCTTCGACTTCACCCTTGATGCCCCGGATGAGCGAAGTGGTCCGGCCCATCGAGGCTCGGGACCGTTTGCGTCGGAGCCGTCGTCGAGAGTCCTTGGGGACCGTGGCCGATGGCGCGGCCCAGACAGCCAAGGATCATCGAGGAGGCGGGTATGAAGCCAACACACCCGGGCTCGACCATGGACTCGCGAGCGCGCACGGTGCGGATGCTCGACGGAGCCGGGGAGACGATCGCGAAGCGCAAGGCGTGGCCGACAGTGGAGAGTCTCGGGTGAGGTGGATCCTGCTGCCCTCATCGGTGCCACGAAGGACGCCCGGCTCGAGACAGGGTCGAGCCGACCAGCTCGTCGTGGCCGCCGATCGCGCTGTTCTTCATCGGGAGGGGCACGTCGTCAACCGGGTGTCGTCGCCACGGCGTCGCGGCCAGACCCCCGAACAGGCGGAGGCCAGACGTACATGCTTCATGTGAATTGGACCCAACTATGACGAAAGACCGCGGCCTGGAGCTGCTCAGCCGGCTGGTCCGGGAGGGTCTCGTCGACTGGGGGTCGCCGCAGGTCGCTATGGCATCCGCCCCTTCGGCAGCCTGGGGACGGCCGCCGCCTCGGACGACCTCGGCTCGGCCGTCGCCGCCGTGTTCATCAGCCATCCTCACCGCATCGGCTTTCTGACCGCCCTGGACCACCACGGAATGCTCGTGCGCCCGGTGCGCCAGGTCCAGGTGGCCAGCCCCTTCCGCCCCCGACAGCAGTCCCTCAGCGGCCGGCCGCTTCGCGTCGTCCGCGAGAAGGTGGCGAGCGTGCTGATCGGGACCCAGCCGCTCGGGCCTTCGCGGATCGCCACCGTTGGGCGAGCCCTGCTCGAGTCGCCTCCAAACCACTGCTTACTGGCGGGGCAACCCGACTGGCCGAGGTGTTGGCGGCGGCGGGTATCATCACCGGCCTCCGAGAGCTGGCCGATGAGCTGCACTCTGGCCCCGCCTACCGCCGCATTGGTTCGATCGCCCATACCCTCTCGCTGCCTCTCGCCCGGGGACTGGAACCCCGCCATGGCGGACCCTGATCGAGCTGGATCGCCGCGCCCGGACCCAGGACGGCTGGGTGGACAAGAGCTGGGGCGTGGCCTGGCCGTATCCAGCTTCCGAACTCGAAGCGGTGGTCGCCGCGTGATCGCCAAGGGCCCCATAGCCCAGCGCGCCCACGACGAGAGGCTCCCGGCCCAAACCATCGAGCGCGACTACGTGCTGGCCCACATCTGCGCCGAGATCGGAGCTCTCGGCGAGGCCCGCCTGGTCTTCAAGGGTGGCACCCTGCTCCGCCTCTGCTACTTCGAAAACCACCGGTACTCGGCCGACCTCGATTTCTCAGCCGTAGGCGGCCTCTCTGCCGGCGATGCAAATGCCGCGGTAGGCAAAGCCCTCGAAGCCTGCCGGCATCGCCTCGAACTGCCGACTCTGGAGCTGTCAGAAGTCGAAGGCGTTACCGCCTGGATCGCCTACAGAGGGCCGCTCAGGTCACGGCCTCGCAAGATCAAGCTCGACGTCTCCGATACTGAGCTGGTCGAGGCCCACCGTCGACTCCCGCTGCAGCTCCGATGGTCAGATATGTCTGCCGATGCCGCGATCCAGGAGTACACCCTCGGTGAGGTGAGCGCCGAGAAGCTCCGTTGCATCGCCGAGCGAGTGCAGTGCCGCGACCTGTAGGACCTCCACGAGTTGTCGACGGTCAACGCACCGATGCCATAGAGGCGTGGCACCTGTATCTGCGCAAGGCGGCTAACGATGCCGTCAGAGGGCGGCAGCGGACCCCGCCACGGGAGTGGGCCACTGCCTTTGACAGGAGGCTGGCTGCCTATCGCAAGCTGTGGGAAAAGGAGCTGAGCGATTGATTATCTACTGATTATCTACCCAGCGTCCCCAACTTTGGTGATGTCGAGCGTCGGTGTCGTCGCAATCTCGGCCGGGTCATCTCGGCTGCACAGGCGCTGAGGCAGTAGAGGCCGGTCGGACGTTGTAACGACGTGCATCAACCCACGCTGGTTCTCCTATCTAAGGCAGTTCCGACCAGACCAACGGCCAGCGGCCGCGTCGTCGAAATCCACCCGCTGGCGCCCAGCAACCCATGGCACGGGCCAAGCACACCTGCTCCGCCCAGCGAGGACCGTTCTAGGTCACGCAAGGCTCCTCAAAACCATGCCCTGTGTCCCATGGCCCCCTTCGGAGACACCAGGGTCGAGTGCTAACGGGGTGGCGATGATCTAACGGTGCCGGGGGTTTCTCAGACCCGCGGTCCGTGGCCCATCCGCCCGCTCCGTTTCCCTCGTCCACCCGTCGAACCGTGCGTGCGATGTTCCGCACACGGCTGTCCGACGCCCTTTACCGGCGGTGTTCGGCCACGGAAGCCCGCCAGTCGTGTTCGGCCTCGGGGCAACGACGAGTCCGTTGAGGTTGACCAAACAAATGTCCTCGGACTGCCGGATGAGGAACCATCCGTAGTGGCGGCTACGAAGGTGCAGCTCGGCCACGAACAGCGCCAGGCGAGAGAGAACGGCATCGCGGGTCATGCATCGGCACACCCCTGCGTCGTCTGCGACGTGGACGGACGACCCGTCGGCCTGGAGGAAGCTACGGCGAGCATCGCTGAGCGCTTGACCGTGTCCGAAGAGGAGCGCCGGGTCCGACGTTCGACGAAGAGGAAGGGATGGCTCTTCAGGAAGTCTGTTGGGGACATCACTGTTCGGTCGCTCGAGACGACGACGCACGAGGCGACTTTCCCCGCACGACCACCGCAGCCTCCAGCAGCCCGTCCAACACAACGCGCCGCATCGGACCCCCCATTGGGAATCAGATCAGGTTTTCGATATAGAGATCGTTACGGTTCCCGACGCCGTGATCGTTGACCACGAGGCGAGCGGATGGGCTCCGCTCCCAGTCACGCACTTCCCTCCCGGCTGGAGCGGGAGGATGAGGACAGAGCTCACCGAGACCGTCATCGTGCCGGTGATGCCGGCGTAGTTCCTCGTCCCGCGCAGGACGGGGATCCGGTCGTCTGCCGTGGTCGAGACCGCACAGGTCCCCGAGCGCGCCGCGGTGCTCGTCGGTGCCGAAGGGCTGAGCTCTGGACCACCAACCAGGATCGACCCCTTGTGCAGGGCCAGGAGGGTGAACGAGCCGCGGGGGTCGCGTCGGCCGTCCGAGTTGGCCCGGAGCGCCTCGCCGAAGTCGACCAGGGATCCGGTCACCAGGACCCGGGACGGACGCTGCGAGTCACTCGGGGTTACCCACACCGAGATGCTGCGAGACACGCTGGCAGTCACAGCTGAACCAGCGGCAGCCGGAGCCATTGCAATGACCATGCCGACCAGGATGGCGGCTCGCACGAGATTCCTCACGCTTCCTCCGCTCGAATCAGGACGCGGGTGCTCACCTCGATGATCGACTGGAGCACACGGGTCTCCGGCGAGCCCCGTACGGACGTTTTCTAGCCGGCCTTGAACACCGCGACGCCGGCATGCCAGTCGGTGGCCGAGCTGAATGTGGCGGTGGCGTCTTGGGTGCCAGCGACGCTGGAGGCGAGGTACTCGAGGTCTGCCGACCCGGCACTGGTCTGGGTGCCCATCGTGAAGGGCTGACCCTGCGAAGAGCCGGGGGTGACCGTGCCCG